>Ga0180431_10001729_pt1 | contig 29949 bp, 32 predicted proteins | sample SS_ome_11_FD_132459 | JGI IMG/M metagenome (GOLD analysis project Ga0180431, IMG submission 132459) | Hypersaline lake sediment archaeal communities from the Salton Sea, California, USA - SS_1_MS_1 metaG | ecosystem: Environmental > Aquatic > Non-marine Saline and Alkaline > Hypersaline >... | reverse complement strand
GCGCTTGAGAAGGGCGCGGGCGGCCATCTTCTCCTTGTCGTCCATGTCCTTTTCGTACTCGGCTTCGGACGTGAGCACGCTCAGGGAGTCGATGCCGATGATGTGGTAGAAGCCGGTCTCCAGTGCCTTGAGAAGGATGGTGAGAACCTCTTCCCCGGAGCCGCCGGTTGCGATGTGGAACGTGCCGGTCTTCTCCATGAGCAAAGTGCGCTCCTCGAGAGTGAGCGGTTCCATGCCCAGCTGCCTGCGGCCCTCTTCCATGTCGTCGATGGTGGCGAGCGGCAATCCTACACGGCACCCGACCTTGCGCATGAGCAGGTAGTCCGGCTTCGTCTCCACCCAGATGTGAAGGATGCGGGCGTCATCCCCGTAGATCGTCTGGTGGAACGCGTAGTAGTAGTCGAGCAGGACGGTCTTGCCAGAGCCATCGGGGCCGACGATGAGTGTGACGGCGTCGGCAGGCAGCCCGCCCCCGGTGCCCACGTCCAGCCCCGCAATGCCGCACGGTCGCCGCAGCAGGCTGGTATGCCCGGAGTCCTCAACCGTTCCGATTGCGTTGAACCCCATGGCCTCGTTGACGGCGTTGGCGATGGCCGCGCTCCTCTGCGCGGTGGCGGGCTTGTTCGTTGACGGAGACCGCTTCGCGGGTTTCTTCGCCGCTTTCTTGGTGGCCGGTTTGCGCGACGCCATCACTTCTCCTCGATCTCGCCGGTCTCTTCGAAGGGCTCGGTGCCGCAGCTGGGGCACATGAGAACGTCACCATGCCTTTCGATCTTGGCGCCGCACTTGGGGCAGCCGCCGCTGGCGAACTTCTTCATCTTGTCGTTCTTCGACTCGTCGACTCCGTACTTGTCCATCTCAACCTCCTGTGGATGAGTTCTGCTTTGCCGTTTGCATGAGCTCTCGCATCTGCTTGAACCACTGCAGTCGTCGGCCCATCGTCATTCCCTCCAACAGGGCGTATACGTGGTACCCGTGCAGCTGTGCGAGGATCGCTTCCGCGTACCGATGCCCGGCGTAGATGTAGATGTCGTCCTCTTTGGTGACTCCGAAGCAGGACGTCAGTATGTTGGCGCAACGAGCCCCCCAGTCCCTTCGTTCGTTGGGGGACTTGGGGAGCTCGCGCTCGTAGGTGTAGACCGGGTAGTCGGGCCGCATCACGTGGTGGAACGCGGACACGATGAGAACCCGGTCGTGTGCAAGGCACGCGTAGTCGTACGCGGCCCTGAAGAGGCTGCCGGTGTACAGCTCGCAAGCCGGGACGGGGGTGTCCCCCGTCTCGATCTTGCTTTTGCCGCACCCGACGAGCGCGATGGATTGCCCGCTCACTTCGCGGCCTTTGCTTCTTTGGCGGCTTCGTGCCTCGCCATGTTCATGGCGCTGTACTTGCGAACGCACCCGCACATCGGCATGACCTCTCCGCAGTCCTCGCAGATCTTGCCCTTGCCGGTGCCGTTGCAGGCCATGCACCGGTAGTCCTTCGTCCTGAAGTTCCAGTCGTGCAGGCCCGTGCCTCCGCAGATGCGACAGGTCCGGTCCCCTGGCTCGCGGTGTGCGTCGATGGGTTCTGGGAAGGGCACGACTGGCAGCACCTTCGGCAGCCTGTACTTTCTCTTGCTCACTTTGCCTCCGCCCAGTGAGCCCCTTTACCTGCGTCAGTGAGAAGCTCCACAGGAAGGTCGATCAAGAATGGGTGCTCCATGCGGTCCCTGATCTCCTCCATTGCCGCGTCGGCGGTTTCTGCTGGGCACTCGAAGACGATCTCGTCGTGCACCTGCAGAAGCATCCGGCAGCCGTACTTCTCTTCGAGGTTGGCCTCGTCGCACAGAATCATGGCCATCTTCGCCACGTCTGCCGCCGTGCCCTGAATGCGGACGTTGCCGGACTGTCGCTCGGCACGCCATCGCATCTGTTCGTCGTGAGCGTGGATGTCGGGCAGAACCCGACGGCGACCAAGGAAGGTGTGAGCGCAGGTCGTCTCCCGGACGATGTCGACGGAGTCCTCGAAGAACTTCCGCACGGCCGGGTAGCGATCCATGTACGCTCCCATCTTCTCCTCGGCCTCGGCAACCGTGCACTTCAGCCGCTTGGCGAGCTCCCACTTCTTCATGCCGTAGTTCAGCCCGAAGCCGATGGTCTTGGCCGCGGACCTGGCATGAAGGCAGTCTTGCAGGTACTTGTGCTGAGCGAGGTCCTGTACTTTGAGCGCGCCCCACTCATCCTCGCTCATCTTCTTGGCCCGTTTGATGTCGTCGTACGGGAGGCCGAAGACCAGAGAGGCGTTGCCGATGTGGATGTCCCACCCCTTCTTGAAGATGTCGATCATGTCCTGTTCACCCGACAGCGCAGCGAGCAGGCGCATCTCCAACTGCTTGTAGTCGAAGACGATCATGACGTAGCCCGGAGGCACGATGAATGCCTTGCGGATCTGGTAGATGTCGTCTTCCGGGTTCTTGATGTTCTGCAGGTTGGGGTCGGACGACGAGAGTCGGCCGGTCCGCGCCACGTCTTGGTTGAACTTGGTACGGATGCGGCCATCTTCGTCCAGACGATCGAGCAGGCCCTCCACGTAGGTGCCCTTCGTCTTGGTGATGTCGCGAACTGCGAGGAGCAGGTTGGCGACTGGGTCGTTGTACTTGTCGCTGAGGTAGGTGATGGTCGCTTCATCCGTGGAAGGCGATCGAACCCCGCCCTTGCCACCCTTCGTTCGCTTGAGCGGGGTGTACTTCATCACGTCGAAGAAGTACTCCCTGAGCTGCTTGGTGGAGTTGGGGTTGGTGAGCAGGGCCCCGGCCTTGTCGGCCTCGTGGGCGATCTGCCTGGTGAGCTCGGCGAGCCGCTCTTCCATGGGGGCTTTGAGCCCTTCGAGGAACTCGACGTCGATGACGACTCCGTTGCGCTCGCACTTCCAAAGCACCTTGGTGAACGGTACCTCGATGATGAAGAACAGGTCGGCCAGGGTACCGATGATGGTCCGATGGTTTGGGTCCATCTCTCGCATCATGGCATCCATGCCGCAGTCGACCTCGACCTTCATGAGCAGCTCCTCGAGCTTCTCGAACAGCAGCAAGGTGCCGTAGGCGTCGTTCGAGGCGTACTCCGTCAGCAGGTCCCGGTCGTTCTCGTAGGCCCAGAGCAATGCGTCCTGTACCGACACGAACTTGCCGCCTGCCTCGACCTCTTCGGCCGTGGAGCCACGTGTGAGCTTGCCCCCTTTCTGGACCTTGAAGGTGTCCATGAAGTCCTTCCAGGTCCAGCCGAGGATGTGATCGCTGATGTACTTGAGCCGGTGCGGGTGCTCTTCGTACAGCAGCGCGTGCATGACTTGGATGTCGACGACTTGCCCTGCGAAGCGGATGCCTACGTTCGCCAGCATGTGCATGTCGAACTTGGCATTCGCGAACACCCAGCTGATACGTTCGTCGTCGAACAGCTTGTGGAAGCGGTGGAGAAGACCGGCGTGCAGGGTACAGCGGTGCACCTGCCCGTCGATCGACCTCCACGACAGCGACCAGAACAGGGGCACGTCTCGTGTCTTGTTCAGGCCGGTGGTCTCCGTGTCGATTGCGATGACCCTGACCTTGCTCAGCGTCTCGATCAACTCGGAGGTGATGGCGCCGTCGAGGCCGTCGTCGTAGAAGTACGCCGCCGGCATCCCAACGTTCAGGCTCCGCATGTGCTCCTCCTGGGCGGCCTACTACCGCTGTTGCCCGTACTCCCTGGTGGAGTTACTCGGGGTGCGCGTGACTTGTTTCGGGCCCAGGATGGCGACTTGGTCGGCCATGGAGGTCGGTCCGAGCAGCGTCGGGAGATCGAACGGCTGGAGCATGAACTCGGCCTGCTCCTCCGTCAGCCCTTCTGGCAGTTCGATGGGGTGGGGCTCGCTGTAGTCGACGAGCTGGAACGTCTTGGTAGACTTGCGCCCCGGGGTCTGCGTCTCGACCATGGCGAAGTGCAGGTCCACGTCGAAGATGGATGCGGGCTGCGCGTCATCGCAGTTCTCGCACGCGTAGTACTTCTTCGGCAGTGTCGTCTGCTCGCAGTGTGGGCACAGGTACATCTCGTTGGCCTGCTTGTCGAGCGCTTCGATCTCCTCAGCGTCGAGCTGCGTCTTGCCGCGCTCGTAGAAGGGGTACTCGCACTCGGGGTTGCCACACACGACCGCTTCCCAGTGGATGCTGTTCTTCGTGCCGCAGTTCTTGCAGCTGTAGAAGATGGCCTTGGCAGTGTCGAGGATGATGCCGCGGTACGTGGAGCCGAAGTCCCAGCGCATCTTGCGGCAGGGAAGGGTCTCGGCTTGCGGATCGCGACGAGAGCGCTGCCACGCCATGAACGCCGAGCCGTCGTTGCGTGTCTTGACTTGGCCGGTGCTCTTGTCGAGCTGCGGAAGCAGCTGATACTCGTGGTAGTGGATGAGCGAAACGGAGTGCTGCTGCCTGCGTCCGAGGTAGCCCTCCTTCCAGCGGCCCCGCTCGTCCTTCGTGCGTGCAGCCAGGTACAGGTCGCAGCCGTGGCAGGGCTCTGCACGATTCGAGTCGAAGAAGTACAGTCCACCGCTGCACGACGTGGACTTGTAGGTGCGTGTGTCGCGGTGCTCACGCCAGGTGAAGAACGGCCAGTCTCCGACGACGACCTGGTCGTTGAGCAGCAGCTCTTGTCGGTACATCTGCGGCAGCAGGCGCACGATGTCCGGGGCGCGGCGGGTGCCGCTGGGGTAGTACGCGTCGTCCATCAGATGATACCCGAGCCGTCCTCCAGCTCCCCTCTGCCCCGTCTGGGCCATGAGGGCCATCATCTGCGTTACGTCGCCTTGTACGATGACAGGATCTTGTTCAGCCATTGCTTGTCACTCCTTGTTCTTGTGGCCCACAACTCAAAAGGCTCTGCGGATTGCACCGCGCCTACGACTTCATCTGGGGGCATGTGGTCGGGCTGTTTCCCGTACGGCACGTCTGCCACCCGAACCGGGAAGGAACGGGACAGCTTTCGTCCGGCGATCAGGGTACCACTGAACCCCGCCTTGTCGCCATCAAACATCAGCACGACTCTTCTTCCCAGGCGGGACAGAATAGTGCACTGTTCATCGGTCAAACCAGAGCCGATAGTAGCGACAACCTCGTGGATTCCTGCTTGGTGAACCCACATGCAGGCTTTGAATCCTTCGACTACTACCAGTGGCCCGTCGTTGAAAGTAAGAAGAGGGATGACCTGGTGCAGGTTCCAAAGAAGGACCTTGCGTTCGGTGCCGACCGTCGGCATGCCCCAGATCTTGTACTCTTCCTTGTAGATCTTGTACCGGCCGCCTTCTTCTCCTTCTGTTCTTCTTCCGCTGACACCCACCAGACGGCCGTGGATGTCACGCAGGGGGTAGGTAACGCGCATGTGTGTCTTGTCGAAGCCGACGTCGAAGTACCGCAGCACCTCCTCCTCGAAGCCCTGCTCGAGCAGTTCGACGGGGCACCATTGGAAGAGGCCGAGCAGCGATTCGGGGATGGTCGGGTTCGACAGCAGGTTGTCTCGAAGAGGATCGTGCCGAGGCACTTGTTCTTCTTCGAGACGCTCGATGAGGGCGCCGTACCGTATCTTGATGACGGCCGGAGCCTCCCCGATGTCCCGGAGGAACCGGGCGAGGTTGCCCTTGGCGTGACAAGAGAAGCAGAAGAAGAGGCCACGTGAGATGTTCAGGGACAGTGTGCGCGACCCCCCGGGGTCATCCGAGGTATGGAACGGGCACTCCGCCATGATCTGGTCCGGCCCCGACTTCCGTACCTTCTTCAGGTACTTGTACGCAAGATCGAGAACGGCATCTTCTGGCGTAGTCACTTCTTCCCCTTGGTGCTCTTCTTGTTGCTGGGTGTACGTTTGACCGACTCCAGTTGCTCCTTGAAGCTCTTGAGTGCGGCTGCTTCTGCGTCTTTCGACGATGGCTTTCTTTTCTTCTTCTTCTCTGCTGGTGATTCGCCAGGGTCGTTCGCGTCGACCTCCTGAGCCTCACGCAGCTCTTTTTCTGTTACCCTTTCTTTGAAGTAGAAGTCCGTGGCCGGAACTCCTCCGATGCGGAAGCCAGGCAGGTCCCATTCACGGGAGCCCGCTATGCCCATCATGCAGGTGTTCTGGCTCCGGTCCTCGACCTTCTCGTTGACGACTCGGATGGCCGCAGTGGCGTCTTGACTGAAGGCGTCAGAGAATGCGAGCTCGTCGAGCTCCGCCATCTTGTGCCCAGCCGCTTTGCGGTTGGCCTGGCTCGTGGCAACGAATGGGATCCCTAGCCGCAGTTGGAGGTCGCGAGCTTGTCTCGAGATTGCTTGGACCCGAACGTTGTCGCTGACGGCCCGCTTGTGGCCAGAGCTCATCAGGTAGATGCCGTCCACGTAGACGATGTGCGGCTTGTACTTGCTGACCTTCGCACCGAGCCACGCGATGGTGTCGCCGCCTTCGGACACGTCCTTGCCGGCCAGGCAGATGAGACGGTCGCTGTGTTGAATCTGCTGCGACAGGTCTCGTACCGCCCGGAAGTTGGCTCGGTCCTCTTTGGTCAGCTTGCCCCTGCGGAGCTCTCGGTATGGGACCTCTGCGAGACAGGCGGCGACGCGTTTGATGATGTTCTCGGGCGTCATCTCCTTGGTGTAGACCAGGATGTTGAGCCCCTGTGTGAAGTGGAAAGCGATGAGGTACGACAGGATCCACGACTTCATACTCTTGGGTCGGCCGTAGATGATGACGTAGTCGTCGTGCCACAGGCCGAGCGACTCCTCTTGGATGGCTTCCCAGGGCCACTTGATGGGCGACTCCCCGAGTCCTTCCTCAGCCAGGCAGTACTTCTCGTAGATGGTGTTCATAGCGGCCCCGAACGTGACGTCCTTGTTGGAGCCGTCGCTGATCTCCATGAGGATCTGCGTCTGCCTGTTGAGGTTGGAGATGGCTTCCAGGGGACTGACGTCGAGGTTGCCGAGTGCCAGCTCCATGGACTGCCTTGCTTGAACGGTGACGCGGTTGGTCCTGACCATCAGGCACAGGGACGCGGTCGTCATGCCGGGGTCGTCGCAAAGCACGAACGTGGGAAGCAGGGCCTTGAGCGTGTTGGGGCCGATGACCGAGCCCGCCGACTCTTGGAAGAAGCTGTACAGGTGAGTGAACGTGCCCCTACCCAGGTCGGTCTGGAAGTCTTCGTGGTTGATGCCCCACTCCAGCACCTCGGCCAAGTTCCCGGTGCTGATGATCCTGCTTAGGAGCTGCAACTCTACATGGTGCAGCCCTCCGCTCGATTGCATTCATACCCCTCCTCACAACGGCTTCGTCCCGTCGTTGAAGTGCGCGCCGAGGTCCGCCGGCGGGCCGCCGATCGACGAACCTTCCCCAGCTTCTTCCCCTCCTTCGAAGGTGACGCTGGCCATGTAACGCTCGATGGAGTCTCGCAGGGCCAGCACCTTTTCCCTGACGTCGGGAGATGAGAACTGGGTGACCGTGGTGGTGGCGTAAGTGGCGCCGTCCTTAGTGTTGATGAGCTTCGCCTCGGCGCGAATGTCCATGGCGGCGTCCGTCAGCAAGTCGACCTTGATGGACGTGACCGCCAGCGCGTCGGCCTTTAGCGTTCCTTGGATCATCGCTCTGCCTCCTGCGCCTGCCAGACACGGGCAGGCAGCTCCTTGGACAGCTTCTGAAGACCGTCGCGGGCGAAGTGCTGGGCAATGGTCAGGCCGGTGGCGTAAGCCTGTTCGATGGCCTTGGTCGTCTGGTTGCAGTGCAGCTTTACTGCCACCGAGCACTTCGCGTAGCCGAATGGCAGGTTGTAGCCGGCCGTGACCGTGACCTCCGCTGGCGGCCCGTCGCCTACGTCAATCAGGTCAGCCATGAGGGCGCCACCGAGCACTTCGTGCAGAGTCCGGCCGTCCTCGTACTCGAAGACACGTTCAGCTTCTACCACGGCAGCACCGCCTTCTTGGGCTTGGAGTAGTTGGGGGTGTACGTGAGGACTTGGTCCTGCACGTCGGTGGGGACTTCCCCCTGGTCGACGAGCATGAGGAACGAGTCCTTGGGCATCTCGTGGTGTTCGCGCTTGAACACCTTGCCGCGCCACGTTTCGAACTGCTTCTTGCCGACGAGCTCGAAGCACCTCTCGTGGTCGATCTTGATGGTGAAGTGCTTGAACGAGAAGTCGGAGAAGCTCACGCCCATCCCCGTGTCCGCGCACTTGACCCGCAGCTCCTTGTCCACCGCCTCCACCGCATCGTTGTAGCGGTCGACGATGCTCGCGTAGACCTCGAACAGCTCCCGGTGCATCTCACGGAAGCTCTCGAGCTCCTCCTTTGCGTTGAGGTACTGCTGTCCGCTCGAAAGCTCGGACGCTTCAATCGTGATCGTCTTCTTCCTCTTGACCGACATAGGTATCTCCTCTTGGCGCGAACTCACCCTTTGATTCAATCTGGTGTCGCTTGTAGATCTCAGCTGCGAAAGAGACCGCGTTGTACATCTTGACGGCGGCGGCATCCTCCAAGTCGTGCTCCGATTCTCGAGTTGAACGAAGCACCCATGCGGGGTGCACAGTTGGAATGCACAGGTACTCCACCTGACGCTGGATGACCGGCAGAGACACTTCGCCTTTCGTCTTTCGAGTCCATGCGTTCTTCTTCGCCGTCAGGCTGGGCAGGTAGGTTGCTCCTGGTATGTGAATCGATCTGGGTGCCCCGTTTTCCTTGGTGATGGTGATGGGCTTGCCGGTCAAAAACTCTGTGGCCACGGCCCCTAGCGTGACGATGACGACCGGGTCGACCTTGTAGATCTCCTGGTAGATACGAGGCGCGCACGCCTTCATGTGAACGGAGGTGGGAGGAGAGTCCTCCCAGGCGATCTGTGGGGGGTCCTTCGACCCCGGGGGTCGCCGCTCGAACATGACGTTGCCGTCCTTGTCGAGCTTCTCCACGCAGCTTCTGCATGCCACGATGTTGGTGATGTAAGAGATGTCCTTGATGTGGAGCATGGAGAGCGTCTGCCGCAGCAGCTTGCCGGACGGGCCCACGAACGGGCGGCCGGTTCCTTCCTCCACGAACCCAGGACCCTCTCCGATGAACATGATGCCACCGGGGCGGCCCTCTCCCTCGACGAAGCAGCGACGGAGAGCCAGCCTCCGCGCGCCGAGAGAGCACTTGGTGCAGTTGCTCCACTCCTCCGATAGCTCTTTCAAGCTCTTTCGGAAGTCTGGAACGAACTCTCGTTCTTCCGCCAAGCCTCACCTCCTTGGATCTAGTTTCTGTTTGGTGTCTTATGGCCGGTCTACGGCGCGGATGATGTCGTAGTAGTACGGCCCTCCTTCGTCGACTGGCCACTCACGTAGGTGCCTGCGCAGGTTGTGGCAGATGTTGTGCATCAGCGAGACGTCGTCTTCGAAGATCTCGATGAGCGGCTCTTTCTTCTCCGGCTTCATGCGCAGCGCCCGCCCCATCACCTGCTGAATCCAGCCCTTCTGCGAACCGGGCTCGAGGATGACGACGGTGTCCAGCTCTTGGCTGTCGAGTCCTTCTCTGCCGTACTTGGCGATGGAGAATGTGATCTGCTTGTCGTGCAGCATCGCCAGCCGGGTCTCACGCGGGACGTCGTGAATCATCAACCCGGCGTTCGAGTTGTGCCGCATCGCCTCTTTGAGGTAGGCCTCCTGCCTGTTCTTCAGGATGTTGTCGAGCCGTCGCCTCGCGGAGTCGCAGGCCATCTTGCCCGCTACCCTGTCGAGCTCCCGGCGCTGCCGCTCGGGCAGCAGGGTCGGGGTGACCTCGAGCTGGGCGCGTAGCTTTTTGATGGCCTTCTCCATGTCCTTTACGGTCTTCACCCGCATCTCTCGGTCCTCTTTGCTCGGCATGAAGGACAGGAAGCGTTGCAGGGTTCGAATGACGGACAGCTTGTCCCTCTTGTCGAGCGAACACGCCTCCTGCACGTTGGCTGGCGGGTCGAGCTCCTCGAGGGTGGGCTCGGGAATGTCGGAGTAGAACGTGCCGAGACCGTTCCAAAGCGACAGCAGGTTGACCAGCTCCTCGATGCTGTTGGACAGCACGAGAATCTTCCTGCCCTCGTCGAGAAGCTCCCCGATGCGGTTGAGGACGAAGTGAAGGCGGTCCGGCCAGCGTCCGAAGAAGCCGGCCAGCATGCCATAGTGCAGCTCCCCCCGGGCGTCGTAGATCTGTTGAACGACCGAGGGGTCCGCGGTGTTGGGGGCAAAGCCCGTCTCACGGAAGTTGATGTGAGGTTTCAGGTCTTGCGCCAGGTTCTTGTAGAGCACGGGGCCGACGTGCAGCTCCTGCACGATGTGCATGCCGTCCTTGCGCTCGGGGGTGGCGGTGAGACAGTACCTCCGGCCGTAGAACAGGTTGGCCGTCTTCGAGAATGTCTCGGCGCCGATGTGGTGGCCCTCGTCCCAGATGATGACGCCGAAGTACCGCCGGAACTCTTCCGAGAACCGGTCGGCCTTCTGCGACAACGTCTGGTAGGTAGCCAGAACGATGGGGTGCTCCCAGTCGAACTTGCTGCCCTCCACGCGCCCCACCCCGCCAGGCACGTCGAGGAACTCTTCGATGGCCGCCGCCCATTGGTCGAGCAGCGTGCTGTTGTCGACGATGATGATCGCTGGAACCTTCAGCTGGGCGATGAGCTCGAGGGCGCAGACCGTTTTGCCCTTGCCGCACGCCAGCTGAAGGACGCCGCCCCTTGCGAGCAGCATGTTCTTGACGGACTGGCGCTGTGTGAAGTCCTTGCGGTCTCGCCAGTCCAGGATGATGCGGCTGCTGACTTCCGTTTGTTCGAAGGAGGAAGGTCGGCAGTCGACGATGTCGAAGTCGCGGGGCCGGTTGTACCTCCAGAACTCCCGGGGCACGATCAAGTGGTGCTCCGTTTCGACGTAGAGCTTGTAGTACTTGATCGTCGTCGTGCCCGGGGAGTCGAAGGTGAGCGCCCGCTTGGTGCCCTCGACGTTCAGAACCTCCTTAGGTACCCAGAGATCGGAGTCCAGGTACCCCTTACCGCGCTCCCTCCTTACGGCCCTCATCCTCCCCCCTCACCTCCTCCGTGCCGCGTGAACGGGGCGTTGGAGATGAAGTGTGCCAGGGACATCAGGGCCCCTACAGCAGCGCCTCTGCCCATGGTCAACGCAGCGTTGCGGAAGCTGAACTGCTCCATCGGCTCTAAGGTCGCGAGCATGGACGGAACGGTATACCAGTTCGACGGGACCATCTCCACCGGGTTCATCTGGATGACCTCGTGGCCGACGGGGACGCCTCTTGTTACAGGAGTAGCGGAATTTTGGGGGGTAGAGAGAAACGCCGGACGCTTCACCGACGTGGACAGCGCCGCCGGCGGTGTGCCTCGGGTCAGGTTCGTGACCGGGACTTGGAATGATTGGGACACTTTCCTCGCTGACTTCTGCGCCCCGCACGATTGGAAGTAGTCGCACACGGGTCTGATGTTCGATCCTCCTGTGCTCATGTAGTTCGGATCGTATCCGCCCCTGCACTCAACAGCCTGAGCGGACCACAAGTTGCCGAAACAGTCCGGCTTGCCCATGGTTCTCCTTTCTGGAGCTACGTCTGTGCTCCGTTTCCCTTATGACCGCTCTCGGGCTATCCTTGCGCGGGCCTCTGCGCCATTGCTAGGATGGCAAGATAAGGAGAAACCCGATGCGTACGAGCGGCCTGATCCTCGACCTTCAAGACGACAGCCAAGGGCAAGTACTTCGGCAGATCTATTCTTCTTCGGACGATCTACCGGAAGAGGTGAAAGTCGCTCACCCATTGACCGAGCAGGAGAAGACGACGCTCCCCGACGACGTCTTCGCCCTCGTGCTCGTCAACGGTCAGGAGTCGATGCGGAAGTACGCTTGCGTGGACCCCGGCAACACCCTGCTCAACGTCGAGTACTTCTTGCGCACCCGGCACAAGCTGCCAGAAGAAGCGCAGAAGGTCGCCGCTGCCAACCTGCGCACCGCCTGCTCATGGTACGGCCTCGTGCATTCGGAGCTCGAGAAGGTCGCGCTGGGACTGGGGGCAGCCAAGGCGCTGATCGGTCCCGCCATGACCGGGCTGTCCGCGGCGACTACGGTGGCGGGCACCTCGAAACAGATCAGCGGCAACCTCAATCAAGCACGGCAGTCTGGCGGCATGATCCAGAACTTCCTCAAGCAAGGGGAGGCCACCTTCACCCCGCTCATGCCCCCTCCGTCGTCTGAGCAGGGCAAGCCAGCCAAGACCAAGGCCGTCATCCGCAAGGTCGGGACGGTTCTTCAAAACAATGAGACTGGGCAGAGCATCAAGGGGCAGGAGCTCGTCAGTCAGACCCCTCCCACTCCCCCCAAGCAAAAGCGCGGTCGCCTCATCACCACCCCCAGTTCCCCCGCCGGCTTCATGGAGACAGCGGAGAAGGTGCTTCATCCTCACGTGGACGTGACGGGCAGCGAGGCCAAGGTCGTCGTCCAGGAGAAGAAGAGCTCTGCGTTCGCCCTGCGTGACCGCTACCCCTTGGACAACTTGAAGCAGGTCAAGCGCGCCGCCGCCTACTTCGACGAGCAGGGCGTACGGATGTCGCCGGCGGATCGCCATGAGTACTGCGTCAACATGACGAAGCGAGCCGGGGCTCTCGGCATCCCCGTCAGCGAAGAGGCGCAGAAGTACGGCTCCGAGACCTACGCCCCGGAGGAGGAGATCAAGGTGGCGATGGACGTTCGCCGCAACCTCGCCTCGGGCAATGAGAAGCTGATCGGTATGCTCAACGGCCTCATGAGCAAGCAGGCCCACATCCCTCCGGAGGTCTTCTGTGAGACTCTTGGCATGATCGACACGACCTTCGGTCTCAACCATCACTACGACCGCTATGTGCCTGACCCGTACTGGACCACCTATGGACTCGAAAAGCAGGCCGAGTTCGTCGAGACGATTGGCAACGAGACCATCACCGGGGAGCAGCTGCAAGCGTTCGCGAAGGAGAAGCAGGACGCTCGTGGTACGTTGGAGAAGGTCTTCGCCATGGATCTGGTCGACGAGTTCTGCAAAGACCCGATCGGCATCTTCAAGTCCCTTCCACGGGAACAGAAGTTGCTCATCATGCGGATGGCCAGTGCGGTTGCCGGTGGTGAGTGATGCCCCACGTTCCGCAGGACCAGGACTTCGCGACCATCTTTCTCGACCCTCAGCAGGACGCGAAGAACGAACCCACTATCACGGAGGAGAGCCGTCTCGAGCTGCTGTCCACCGAACCGCATCCTCTGGGGCCGGCTGACCCGCAGCCGACGGGCGGGGTCACCCTCTCCAACTTCTTCCGCCATCCAGAGGCGCACCCTATCGTCTTGGACCTGTGGCTCTCGAACAAGTTCGGCCCCGAGTGGCTCGACTGGGAGCCGGAGACTATCGAGGCGCAAGTCGAGGCGATGTGCAAGTGCGACCTCAGCTCCTTGAACCTGTCCAAGATCCACGCCCTCAAGTCTCTGCACTTGGTCGACTCCTTTTGGGAGCGGTGGGAGGTGTTCGTCTGGTGCGCGATGCCCTTCAACGACCTGTACCCGGACTTCGAGATTATGCAGGTGCCGACGGTTCCGCAGTGCATGATCGCCGTCGACATCGCCGACCAAGTTCGGGACGACGTCGAGTGGTCGGAAGAGGTGAAGCGGTTCCTCGAAGTGGTGCACCGCCACGACGGCATCATGGTGCCGCAGGCTCCGCTCGACTTTGTCACCGTGGACACCGAGGGGTTCCCGCTTGAGCCCGGGGTCATCCAATCTCGGTGGCCCGAGGTCCGCAAGTCAGGCCGGGCTCCGGGGTGCGACACATCGAACGACTGCCAGCTCACCCGAATGCTTGAATCCTACCAGTTCATGCAGGAGTATCGGGACAGGCTTCAGCGGCAGCTAAGGACGGTCCTTCATGCCTGAGTTCGACGAGAACACCATGCGCGGCTTCATCGAGGAGATGGAGAAGCAGGCTCTCACAGGAAACCAGGTGCTCGGGCTGGCCACGGGCACCGGCGCGGCGCTCGGAGGTCTTTGGCAGGGGGGCAAGGCGTACCGAGAGGCCAAGCAGCAAGGTGCCAGCACTTCGGAGGCGTTGCAGCAGGCGGGCAAGAAGGGCCTGATTGGTGCGGGCGCCGGTGCGGCGATTGGTGGGGGACTTGGGGGCATCAGCAAGCTGCGTAAGGGCAAGGGGCTGTTCACCATGCCCAAGTCCTCCCCCATCATGGGGGGCCAGGTCATCGACCCCGGCAAGTCGCTCGCTGAGTTCGGCGGGCATGTCGGGCACATCTGGACGGGCAAGGGCAACGTTCGCAGTTTCGGCGGGGGAGCCGTGCCCGCCATAAAGGCGGAGTCTGAAGCGGCCAAGGCACTGGAGAAGGTCCGACAGGCCCCGGTGGGCGAGGTGAAGGATCCTCGGTTCCTATCCTCCATTCGAGGAAAGATCTCTCCCGCTGAGACCAAGCGGCTGGCTGAGGAGAAGGCTCAGAAAGCGCTGACAGCAGCTCAGGCCAGGGCCAAGGCAATGGAGCGGGCGGAGAAGGCAGGTCTCACCAGCATCCCAGGCACCCTCACCGGTATTGCGCGGGACCCTCGAGGAACTGCCGGCGCGTTCGGTGACTACATTCGGACCATGAGCGGGGGAGAAAAGGCATTCGCTCTTGGCTTCCCTGCTGCCTTTGCCGGCATGGGGGCGCTGGCTCCGGAGGAGGGGCAGAGCAGGCTCGGCGGAGCTCTGTCAGGCGCGGCATCGAGCGTGCCGTGGATGATGCCGTGGATGCCCAAGAGCTTCGCCATGACCATGCTGCCCGGGTCCTCGTCCATCATGCCTCAGATGGCCCTTGGCCGCCCCTTGGAGATGGCGGGCAGCGCTGCCGGTAACGCAGCGACCTCGGGATACCGTCGGGTCGCCGGCGCGGTTCAGCCGCCGGAGGAACAGGGTAGATGAGCTTCTTTTCAGGAGGACTGCAGGGGGTGGCCACGGGGCCCGGTTCGGGGCTGCGCTTTGCGTCTACCCGAGGTCGGATTCAGGGCAGCCCGTCGAACGGGATGAACTACCCGAGCCCGTTCTTCGACATCGGGCACACGTACCTGCCGGTCACGGTCAAGGCGCTGCTCCGCTGGTGCCGGTACTACTTCATGACGAACCCGCTGCTCAATGCGGGCACGTTCAAGATGGCCGAGTATCCGGTGACCGACCTGCTCATCGAGCACGAGAACCCCTCGGTGCAGAAGCGGTGGTCAGAGTACTTCCACGAGCACTTCATGTACCCGGCCTTCCAGATCGAGGTGGGCCTGGACTACTTCACGTACGGCAACGCGTTCATCACGATCTACTACCCCGTGCGCAAGTGGCTCAAGTGCAGGCAGTGCGGCCATCAGGACCACGAGGCGGACCTTCGGTCGAACTACATCTTCACCAACTTCGAGTTCCGCCTGACGTGCCCGCGCTGTGGGCACGTGGGGACCGCTGACGTCAAGCAGCAGTACCTCAAGAACGCCAGCGAGATCCGACTCGTTCGGTGGAACCCCGAGGATGTGGAGATCGACGTCAACGACATCACCGGCGCCGTCGACTACTACTACATCATCCCGCCGATGATGAAGAACGACATCACGGTGGGCAAGAAGAGTGTGGTCGGGGAGATCCCGCAGATCTTCATCCAGGCTGTGCGAGAGAACAAGGGCGTGAAGTTCGCGCCCGACAACTTCTTCCACCTCAAGCGGCCGAGCCTCGCCAACCTAGACCGGGGTTGGGGCACTCCGCTGCTTCTGCCCGTGCTCAAGGACGCCTACTACCTGCAGATCATGAAGAAGGCGCAGGAGGCGATCCTGCTCGAGCACATCATCCCGCTGCGCATCCTGTTTCCGCAGGCCGGCAGCGCGAGCTCGGACCCGTACACGACGATCAACCTCACTCAGTGGCGGGAGCACGTCGCCGGCGAGATCGCTCGGTGGAGGTACGACCCGAACTACATTCCCGTCATGCCGCTGCCCGTGGGGCACCAAACGCTGGGCGGTGACGGCCGGGCCCTGTTGCTGTCCGGTGAGATCCAGCAGTGGAGTGACCACTTGGTGGTCGGCATGGGCGTCCCGCGGGAGTTCATCTTCGGTGGCATGAGCTACGCTGGCACCAACGTGTCGATGCGGATGCTCGAGAACGCGTTCCTTCGATACATCAGCCGGCACTTGGCGCTGTCGAAGTTCGTGATGAAGTCCGTGTCCAAGTACATGGATTGGCCCGAGGCCACGTGCAAGTTCAAGCCCTTCAAGATGGCCGACGACCTCCAGCGCAAGATGTTCCTGCTCAACGTCAACGCGCAGGGCAAGATCAGCGACACTTCCTTCCTGGCCGAGTGCGACTACGACCAGTCGGAAGAGAACAAGATCATGCTGCGCGAGAACAAGGAGCGCCTCGAGGCCCTCAAGGACCAGCAGGTTGCGCAGGCCGAGGCGCAGGGCGAGGCCATGCTCGTCAACGCTAAGTACCAAGCGAAGATGCAGCAGGTCATGATGCAGGCACAGCAGGCGCCCGTCGCCCCGGGCGAGCCGGGCGGCCCCGAGCAACAGATGCAGGGCGGAGGTCCTGGCGGGCAAGGAGCCATGGGCGAACCAATCCCCGGGGGCCAGCCCGCCGAACAGGCGCAGCCCCAAGCGCAGCAGGCCGAGCAGGGCTACTTCCAGCAGCAGGTCGGCAGCCCGCTCAACATGGGCCAGGACATGCAGTCGAACCAGATGATGAACATCGATCTGCCATCGATGGCGATGCAGCAGGCCCGCATGATCACCCAGCTCCCGCCCGAACAACAGCAGACCGCCATCCAGAACCTCGAGCAGCAGTCCCCCGAGCTCGCCGAGCTCGTGCGCCAGTACCTCACCCAACTCCAGCCGCAAAGCGGAGGCGGGGGCGTCGACATGCGCCCGCAACCCAACGTGTACCCGGAACGGCGCGAGACGCCGATGGTGACTTAGGGGGTAAAAAACGACGCCCCCCGAATGGGGGGCCCTGCTCCGTCCGGCCCGTCGACTTCGACGTTCAACCCGGACTCACCCCTGAGCGGGGGCGCCGTGTGGTGCAGGCTCAGAACCAACCGTTGTCGGTCTCTGCCTGCACCTTCGCGAGCGTGGCCAGCGCCACCCCAATGCGGCGCCATGCGTTGAGGATCTCCTCCTCAGCACCGGCGCCCTGGGCGAGCGCAAGCCCCTCTGCAGCGCGGTGAGCGGCGAGCTCGTACTGCTCGGCCGCGTACCGCGCGTCAAGCTCGAGAAGCACGGCGACGCTCGCGTCGTCCTGCTGCTCCAAGAGCTTGAGGGCCCTGTTATAGGCCCTTCCGCAGAGGTTGCCCGCAACACGGCCGTTTCGGCTTTCGCCGCGGTCGTTGCGTGCCATCACTACTATTGTACCTTCTTTCTGCTTACTTTTGCGTCCACAGATCCATTACCTGTTCGGCCATCAGAGCCATGCAGCTCAGGCACATCAGCTCCATGGACTCTTCTTCGTCGAAGTGCCCGCCCATGTCGCTAGAAGGAGTTCGGCCGTCCGGGGGAAGCGGCTCCATGGTTCCGTAGACGGCGCGGATCATGGGCTCACCGTCCACGGGTCTTTTGCAGAAGTCGCAGAAGATGGGAACGTCCGGATCCTCTATCTCTTGCGGGTCTGCGGGCTGAAGCCCTAGCTCCTTCCTCACCTCCTGTATGGCGAACTGGAGCTCGTCGACCAGGCTGCTCCACACGTCGAACGGAAGCATCTCCTCCAAGACCTCCCATTCGTCTTCTCCAACGTCATCCTCCATACCGTCGATCAGGTCGTATGGCTCCTGGTTGGAGACGATGAAGGAGGGGACCATCGGCTCGTCCCCGTTCATCCAGTACTCGCACATGATCGTCAGATCGAGGTCCACGTACGGGATGACCCCGTCGAGTCGGACCACTTCCCAGCCGAGCGGGATGTCCCTGTCCGATCCTCTGCAGATGTGGCCGGACGGCACGGGGCTCAGAACAAGGCTTGGGTCTCGGTACCTGTCGGGGAAGGTCATCGCCATTGTATCTTCTCCAGTTGGACTCGGGCCCAGCGCTTGTTGACGGTCTCGAGTCGCGGGTCGGGGGACATCCCGGTCTCCAGGTCCGCGTCCCACATGAGCGTGAGCAGCTCCTCGTAGTCGAGGCCGTTGATGTGCAGGTGGCGGGTGATCTCCATGCCTTCAGGCAAGGGCATGCCGCCGTACTCCTCGCGGGCGCCCCACTCCAGGCGGAGCAGGTCGTCCTGCAGGTCGTCGGGTTCGGCGGTGATGCCGACCCAGTTGAAGTCGTCTTGGGGTAGGTAGGGGGAACCCAACCAGTGGCACCACTGGCCTGGCTGCGCGATCTCCATCAGCACCTCGAGGTCCCGCTGGTTGCAGAACGACGTGATGCCGAAGTTGTCGATCAGCCAGGCCCGCACGCCTCCCAGAGCCCTTCCGGATGGGAGGTAAAAACCAACGATCTCCCACACCCGGTTGAGGTACTCGACCTTTTCGCCGATGGCGTCGAACATGGGAGCCGTGGTCGGGTCGCCGGGCACGAGTTCGATTAGCCTCGTACCCGGCAACGCCACTGGTGGGCTCGCATACACGTTCGCGAGCCCTCCGTTCATCAGTCGTCGTCTCCTTCCTCGTCCTGGTCGTCGTCCTCGTGCCAGGCTGATTTTTTAGGGTCGAAGCCGGCCTCCTTGATGTCCTCCTCCCGCTCTCCGAAGAGAGAGGTGAAGGACTCCTGCGCGATTCGGGCCATGTCATTCAGCTTGCTGGTGGACATCTCAATCTCCTTGTCGGAGGGCCACCTCCTGACCCTCCGGTTAGAGGGGAAGGGCGCGTACTTCGTCCCTTCAAGGCTCTTATGCCTGCGATCACGCACTCCTTGCCGCCGCTTCAGCCTGCGCGGTACAGTTGCGAGCAGTCCAGAGAGGAACAGGATGGCGTACCTCGACCCGCAGGAAGCCTTCGACCACTTCCAGAAGAAAGTAGTTGAGGGAGTAGAGCAACAGTTCCCGGTGAAGGGAAAGCAGCGCAGCCTTCACCTGGAGCGTGTGGAAGTTCCGGAGCCCCCTAGCCCGGACGACATCAAAGCGCAGCAGCAGGCGAAGATCGACGGCAAGAGCTGGGGCGTGCCCGTGTACGCCCATCTGACCCTCAAGGACAACGCCACCGGCAAGATCGTGGACAAGCGCAAGGTGCGCGTCGCCGAAGTCCCGATGATGACGAAGCGCTACAGCTACATCGTCGGCGGGCAGGAGTACCAAGTCGACAGCCAGTGGCAGCTCAAGCCGGGGGCGTACACCCGCCGCAAGCAGAACCAGCAGCTCGAGACGCAGTTCAACACGACGGGCCCCGGTTCCAAAACGTTCCACTTGAACTTCCACCCCGACAAGAAGCAGTTCACGGTACGGTGGAACAAGGCGGATATCCCGGCGTACCCGATCCTCAAGACGCTTGGGGTCACTGACGAGCAGCTCAAGAAGTCCTGGGGTGAGGACATCCTCGACGCCAACAAGAACGCCCGCGGAGTGGACGGGGCGCTCGCCGCGCTGTACCGCTCGGATCGGGGGCGCAACCCTGAGAACATCGAGCAGGCCAAAGAGCATCTGTGGGACACACTCCAAGCGTCGAAGATGGACAAGAGTGCCACGCACATGACGCTCGGTCGTCCCTTCGAGCATGTGAATGGCGACGCGCTGCACATCGCGTCCAAGCGCCTGCTCGACGTGCAGCGAGGCGGCGGCGAGGATGATCGTGACAGCCTGGTGTTCAAGAGGCTCCGTACGGCTGGCGACTTCGCCCTCGACAAGATGAACAGCCAGAAGTGGGCCGTGCAGAACAAGATGGCCAAGAAGCTCGACACGGCGCAGAGCGTGCGCGACGTCGTGAAGTTCGAGCACTTGAACACGGCGGTCCACAAGACCTTCAGCGAGAATCAGGCGTCGCGCGTTGCCAGCCAGATCAATCCGCTCGAGATGGTCAGCTCCTCGATGCAGACCACGGTCATGGGACCGGGCGGCATCCAATCCGAGCACGCCGTCATCGACCAGACGAAGTGGATCAACCCTTCGCAGTTCGGCTTCCTCGACCCGATCAACACCCCCGAGGGCCCGAAGACCGGCGTCACCCTGCGGCTGCCCATGGGCGTGCGCAAGAAGGGGGACGAGCCCCGCATCGCCTTGACGAACATGCAGACGGGCAAGACCGAGTTCGTCTCCCCGGGCCGAGCCATGCAGGAGAACGTGCTGCTGCCTGACCAGGTCGAGTGGAAGGATGGCAAGCCAAACCCGATCAATGGCAAGAAGTCGAAGATCTTGGGGCCGGGCAACGAGCTCCAGGTGGGCGACGCCAGCAAGGCGAAGTACGTCATGCGGCACCCCACGCAGGTGTTCAACATCACCTCGAACATGATCCCGTATCTGCATTCGACGCAGGGTAACCGTGCAGGCATGGCTTCTCGCCACCTCGAACAGGCGGTGAGCCTCGAAGGAAGGCAGGCCCCTCTGGTGCAGGTAGCCACGGGCGCGGGCAAGGGCCCGTACGACACGTTCGAGGGAATGGTCGGGGCCATGTCGGGGCACCAGTCCCCCATCGACGGGACGGTGGAGAAGGTCACCAAGGATGGCATCCACATCAGGGGCAAGGACGGGGTCAAGCACACCGTTCAGCTGTACAACCACTACCCGCTCAACGACGTGAAGAGCACCATGCACTCCGAGCCGCTGGTCAAGCCCGGCGACGTGGTGAAGAAGGGGCAGCACATCGGGGACACGAACTTCACGAAGGACGGCAAGCTGGCCCTCGGCACCAACCTGCGAGTCGCGTACGCCCCGCTCAAGGGCTACAACTTCGAGGACGGCGTGGTCATCAGCGAGTCCGCGGCGAAGGCCATGAGCTCGGTGCACATGACGAAGCACTCGTTGGCGGTCGAGCCGGACATGAACTTCGACCCCAAGAGGTTCCGTGCGTTGCACGCCGGTACCTACAAGACCGAACAGCTCGATAAGGTGGGGGAGGATGGCGTGGTCGCCGTTGGTACCCGGGTCAAGCCCGGTGACCCCCTCGTGCTCGCCACGCAGCCCTTCAAGATCAAGGATCGAACGGGCATCGGCGCGTGGAAGAAGAACATGTCGGGCGTGCATACCGACAAGAGCGTGAAGTGGGACGGTGACTACGAGGGAGAGGTCGTTGGCGTGCACCGTAAGGGCAAGAGCGTGCAGGTACACGTGCGCACAGTCGAGCCCATGCAGGTGGGCGACAAGCTCAGCGGCCGGTACGGCAACAAGGGCATCGTCACCAAGATCCTCGACAACAGCCAGATGCCGCGCACCAAGGACGGCAGCCACGTCGAGGTGATGCTCAACCCGGCAGGCATCCCCGGGCGCATCAACCCGTCGCAGGTCTTCGAGACCGTGGCGGCGAAGGTGGCCGACAAGACGGGCAAGCCCATCGTCGTGCAGAACTTCAAGCCTCACGTGGACCAGCTGCAAGAGATCAAGAACTTGGCCAAGGCGCACGGGGTGAGCGACACCGAGGAGCTGTACGACCCAGAGACCAACCAGAGCCTCGGGCAGATCCTCACCGGCAAGCAGTACATGCTCAAGTTGGTGCACCAAGTAGAGAAGAAGGGCGCGGTGCGCTCTGGCATGTCGCTGCCCGGCACGGACCCGGAGTCGTACGACCGCAACCTGCAACCCACGGGCGGCGGGCATCACGGCGGGCAGAGCATGGGCTCTCTTGGCATGTACGCCATGCTGGCCCACGGGGCCAAGGCCAACATCCGAGAGATGCAGACGTACAAGAGCGAGGGCCCAGACCCCGCGCCGGCGGAGGCCAAGAAGTGGAAGAGTCAGCACAACGAGGTGTGGCAAGCCATCCAGAACGGCTCCCCTCTTCCCCCTCCGAAGCCCTCGTTCGCCTTCTCGAAGTTCAACGACTACCTGAAGGCGTCGGGCGTCAACATGGAGAAGAACGGGCATCGGTTCGTGCTGACGCCGATGACCGACAAGCAGATCAGGGACATGAGCGCCGGCAAGCTGCCGAAGCCGGACCGCAAGCTCAGCTACAAGCTCGACAAGGACGGCAACCCTATGCCCGTGAAGGGTGGGCTGTTTGACGAGCGCATCACCGGCGGGCACGACGGCAAAAACTGGTCGCACATCGAGCTCGCTGAGCCCATCCCGAACCCCGTGTTCGAGGCCCCCGTACGCGCGCTCACCGGGCTGACGCAGAAGCAGTTCAACGATGTCATGGCCGGCCGCGCCGGCGTCACCCCTGGCGGCGCCTTCACGGACAACCCCCGAGCAGGGCTGACTGGCGGGCACGCCATCAAGAGCATGCTCAAGAAGGTGGACGTGCAGGCTGACCTCGAGCGCGCCAAGGCCGAGCTCAAGAGCACGCCCAAGACCAAGGTCGACGCCACGCTCAAGAAGGTCAAGTACCTCGAGGCGCTCAATCGGACTGGGCACACGGCTGAGGAGGCGTACATCCTGCACAACCTGCCCGTCATTCCTCCGAAGCTGCGCCCCGTCTCCATCCTTCCGGACGGCAGCCTCAACGAGGCGGACTTGAACGGGTTGTACTCGGACTTCGGCCAGCTCAACGCGCAGATGGGTGACCCCGTCATTCGCAACAAGCTGCCGGAGGAGCGTAAGGCAAACCTGCGGGGCGCTTACTACGACGGCGTCAAGGCGCTCATGGGCATCGGCATTGCCCACAAGGACCAGAAGCAGAAGGGCCTGCTCAACCAGATCCACGGCCCTGAGCCGAAGAAGGGGTTCTTCCAGAAGACGCTGATGAATCGCCGGCAGGACCTGACGATGCGCTCGACCATCGTGCCCGAGCCCTCCCTGGGCTTGGATGAGGTGGGCATCCCAGAGCACTACGCCATGGACCTGTTCCGTCCCTTCGTCGTCAAGCAGCTGGTGCAGTCCGGGTCGGCTAAGTTCGACCTCGACGCGCACAAGATGATCAAGGCGAACGATCCTCTCGCGAAGAAAGCACTCGAGCGGGTGATGGACGACAAGCCGGTGCTACTCAAGCGCGACCCTGCGCTGCACAAGTACAACGTGCAGGGCTTCAAACCGCGGCTCGTCGAGGGCAAGGCCATCAAGATCCACCCCCTGACGTGCTCGGGCTACAACGCGGACTTCGACGGCGACACCATGAGCGTGTACGTGCCCATCTCTCGGGAAGCCGAGGCTGAGGCGCACAAGATGATGCCCTCGAACAACCTGTTCAGCGACTCGACGGGTAAGGTGATGTACCAGCCGACGCACGAGTCCGCGCTCGGTCTGTACAAGCTCACGCGCGTCGACAAGAAGACGAACAAGACCTTCGCGAACCCGGGCGACGCCATCAAGGCCGCGCAGGCCGGCAAGATCGGGGTGACGGATCTGGTCAGCATCAAGGGTACTGGGCAGACGACGGCGGGGCGCCTTCTGGTGGCCGCCGCGCTTCCGCAGGACATGCAGAAGCAGATCGTCAACGACCACAAGTTCGTGCTCGACAAGAAGGGCCTCAACACGATGCTCACGACGCTCGCCAAGCAGAGCGGAGGACTTCAGGAGGGGCAGCGCAACACGTACGGCCAGTACGTCGACAGGCTCAAGGATCTGGGCAACGGCGCCGCGTCGGGCATGGCCCCCGTTTACTTCGACAAGTCCCCGGGCAACAACGTGCTCGACCCCAAGAAGCAGCAGTTCGTTCGCATGGACGCGCACACGCTCAACCTGAACGACCTGTCGCCTGACAAGGCCACGCGCGACCGCATCCTTGCTGACACGCAGAAGAAGGTGGATGCAGTCGGCAAGATGAGCCTCTCGCAGGCCGAGAAGGATCGGCGTGCGGTCGATCTGTGGACGCAGGCCGACAAGACGATGGGCATGGCCCACAAGCGCAAGATGATGCAGAAGCCTAACAACCTCGGCATCATGAACATGAGCGGCGGCAAGCCGAACTGGGACCAGTACAAGCAGTTCACCCTGGCTCCGATGCTCGTAACCGACACCTCAGGCAAGACCGTGCCCATTCCCGTCGACAAGAGCTTCAGCGAGGGGCAGGACGTCTCGGGCTACTGGGTCGGCATGTACGGAGCTCGCATGGGCGCCGTGCGCAAGGTGCAGGAGGTGCAGGAGCCAGGCGTCATCACCAAGGCCATGCAGAACACCACGATGGACAACCTCATCGTGGACCACGACTGCGGGACGACTGGAGGAGTGTCGCTCAACGTCCACGACCGCTCCATCGAGGGCCGGCACCTTGCCAGCGACTTCAAGCACGGCAAGTTGCACGTGCCGGCGGGTACCGTGCTGAGCCCCGACATCATTGGGCAGATCCGCTCTGTGAAGAAGGACGCGAATCTCGTCGTGCGCAGCCCGCTCAAGTGCCAGCACGAAAAGGGCATGTGCCAGAAGTGCATGGGCATCGGCCCCGACGGCAAACACTATGAGGTGGGCACGAACGTGGGCGTCATGGCGGCGCACTCGCTGGGGGAGAAGACGACGCAGATGATGCTCAACTCCTTCCACACCGGCGGCGTGGCCACGGGCCGCAAGGACCCGTTCGAGCAGTTCAAGCAGCTGGTGAACCTGCCGGAGAAGGTACCGAACGAAGCGACCCTCGCCGTGCGTTCGGGCACCATCACCAAGGTCGAGCCCCACAAGCTGGGGGCGTACGTGTACATCGATGGGCAGCCCCACTTCGTCGGCCGTGACCGTGGGGGCAAACCGCTGAACGAGTCGCTTCCGGTCCCCGGCTTCAGCTACGTGCCTTGGCAGCCGCCGAAGGCAGGGATGAAAGTCAAGGCGGGGCAGATCCTGAGCGACCCCAACCGCACGACGATCAACCCTCACCACCTTCATCAGGCCACGGGCAAGATCGACGTCGTGCGCAACCACCTGTCCAACGAGATCTACGGGCTGTACAAGGACCACGGCGTGGACCGCAAGCACGTGGACGTGCTCGTGAACTCCATGACGTCGACGACGAAGGTTGTGGACCCGGGCGGCTCCGACGTGCTGCGCGGCGAGTACCGCAACACCAACTGGGTCAAGAACCAGAACAAGCTGCTTCGGGCTCAGGGCCAGCCCACCGTGCAGCATGCTCCGATCCTCAAGGGGATCAACGAGATGCCCCTGCACATGCGCGAGGACTGGATGGCCAAGCTCCAGCACCAGAAGCTCAAGCAGACCATCCTCGAGGCCGCGGCCACTGGCGGGTCCACCAGCCTGCATGGCCCGCACCCCGTGCCGGGCATGGCCTACGGCGCCGAGTTCGGCATGACCTCCAAGGACGCGCTGCGCCCGGGCAAGTCCCACCTCAAAGACGTCGAACCCTACCACTACTGATCCTTCAGACTCCTCCTGTTGCTACGCAACACTGGCTCTTTTTCTGTCAGAAGAGGATTGAAGTACAGTCGATATTCCCTGACGTTTGACGTGACACGTTAGAGCTCAGGCGAAAACTATCGACTCTTTTACTTCAAGTTTTACACTTTAGGAGGTAACATGCCCGTCAAGAAGTGGGTGCTCACCGTCGTCAGAGACGGGGAGAAGACCAAGACCAAAGTAGAAGAGAAGATGGTCGTCATGGACCAGACCCACGCGGTCGTCCTCAGTCGAGGCGGCAGCACTGGTACGGTCGTCAAGAAGGAGAGAGTCTTTGACGATGCGAAGTCGGCGCGCATCGCCGCGGCACGAGGCGGCAAGCCTTGTTGGGTATTCGTGGTGACCCGGGAGCACGTCCGCGGGCTCTCCGACAAACCCGAGCGACCCGAGGTCTTTTACGCCTACGTCTATCCGGCCCCGTTCGGTGGTTGGACCGTGCAGCGGGTCAACGAGAAGAAGGAGCCACTCGGCCGGCCCATCACCGTGTACCACATCTCGAGGCACACCCGGGAGAGCGCGGCCCTCAAGGAGATGGCCAGGTGGGTGGCCATGACCCGCCCCGAGCTTCGCAAGTCCCGCAAGCTGCTCGAGCTGGAGGAGAAGTACATGGACGAGGTCGTCCGGTCCCTTCGCCGCAAGAAGGTCAAGATTCCCAAGCCCGAGAAGACCAAGGGAGTTCGCTGGCGCCCGCGCGCAAGGAGGACCCGGTAATGCCCGGCTACACCATCATCACCTGTGATGAGGACGGCATCCGGATCGAGCCGAACGTCCCCGAACAGGAGGTCCTCAAGCGGGTGACCCCGGACGAGGACGGATGCACTTACTATGGCGACGCCATCTTCTACAAGGAGATGCCGAGAGCATCTGACGGCTTCTTCCAGGACCGTGAGCTCGGCGAAAGGACGGGAGTCTGCATCCTGCGCGGCGCCCAGGTCGTCACTCCCGTGGCCGAGGAGGTCGTCACCAAGTACAGATTGGAGGGCTAGATGAAGAAGATGCTCGTGCTGGCGGTTCTTCTTACCGCCTGTTGCCCAAGTAGAAGGTATCCGGACGACGTCCGCAACGAGTTCCTCGTCGAGTGCGCGCAGGACGACATCCCCGTACGGCCGTGCATCTGCGTGCTCGAGGGGTTCGAGAAGCGCTACACGCTCGAGGAGTTCCGGACCATCTCCGTGGGGATGAAGAAGGGCGCGCCGATGCCCAAGGAGATGGGAGCCATCGTCGATCGGTGCGCCCTCGAGGAGAGAGAACATGACAAGGAAAAGAAGAGGTAAGCTCGTAGGGTCTGCGGCGTACGGGCGGTGGGGCAAGAAGTTCAAGAAGATCTTGGCCGAGAGAGGGCTGACCGCTCGGAACGTGTCGGTTGCTTTGGGGCTGGCGCGCCATACCGTCGGGGCCTGGTTGCTGGGGCGCCAGGGCATCTCTTGGGAGTCGTACATGCAGGTCGTTGAGTGGGAACCCCGGCTTCGTTCTGATGAGCTGGAGCGCCTCATCGTCGTGAATACTCCAGCCAAGGGTGGTGGAAGACCCCCAGGCTCAACCAACTCCGTCAGTTCGCCTGACTCTGAGCCCAAGGAAGAAGAGGAAGTACGCACAGAAGCCCCCGGTCTCGCCGTGTTCTGGCCTCATGCCCAGTACCCGTACTTGCTTTGGGGCACCGGGACCAAGTTCGAGGGCCTGTACGCTCGGGTGGAGGAGTACGGGAACAGTACCTTCCTACCCGTCGCCGTCATGGAGAGGAAGACCGGCGAGGAGTTCTCTCATGTGCTGACCAGGTTGGCGCAGGAGCGCAAGGAGGCGCTCAGGGCCGTGGGACATGAGTACGACGAGAAGCTGGCGGAGGCCTTGGGCGACATGCGTCTGTCCCTCAATCGAAGGTCGAAGGCCATTACAAGGAGCTGAACATGCCGACTGACAAGGACTTCGAGGACTATGACCTCGACGAGAAGGCCGTCGTCACCTGCGACGAGGTCTACTGTGAGAAGGAGACGGACCTGGCCCTTCTCATCGTTTTCGACACCAACGACGACGGCTCGCAGGATTCGACGTGGATCCCCAAGTCCTGCGTGCACGACGACTCCGAGGTCTATCAGGAGAACCAGGCCGGGCTACTCGTCGTCAAGCGCTGGAAGGCGGAGAAGGAGGGCTGGGCATGATGGACCACCAGTTCGAAGAGCTCCAAGGGGAGCAGGGCTGTACTGACGAGACGCTGCTCCAGCTCCTTCTCGACTACGTCAATGAGCACAACCTGAACGAGTCCGTGGGCGAGTACCTCGAGCACCGGGCGCGGGTGGAGAACAATGAAGTCTGAGGTCAAAGTCAAGACCAAGCGCTTCATCGATTGCCCGCACTGCGGCGAGGAAGACATGTGCATCGAGCATCTGTTCGACTTCCAGTCGGGGCAAGAAGAGCGGATGGCTGGTCCGTGGCACTGCAGGCACTGCGGGCACTCGTTCTTCATCTACGTTCGCTCGGATGGTACGGCGCGGATTGAAGAGCGGGAGGAGGTCAGCTATCCCATCTTCATCCTGCTCGAGATCCCCCCGCAAGAGCAGTCCATCTTCCTGAAGGTGGCCAGCGACTCTTACGGGCGCCCAGTGGAAGACGACGACCAGCGGTACTTCTACGAGGAGCACACCTGCCCCGTGAACTACTTCCGCAGCGTGAAGGAGATCAAGGTCGGCGACGATGACGACCCTCATGGTCTCGCGCTGTATCGGGGATGGTTCGTCGCCGAGTCGAAAGAAGACCAGCACAAGGCGCGCTGGCTCAAGGACAACGGCAACGAGAAGCAGCACGAACAACTGCCGGAGAAGACAGAAGGAGGTACAGATGAGAACCGTTGAACCAAGCTACGAGATCTTGGCCATTCCCGAGGGTGAGCAGGCTCTTGCCTTGCTCGAGCGTATCGGGCGCGTGGCCTACAAGAGCGAGGACAAGATCGACAGTGGGTGGGACTGGTGCGAACGCTGTGACGGGCTCGGCTTCATTGATGTCAAGAAGGGTGTGGACGAGATCACTGAAGACTGCCCCGAGTGTGGTGGGACGCGGGGGGCACAGGTGCGCGAGCCTTCCAGTCACAAGTTCGTCCGCATGATCCTGAAGGCCGAGCGCAAGGCCAAGCTGGTTGAGATGCTCAAAGCGGCGTACCAGGAGACTTGGCGGGACGAAGAGGCCACTACGTTGGCTCACGATGACCTGCGGGAGCTTCTGGCGGACAAGACCGTACGTCTCGTGCTCGAGTACATGGAGCAGAACCCGGCACACGAGAGCGTGATCGAACACTGCTCGGCTACGGTCCTGTTCACGGGCAACCGCGGCTTCACCCACGAGCTCGTTCGCCACCGGCTGGCAGCGTTCACGCAGGAGTCGACGCGCTACTGCAACTACGCCAAGGGCAAGTTCGGCAGCGACATCACGGTCTCGCCCGATCGGCGCCCCTTGCTCGCGGAGCTCGACAACGGCAAGACCGCCATCGATGCAGCCACGCACTGGAAGGCGGCAGTGGACGAGGTCAGCTTCCGGTACATCGAGATGGTCAGGGCGGGCATCCCACCGCAGGTCGCCAGGGATGTGCTGCCCCAGGTCTTGAAGGCCGACATCGTCATGACGGCCAACTTCAGGGAGTGGAGGCACATCTTCCGGATGCGGGACTCCAAGGCCGCGCACCCGGACATGCAGCAGCTCATGCGGCCGCTGCACGAGGAGTTCCGAAAGCTCATCCCCATCATCTTCGACTGAGGCGGAGATGAAGACCAAGATTCGATACGGCCACGACAGGTACTATGTGCTCGAGGCGGACAGGAAGGCAATGTACGCGCTTCGAGTGATGATCAGCCACGAGCGGCTGATGTCCCGCATCGGCTCGGCGTACGTGTTGACGCTCGCCTTCGTCCTGATGACTGCCTTGAGGGGGATAGAACTCGGGACCATGTTCGGCCTGTTCGCCTTCAATCTAGCCACGCTTGCGATCCCGCACGTGCACTACATCATCGACAGAAACAGGGCGAAAGAAGTCATCGAGAAGGAGGCGGAGGATGGCTGACCTGCGCTACATCTCCGAGGCAAACAGGCGCGCCGCAGCTCGAAGGCTGGCGGGACATGACGTCCCCCGAGCCGGCACGCTCCACGAGATCAGCTACTGCAGACGGTGCGGCGCCGCTTTCTACAGCGAGGAGCCGTGCCCAGGGAGGAGACAATGGGAAGGATGTTCTTCATCATCTGGGACCCCAGGGACGGGGAGCCCCAGCGAGACAACGGCGTCATCACCTCGGACGGCATCATCGGCCGGGTGACCGAGGAGAACGTGTACATCAAGGCGTACGCTTCCATCAGCGAAGGCGAGAAGAGGCCCGAGGACCTCGAGGTCGGCGCGCACACCTACGCGGAGTTCTCGTTGTCCGGCTCCAAGGGCCTGTACCGCATCTACCGGGTGGCGTGATGGGCAAGGTCCACTACGCCAGCACCCGGCTGCACAACAACGCCGGCATGCAGTTCCCGCTGTGTCGGCAGAACGACCGGCTCCTCGACTTGAGTCTCCGCGTCAAGTTCGGCAGGACCACCGAGGTCACCT
>Ga0180431_10001727_pt1 | contig 29982 bp, 35 predicted proteins | sample SS_ome_11_FD_132459 | JGI IMG/M metagenome (GOLD analysis project Ga0180431, IMG submission 132459) | Hypersaline lake sediment archaeal communities from the Salton Sea, California, USA - SS_1_MS_1 metaG | ecosystem: Environmental > Aquatic > Non-marine Saline and Alkaline > Hypersaline >... | reverse complement strand
GTCCGGGAATCCAACGCGCTTCCGGTCGCCAGCTTCTCCGTGTCGCCGTCCCCTGCGTATCCGCGACAGACGGTCCGGTTCGACGCCAGCGCGTCCTACGATCCGGACGGCGAGATCGTCTCGTATGAGTGGGATTTCGGAGACGGAGGCACGGGCAGCGGCGTCATGACGTCGTATCGCTACGACGCCCAGGGCATCTACGAGGTCGTCCTCACCGTCCGCGACAACGACGGCGGCGTGCGGACCGCGACGACCGAACTGAGCATCACGAGCGACGCCGGCACGGGGGCCACGACCTCCCGGCACTACGAATGGGTCTACGACGAACAGGATCAAAGCTGCGATCTGGAGATCCCGACGAGCCTGTACTACTACTACAAGACGCAGCCGCGGATGGTGTGGACCGGCCGGGACTACGACGAGTACGTCCTCGATCCGCTCGACGACGATTATCTCGAGGAGATCACGCAGGAGATCCTCGGACCGTCGGCCGGAGACAAGCACGAAGCCTTCGAGAACGCTCTCTTCTTCGTGCAGAAGTGCATCCGGTACGTCTACGACCCGGTCTGGTTCGAGTACCCCCGCTACCCGATCGAGACGCTGGTCGACGGGACCGGCGACTGCGAGGACACGGCGATCCTCTACGCCAGTCTCGTCCGAACGCTCGGCCACGGCGCCCTCATGGTGATCGTCGACACGGACGGCGACGGGTCGATCGACCACATGGTCGCCTGGGTCCCGGTCGATCCGTCGTTCGTGAACGCCCATCCGGACCGCAGCTTCTGGGACTACCAAGGTGAAACGTACGCCTTCGCCGAGACCGCCGTAGAGGGTGGCTACCTTCCGCTCGGCGTCGATCCGTGGGGTTTGACGCCCGGTCAGATCGACACCATCTACGATGTGTCCAGCATCGATCACGCACCGAACGCCGTGAAGCATGGGCCAACGTCGATCGACCCCGGGCCGACAAGGGATCCGAGCTACGTCGCACGGAAGGGAGAGCCGAGATGAGCGGCGCGCGGACGGTCCGCTTGCTGGTGATCGGCCTGGGGAACCTCGGGCGTCGGCTCGCCGGGCTGGTCGCGAGGAAGCGTAACGAGCTGCTGAAACGATACGGCCTTGATTTCCGCATCGTCGGCGCCGCCGACTCGCGAGGAGCGGCCGTCGATCCCGAGGGTCTGGACGGCGTGCAAGTCGAGGCGGTCAAGGAAGCCGGCCGCAGCGTCGCGGAGATTCCGAGCGTCGGCCGACTTGGGATGTCCGGCCTCGCGCTGATCGAGACGGTCGATGCCGACGCGCTGTGCGAAGCGTCGCCGGTCCACCTCGAGGCCGACGCCGAGCCGGGGCTGTCGCACGTCCGCCGCGCGCTGGAGAAGGGACTTCACGTCTCGACGCCGAACAAGGGGCCGATCGTCGTCGCCTACCGCGAGCTGACCGCGCTCGCGCGGCAGCGAGACGTAAAGCTGCGCTTCGACGGAACCGTCGCCGGGGGACTTCCGGCGATCGCGCTCGGGGCGCGCGACCTGCGCGGCGCGACGATCGAGCGGCTCGACGCCGTTCCCAATCTCACGACCGGGTTCGTGCTGGACCGACTGGCCGCCGGGGCGACGTGGGACAACGCGATCGAACAGGCCCGCGCGGGCGGAGCCCTCGAAGGGGACGGTTCGTGGGATCTCGACGGCTGGGACGCGACCGCGAAGCTGGCGATCCTCGCGATGACCGTCCTCGACCTCGAGGTCGACGTTCGGGCCGTCCCTCGTCAGGGGATCCGCGACGTTGACCTGGCGTGGCTACGGGCGCAGAGTGAAGTGGGCCTCGTGCGGCTGCTCGCGACCGCGCAGCGACGGTCGAACGGCGAATACGACCTCCGCGTCGCTCCGGCCTCGCTCCCGTTCGACCACCCGCTCGGACGGCTCGGACCGAAGCAGATGGGGATCGCCTTCGAGACCGACCTGTTCGGCTCGATCACCAGCGTGATCGAGGAAGAGACTCCCCTACCCAGTGCTGCGACGATGCTGCGCGACCTGCTCGACATCTACGCCCGGGAGTGAACGGCATGCCCCGAACGACGAGCCAAGAGCCCCCACCCTTTGCCGCCGCTCCTGGCGGTACGCTACGATCGGACTCTGACGCTCCGACTCGGGAGGAACCTTGAGGTCCAGACTCGTTGTCGCACTTCTGCTCGTTCTCGGATCGATGCCGGTCGCGGCGTGCACCGGCGTCGTCATCGCGCGCGACGGGTACGTGATGGTCGGTGGGAACGAGGACTGGTTTCGTCCGGACGCCTTCCTGTGGGCCGAACCGACGGCCGGCCGCCTGCACGGCGTCGTCTATTTCGGCTACGAGATCCGCGGCGAATTCGGCAACGAGGAGCCGTTCTGGTACGAGTTCCAGGGGATCAACAGCGCCGGTCTGTACTTCGACAGCTTCTCGGCGCCGTGTGTCGGCCTGAGCGACGAGGAGCAGCTCAAGCCGCGCATGACCGGCCGAATGGAGCAGCTGATCATGCGATGGTGCTCGACCGTCGAGGACGCGGTCCGGATGATCGCCCAGTACGATCGCTCGTTCATGAGCTGCATCCAGTATCTGCTCGTGGACAAGTCCGGCGTTGCCGCCGTGATCGAGAACGGCGCCGTCGTCTGGATGGATGGGGAGACGTTCGCCGTCACCAACTTCCACCTGTCCAATCCAGCGGACGGGCAGTGGCCGTGCTGGCGGTACGACATCGCGACGGAGATGCTCGCCGCGAACAGCGAGCCGACCTTCGAGCGGATCGCCGCGATCCTCAACGCTGCCCACACGCCGAGCACGCGGTACTCCGTCGTCTGCGATCTGGCCGCGGACCTCGCGAACGTCTACTACGCCGGCGCCTTCCGTCGCCCGATCGCGATCGATCTCGAGACGCTCTGGGCCGAAGGAAGCGAACGAGTGGCGCTATCATCGCTTCGGTAGTTGATCGTCCTTCTCGTTTCTCGACCCCGAACCGCGAACTGCTTCCTCCCCTCGGTCCCGCCGTGCGCCATTGGTAGACTTCGTAGACGATTCATGCTATGGTGGACCGGAGGTCGAAATGGGCTCCAAGACGGTGTCGACCAAGCTGCCCAAGGAGCTTCGCGATCGGATCGACGAGATCGCCAAACTCGAACGGCGAACGCCTAGCAACGTCGTCCGCATGGCGATCGAACAGTTCGTCGACCAGTACGAAGAGCTGCATCCGCAGTTCCGGGCGGACATCCTGGAGGCGCTCGAGGGCGTTGCGCGTGGAGAAGTCGAGCCCTACGAGTTCGAGTAGGCCAAACCGTGGCCTTCACCGCGCGCGCCTATCCGAAGTTCAATCGAACGAGGAAGAAGCTTCCGCCGGCTCTGAGAGCGGAAGTCAGCCGGCAAGTACAGAGGATCTGCCGGGACCCGGGGATTGGCGAGAGGAAGAGGCGGGATCTCAGTGGCGTGTTCGTGCACAAGTTCAGGCTGGCGGGGCAGCTCTACCTGATCGCGTATCTCGTAGACGACGACGCACAGGAGATCACGCTCCTCGCCCTCGGCGGGCACGAGAACTTCTACCGAGATCTCAAGCAGTACCTGAAGTCGTAGCTCCACGAACTCCACGAACCCAATGAACTCAACGAGCTTAGCCTTCCGACCGCGAACCGCGAACGGTGAACTACGAACTGATTTTCCCCTACACTGATCGTGAAAGGAGACTTCCATGACCTTCTTGTTCTGGATCAAGATCATCGTCTCGGTCGCGACGATCGGCTTCGGCCTGATGTCGATCGTTTCCCCGGCCGCTGCGGAGCGCTTCACCGGCGTGACAGCGGCCGGTCCGCGCGGCGTCTCGGAGATTCGCGCCGTCCTCGGCGGGCTGTTCGTCGGACTCGGCATCGCGGCCCTCATCTTTCGGACGTCGTCCGCGTTCGGGACGGTCGGCATCGGCTACCTCGCGATCGGGATCGTTCGCGCCGCGTCGATCTACTTCGACAAGGCGCCGACGCCGACCAACTGGCTCAGCCTCGGCTTCGAGATCGTCTTCGGGATCCTGCTGCTGGTATAGGCCCCGCCCACGTCGGGGACGAGCCCTGCGCTCCAGGCCGTTGTCCCCGACCCTGAACCGTGCGCTCAGGGCCTGCGCCCGAACGTCCGCGGGGGTTGTCCGTACCTTCGAAAAGGGGTAGTCTTCGGTCGAATGGGGGTACTGGAGAGCTGAATCTACCTCTTCTCGTGGAAGAGCGACCCCCCATTCGGGAGGTTCGAATGCACTCGTTGGGCCGCGCATTCCTTGACGAATTGAGATTCTCCGCTTCCGATCTCAAGTCGCTGCAGGCACTGGGCGAATACCGCGGGAAGCAGGAGCTGTTCGCCCGACAGAGTCCGCAGGTGCTGGAGAGCCTGCGCCGGGTTGCGATGATCGAGTCGGGCGAATCGTCGAACCGACTCGAAGGAATCACGGCGCCGAGGGATCGCATCCTCGCGCTCGTCGAAGAGGACACGGCGCCTCGAAATCGCTCGGAACAGGAGATCGCCGGCTATCGCGACGCACTCAACCTCATCCACGGCAACCACGCCGACCTGCCACTCTCGCTCGACACCGTTCGCCGATTCCACGAGCAGATGATGCAATACACGGCGGAGCCCGGGGGACAGTGGAAGGCGCGGGACAACGTCATCATCGAGCGCTACGAAGACGGGTCGCGTCGCGTGCGGTTTCGTCCCACACCCGCCTCCGAGACTCCGCGGGCCATGGCCCGGCTCATCGAGCGCTACGAAGACGCGGTCCGACGAAACGGCCGAGAGCCCCTCGTCCTTGTGCCGCTGATCGTCTTGGACTTCCTCTGCATCCATCCGTTCGAGGACGGAAACGGCCGGGTCTCCCGGCTCCTCACGTTGCTCCTCCTGTACCACCACGGCTATGAAGTGGGGCGATACATCAGTCTGGAGCGGGTCTTCGAGCAGACGAAGCAGAGCTACTACGACACGCTGGAGCGCTGCTCTCAGGGATGGCACGAGGGAACGCATGATGTCTTCCCGTGGATGAACTACTTCTGGGGCGTCATGCTGGCTGCGTACGGAGAGTACGAACAGCGTGTCGGCACGCTGCGGACCGGCCGCGGCGCCAAGGCCGATCAGATTCGACAGGCCGTCGGGCGGAAGCACGGTCCGTTCCGGGCCGCCGACATCGAAGTCGAGTGCCCGGGCGTCAGCCACGAGTGGGTACGGCGGGTGCTACGAGAGATGCGAGACGAAAGCCTGATCGAGTTCCGAGGACATGGGCCGGGCGCTCGATGGGTGAAGAGGAAGAAGCAAGGGGACAGGGAGTAGGGAACAGGGTATAGGGGAGAGGGAACAGGGACGAGGGACGAGGGGAGAGGGAACAGGGACGAGGGGGCAGGGAACAGGGACGAGGGGACAGGGAACAGGGACGAGGGGACAGGGAACAGGGACGAGGGGGCAGGGAACAGGGACGAGGGGGCAGGGGACAGGGAACGGAGAACAGAAACCAGGGATGAGGGAGCAGAGCCTTCTGGCTGGACTACCCGGTTCGCCTTCGGAGCACGGCGATCAACGTTGAAAGCATCCGGCTTACCTCACCCGGCAAGCGCACGGCAGGCGTTTGTCGCTGACTCGTCCAAGTAGCCCAACCGACGAGCAATGAGAATCTGCGTCTCGAGCTCCTTGAGCGAGCCACGAGCGATGCCGAGGAAGTGGCGGTACTCGCTCGTGGTGAGTCTGCCGTGTCCTTCGGCGATATTGCTGGGGATCGAGACCGCTGCTCGGCGCATCTGCGACACCAGGCCGAACTTTTCCTCCCCGGGGAACCCGGCTGTCGTCTTGTAAATCGCAGTACAGAGTTCCAGAGCTCTTTGCCAGACGATCAGATCGCGATGACTCTTGACGGCGTTGCCCTCCGAACGATGGGGCATTTCGCCTAGCATCCTATCTGATCATCGACTTACTAACAAGCACGCTCCCACAAAACTCGCTCCCTCATCCCTGTCCCCTCACCCCTCTGCCCTATCCTTTCCTCCCTCGCCCCTGTCCCCTCGTCTCTTGCCCTCGTCCTTCCTCCCTCATCCCTACCCCCTAGCCTTTGCCCCCTCATCCCTATTCCCTAGCTTCTCACCGCTATCGACAGGCCAGCACGAGGGCGGCCACCGCAGCGGCGAAGAACAGCAGCAACGGAATGGCGTGGTTGTGCAGCGCCATCCAGAAAGCAGCTCTCGGCGGGACCCTCTCATTGTGCATGTCATCAAGAGTATCCGCCGATGGAGCCGCGGCCGATACGTCATCGGTGACGTTCAAGAAGCGCACTGGTCTCCCCGACGCCGTGGAACCTGACCGTAACCCATCACACGTACCCCTCGGCCTTGGCTCCCGCCTGCTTTTGTCCCGGCCCTCCTTGCTTCTTCCCGCGAACTACGAACCCCGAACCACGCACTGCTTCTCCCACGTGCTACGAGCCACGCGCCAAAGGCCGTTCTCCCCGACCACGGACTGCCTTGCCCCACGAACTCTACGACCCTAAGAACCCTACGAACTTCGTTTCCCAATCTCGACCCCGAACGGGTTCTCACCCGACGAGCTTCGGCTTCCCTCCGCGAACAGGAACCAGCTCGTCGCCATCTTGACTCATTTATGAGACTTACTTAGCATGGGAATAGTGCGGCAAGCGATTCGACCCTGAGACTTGAGGTGCCAGAATGGCATCTCAAGTTACAGACTAGAGGAGCGAGACTGTGAGCAGCGAGGGCAAGCAAGCCTCCGCCTCAAGCGGATCGATACAGGATCTCTCCATTGGAGTGCCGCGCGAGCGGATCTTGTCGGCGATTCATCTCATACGCGGGCACAAGGTAATGCTGGATGCAGATCTGGCGACTCTCTACGAAGTAGAGACCAAGGTCTTGAATCAGGCAGTCCGTCGCAACATCGATCGCTTCCCAGGAGATTTCGCTTTTCGACTGTCTCGCGACGAGTTCGCGATCTTGAGGTCACAAACTGTGACCTCAAGATGGGGAGGTCGGCGCTACCCTCCCTACGCGTTCACCGAGCAAGGTGTTGCGATGTTGTCGAGCGTCTTGCGCAGCAAGCGTGCCGTAGATGTCAACATCGAGATCATGCGTGCCTTCGTTCACTTGCGGCGTATCCTCGCCACGCACGAGGACCTGGCCGACAAGCTCAACGAGCTTGAGAAGCGTTACGACCGGCAGTTTCGAGTCGTGTTCGACGCAATCCGGCAGCTCATGTCGCCTTCGAGTGACAGGCCGAAGATCGGCTTCACTGCCGGAGAAGAGGAGTAGGGACCGTACCGCCCTCCCGGACCGAGCACGGAGTACGTCGGACGCAGCACCTTCCTTTCGTGCTACTCATCCCTCATCCCTCATCCCTTATCCCTGCCCCCCTGCCTCCTCGCTCTATCCCCATCCCCTGTTTATTCGGAGCACGTCATGTGTTAGACTCACTTAGCCTCAGTTGGAGGAAGGAGACGACCTTGAGGTCGCACGCTGCGATCTCAAGAGGTGGTCACAATCTGTGATCACCTCCGGAGGAGGCGAATGGCCAAGCGAGATCTCGTGCCAGCAGAGTACGTGGAACGAAGGATCCTCTCCATCCGTGGAGCCAATGTCATCATCGATTCCGACCTGGCGGAGCTCTACGGTGTGGAGACAAGGCGGCTCAACGAGCAGGTGAAACGCAATAGGGAGCGATTCCCCGATGACTTCGTCTTCCAGTTGAGTCAAGAAGAGTTCGTGGCTTTGAGATCGCAATCTGCGATCCCAAACACCGGCCGCGGAGGAAGGCGTACCGCCCCCTATGCATTCACCGAGCACGGCGCGATCATGGCGGCCAATGTCCTGAACTCGGATCGTGCAATCGAGATGAGTGTCTTCGTTGTGCGTGCTTTCGTGAAGCTGCGAGGAATTCTTGCATCTCGGGTGGAGATGCTTCGAAAGCTCGAAGAACTCGAAGACAAGGTTGGTGAACACGACGAAGCACTCCGTTCGATTGTTGCAGCGATCCGCCGGCTTATGGCTCCTCCGGAGCGTCTCACGAAGATTGGGTTCACAGCCGGAGAGAAGGAGTAGCGACCGTACCGGCTTCGCTGTCCGGAGCAGCCTCCACCCAACGAACTCCGAACCCTCGAACTGCGAACCACGCACTGCTTCTCCCACGTACTACTCGCCACTCACCGCCTTTACCACTTACTACCTACCACGCACCACGCACTGTTTCTCCTCCCTTGGCCCTGCCCCTCTGCTTCGTTAGACTTGGGTAGAATGGGGGGGAGGCGAGCTTGAGATCGCAATCTGCGATCTCAAGAGGTGGTCACAGGTTGTGATCGCCTTCGAAAGGTGGCTATGGCAGCAAAGAAGAACAACGGCGCGACGCTGGGCTTCGAGGAGACCCTTTGGCAGGCGGCGGACAAGATGCGCGGGCACAAGAGGAGGAGCGCGTAGCTGATGCCTGAACATGAGCAGCGAGCGACTCTTGTCTCTGTTCTCGAATCTGAGAAGAGCTCAGCTAGTGTCCCCGCTGTGATCTCAACGATGCAGGCGATGTACACACTCATCGAAGAGATCCATCTCACGGTCGACAGAACGCAGGACCTGGAGGTGAATGCCAAACCGCTTCAGCCAGGAAGCCTCGAGATCCTCATCGAGTTCGCTTCAATGGCAACTGCCCTGCTGCAAGGCCAAGGCCTGGTCGATTGGATTCTGATCATCGCTAAGCAGTTTTTCGATCTGAAGAAACTGCTTTCCGGGAACAAGTACGTGATCACCGGGGACAACAACATCATCTTCGGAGACGGTAGTACGGTCAACGTGCACCCCCAGACCACGATGTTGATGACTCCATCGAACGCAGCCAACAAGCAACTCCAAGTCGCATTCCGAAACGTGTCTGCCGATCCGAGGATTGCGGGATTTCGGGTTGAACGCGCCGAGACGGGCGATTCTCTGATTGAGCTCCCTCGAGAGCAGTTCCAGGCATTCAACATCCCGAAGGGCATTGTGGATGAGAGCCCCTTGCGTGAGTTTGTCCGAAGGAACGAAAGGCTTCGGATCCGAAGTGCAGCCTTCGACGAGCACCTCCGTTGGCGATTCGTGCAAGACGGCAAGCTGATTTCCGCGTTCATTGCAGACGAGGTGTTCCTGAAGCGGGTGATGACGGGAGAGAAGTTCGCAAGCGGCGATACACTGATTGCGGATGTGCTCGTCCGGCAGCGCTGGGACATGATGAGCAATGGCTTCGTGGACGATGAACACGAGATCATCCACGTGCACGAGCACATCGCGCGTGATGACCCTAGAGGGCAACTCAGCTTCGCGGACAATCCTGGCTAGGAGGGATCGTGGCTCGGCGGAAGAAGAGCGAGAAGGAGATCGAGGATTATCGGCACTCGGGGGAGACGAGGAAGAACAATCCGCCAGCGAAGATTGCGGCGGAGGGTGTCGTCCCGCTCCTGCCAAAGGCGCGATACGCGTACAGCCCGAGGAGGTCGCCGGAGCTTCGGTTCGATACGGATGGACTGCCGGATCGAGTCCAAGAACTGCTTAACGAGGCTGCAGGCCGCCCACTGGCACGCGAGGAGCTTGAGCTGCTCCGCGATGCGCTGTCGGATCAGGAGCCTTGGCTGGAATGGGCAGAGAAACAGGAGCAGCGACGCCGTGGCTTCTTCGAGGTCGATCCGGTCGCGCTTCACATCCATGAGCGCGTCAGCGCGCAGGCCATCCTCCGCGTTGCAGCCCGCCAGGATGCGCAAAGGTCACTGTTTGCAGATCCGGAGCAGGAGTACCACGAAGCGGTGCAGTTCTATCAGCACGACATCGACTGGACGAACCGGTTGATCCTCGGGGATAGCCTTCAGGTCATGTCGTCGCTCGCGCGAAGAGAAGACCTCGCTGGCAAGGTTCAGATGATCTACATCGACCCGCCGTACGGGATCAAGTTCGCGAGCAACTTCCAGCCACGCATCGGCAGTCGCGATGTCCGTGACAGGGAGCAGGATCTCAGCCGGGAAGCGGAGACGGTGAAGGCGTATCGCGACACATGGCATCTAGGAGTGCATTCATACCTTACGTACCTGCGTGACCGGCTGCTCACAGCCAGGGAGTTGCTCTCCGACTCAGGCAGCGTGTTTGTGCAGATCGGCGACGAGAACGTCCACCTCGTCCGGGCCCTACTCGATGAGGTGTTCGGCAAGGCGAACTACGTAGCCCTGATCAACGTCACAAAGACATCAGGACAGACAGCCCGCTACTTGTCAGTGAATACCGACTACCTTATCTGGTACTGCAGGGATTTCGACGCTGTCAAGTACAGAACGGTTCTGGCTCAGAAAGAGCTTGGCGGTGCAGGCTCCTCGATGTACCAGTACCTCATGATGCCTTCTGGCGAGATGAGAAGACTGAACCCTGACGAGCGAGCTGGGAGTGCCGACCTACCGGAAGGCTCATGCGCAGTGAGATTGGGAGATGCGACATCCCAGAGGCAAGGCCGTCCGTCGGGTCCAGGGAGCGCGATGCATTTCCCCGTTTCACTTTACAGCACTGAATACTTGCCGCCCGGCACTAGAGGATGGTCAACTACTGCAGAGGGTATGGCCCGTCTTGCGAAGGCCGAGCGTCTACTTCCTCAAGGAGGTCGTCTCTCCTACATCCGGCGATTGGATGACTACGTAGCGTTTGACGTTGGGAATAACTGGACTGACGTCGCTGGGGCCACGAGTCGCATGTTTGTGGTCCAGACCAACGCGACCGTGATCGAGAGATGTATGCTGATGACGACTGACCCTGGCGATCTGGTACTAGATCCGACTTGCGGCAGTGGAACGACCGCCTTCGTCGCGGAGCAATGGGGCCGGCGCTGGATCACAATTGACACTAGCCGTGTCGCAGTGGCGATCGCGCGGCAGCGTCTCTTGACCGCCAACTACAACTATTACGAGCTGCGCGATGCAGGTTCCGGACCAGCCGGAGGGCTTAGATACAAGGCCGTCCCGCACATCACGTTGAGGTCGATCGCCCAGAACACGAATCTCGACCCGATCTTCGAGAAGTACGAGCCAATCCTGAGCGGACGGCTTCAAGCCTGCAACAAAGCGCTCGCCGAAGTGTCCGACGACCTGCGGAGGAAGCTTAGAGAGAAACTTCTCACCAAGCAGAAGTCGGAGGGCAAGCGCTCAGTCACTGAAGCCGATGAGCGCCGATGGAGTCTGCCTTCCGCGGGAGAGACGTGGGAGCATTGGGAGGTTCCGTTCGACACGGACGTTGACTGGCCGAAGAAGCTCCAAGAGGCGGTCACTGCGTATCGGCAGGCGTGGCGGGCGAAGATGGACGAGGTCAACGCATGCATTGCCGAGAACGCCGATCAGGAGGAACTTGTCGATCAACCCGAGGTTCGCAAGGGTGTGGTCCGCGTCAGCGGTCCATTCACAGTGGAAGCGGTTCAACCGCCCGAGATGTCGTTGGGTGAACCGACGCTGACCGCCGTTGATGTCGAGGGTGCGTTCGATGGCGAACCTGAACCCCTTGAAGAGGCGTTCGAAGTCCGAATGGTTGAGATGAGAGCGGATCATGAGGCTCAGAACCTCGACGCGTATCTGGAGCAGATGACTCGGTTGCTCCGCCAGGACGGGGTGACGTTCCCGAACAACCGACACAGCGGATTCAGCAGACTGGAGCGGATCGAATCAAGCGAGCCCGGCATTCACGCCCACGGTCGATGGGCTCCCGATGGCGAGGAGGATCCTGATCCCGAAGGTCGAGCAAACGTCGCAGTGTCGTTTGGGCCGCAATACGGGCCGGTCACGGCGCGGATGGTCGAGGAAGTCGTCCGTTCGGCGAATAGGCTGGGCTACGATGAACTGGTCATGGCAGGCTTCAGCTTCGACGGTCCCGCTCAAGCCGCCATCGAGGAAGTGCAACGGCCGCACCTGCGAGTCCACCATGCCCACATCCGCCCGGACGTGAATCCGGGAATGAACGGGTTACTGAAGGAGCAACCGGGCAGTCAGCTGTTCACGGTCTTCGGACAGCCGCGAGCACGAGTCGACGGACCAGACAAGAGCGGCGAGTTCACCGTGACGATGGAGGGCGTCGACGTCTACGATCCGGTCGAGAACGTCGTCCGTTCGACTGGCGCGGATAAGGTTGCGGCCTGGTTCCTCGACGGCGACTACGACGGTCGAACGTTCTGCATCACGCAGGCATTCTTCCCGGACCGCTCAGCTTGGAGCAAGCTGGCGAGGGCACTCAAGGATGTCGTGGATGAGGACGCCTTCGAGGCGTTCAGCGGGACGACATCCCTGCCGTTTCCTGCGAGGAAGCATCACTGCGTTGCCGTGAAGGTAATTGATCCGCGAGGGAATGAGGTCATGCGGGTCCATTCGCTGCCAAGAGACAGAGGCGACTCGTGACGCTCCGGCGGACTGGCAACGGCGACGTCCCGATTCAGCCGATTGAGAAACCGATTCTCTGCAATCCGTACGACGAGCCGACACACCACTGGTGGCATGACCCACGAACCGGAGGGGCGAGCAGGCTCGAGGGAAGGCGACCTGCCGGCTACTGGTATAAGACGGAGAGGGTGAACCCGGAGAACTTGCAGTTGTTCGCTGATCAGGAGCGGGATGACCTGACGCTTGTGAACCTGCTCCGCGATGACGTCAGGCGATGGCGCGAGTCTGGGTATCGAGGAGCGTCCCTGGCCACACGGGAGTTGCTACATCACTGGACGAGTTCGGACCTTTCCCAGCCGCTTTTTTTCTGCCAGAAGGAGGCAGTGGAGACGATTATCTATCTCGCGGAGTTGCGGATTCCCGGCAAGTCAAGTCGAACGGGGTTCAGGAACTTCGAGCTGAGTGACGGTGACTTTGGGCTTCTCCTCAAAGGCGAACGGCCGTCGTTCGCTCTTCGGGAGGGGGCTTTCTTCCCTCGGCTGATCGATACTCCGAGCGATGCCGCGCTACGACCGCTCCGGCGCCTGGGCTGCAAGATGGCAACTGGGTCGGGCAAGACAGTCGTCATGGCGATGCTGATCGCGTGGGCATTCTGCAACCGTGGCTCCAATCCGAGCAGTCGTGAATACCCCAACGCGGTGCTCGTTTGCTGCCCCAACCTCACAGTCAAGGAACGCCTGCAGGTCCTGCGCCCGGAGTCTCCTGGCAACTACTACGAGGAGTTTGACCTCGTTCCAGCCAGGTATCGGCAGCACCTTCAGAGTGGGAAGGTGCTGGTCGAGAACTGGCATCGGTTTCTGCCGGAGTCGGAGCACAAGGAGGGAGACCAGACGTACACGGTTGTCGACAAAGGGCCGGAGACGCCTGCGACATTCGCTCGACGCGTCTTGGGTGACCTGTACGAACGGATGCCAATCATGGTGCTCAACGATGAGGGGCATCACTGCTGGCGCGGAGCTCCTTCTGCGGAAGATCTAACGAAGGACGAGCGACAGGAACTCGAAGAGGAAGAGAGTGAGGCGCGCGTCTGGCTCAACGGGCTCGACACGTTGAACGTTGCTGCAGCAGAAGGAGATGGGATCGTCTTCTGCGTCGATCTCTCAGCGACGCCGTTCTACATCAAGGGAAGCGGGTATCCAGAGGGAAGCCCCTTCCCGTGGCTCGTCTCGGACTTCGGGCTGGTTGACGCGATTGAGTCGGGCATCGTCAAGATTCCTCGACTGCCCGTTCGCGACACGACGGGCAGGCCGGATCCGAAGTACTTCAAGCTCTGGCAGAACATCCGCGGGGGGTGCTCCGCCGCCGAAATGGTCGGCGGTAAGAAGTCGGGGAGGCCGAAGCCCGAGGTCGTGTGGCGGGAGGCAGAAGGAGCGTTGGAGCAAATCGCCGGGCAGTGGGTCGAGCGATTCGAGTACGTTCGTGAAGCCAAACCAGGACAGGATCACATCCCTCCTGCTCTCATCATCGTCTGCGACAACACGGACATCGCACAGTACTTCTACGAGCGGATCAGCGGAGAGCGGGAAGAGGAGGTCGTTACCCCCGAGGAGATCGAGGAAGTCTTCGAGGAGGAAGAAACCTCCAGGAGAAAGCGCAGATCGAAGAAGCCTAAGAAGCAGACTGTCTATGGCCAAGGTGAGGTGTTCCCCGAGTACTTCTCGAACACGGCGACCGTAAAGCACACGTTCCGCATTGACTCGCGACTGCTAAAGGAAGCGGAAAGCGGTGGGGGAAAAGGAAACGCTGCGGAGGAACTCCGTCGCGTGGTCTCGACGGTGGGAAAACCGGGCATGCCTGGCGAGCAAGTGCGGTGTGTTGTAGCCGTGGCGATGTTGAACGAGGGCTGGGACGCCAACAATGTCACCAACATCCTCGGTATCCGTGCCTTCCGTAGTCAACTGCTCTGTGAACAGGTTGTCGGGCGAGGCCTTCGGCGAATCGACTACGATCCAGATCCGGAGACTGGGATGCTGACAGAGGAGTACGTTGATGTATACGGGATCCCATTCTCAGTGATCCCCTTCAGAGGGCGGCCGGTACTGAAGCGAGAAGAGAACGATCGGCCGAAGAATCACGTGCATGCGCTGGAAGAGCGGAAGCACATGGAGATCCGCTTCCCCTATGTAGATGGGTATGTGTTCGCCCTCAAGAAGAACTCGATTCGCTGTGACGTGGGGAGCATGGAGACACTTCGCTTGGAGCCCGAGCACGAGCCAACAGCGACTTTCGTGCTCCCGCCACTCGGGTACAGCGAAGGTGAGCCAGCGCCGGAGGCAAGTCCGATTCAGTTCGTGAAGCAGGATCGGACCACCTACTACGAACGAACACACCTAGAAGCGATCAAGTTTCAGATTGCCCAGGCGGTCGTTGCCCATCTTGCAGCCCATGGAGGGAAGGAACTTGATTCACGTGTGTTACGACTGCAGTCGCGGCACCAGCTGTTTCCTCAGGTGTTCCGCTTTGTCGATCAGTACGTGAGGGAGAAGGTAGGCTTTCAAGGACAGCACCCTTGCGAATTGGGACTCGAGAAGTATGTTTCGAGGATCAAGGAACGCTTGCTTGACCGAATCGTACCTGACGACACAGCAGGCGAAGCACCGCTCTTGCCGGTGGTCAACCGCTACCATCCGACGGGCTCCTCTCGGAGCATCGACTTCAAGACGACACGAGCTTGCGTCGGGACTCATTTCAGTCACGTGAATCAGGTCGTGCTGGATACGGCAACGTGGGAATCGAGTGCGGCTTTCTGGATTGAGGATGCCTGCAATGAAGGAGCAGCCAGCTTCTACGTGCGAAACGATCATCTCGGGCTTGTGATCCCGTACGAGTTCATGAAGATCGAGCACGTCTACCACCCGGACTTCATCGTCCGCCTGCCTGACGAATCGATGGTCCTGTTGGAGATCAAGGGCTACGAGGACGAGCAGACTAAGGCGAAACATGAAGCCGCGAAGCGCTGGGTTGAAGCAGTGAGCAACTGGGGGCGTATGGGACAATGGCGGTTCCATGTGTGTCGGAATCCGAATCTGCTGGCGATGGAGCTCCGGCAGTTGCGGGGGGTCGAAGTACCGGGATGAGAGTAGCGATTATAGGCTGGGGATCGCTTATTCGCTGCCCGGGCAATCTCACTCTGGGGTCGAAGTGGCATCGCGGTGGTCCAGAGATTCCAATTGAGTTTGCCAGGGCATCGGGGGGGAAACGTCTTACTCTCATCGTCTACCCGAAGGCAGATCCGCAGCCAACGTTCTGGGCGCTGAGCGGATGCGAAAAGCTTGAGGAAGCACAGAACGAGCTGAGAAGGCGCGAAGGTATTGGACGTAAGCATGCCGGCTGGATTCATGCAATTGATGATACGGGCGAGTTCCGAGGTCATGATCGCGCTTCACCAGCCAGAGTACACATAGCCGAATGGCTGAGAGCGAGAACGGACGTCGATGCCGCGGTTTGGGCTGGACTAGGCCCAGAATGGCCTGCGGACGTGGAGGACAGCTTCGGCGTCTACTCTATGCAGGCTGCCATCTCGTTTCTAAAGGACCTTCAGGAACGTGGGATTCATCATGGTGCCGAGCTGTATGTCCGGCATGTTCCCCCGGAGGTCGATACGCCGTTACGCCGCGCCATTGAAAAGGAGCTGGGTTGGGTTCGGGAACCGCTATCCTCTGGGTTGCTGGAGGAGTAGTGACCCAACTTCGCATCTTGGCGAAGAACCTCGGCGAGCTGGCTCAGCCTGAGTTCTGTCCTCGCTGCTTGGCTACTGACGCTCAACGTCAGTAGCTTGGGAGTTCGGCGGATTGACCCCGAACTCCTGGAACGATCTTCCGATGGCCGCACAGCTTCCATTCCATGATCTTCGGCTACTCGCGTTCGGCCAAGTAGCTTGGGAGTTGCTGCACAACTCCTGCAGGGTTCGATTTCGACATCAAAGGCTCCTAAATCGTGGGCGAAGGAAGCGAAGGATTCTCTTTGCAGAACCAAGAGAGAAGGCAGCGCGCGTTTGAGGATTTCTTGGCGCCGGCCAGCGGCAGAAGTAGGATGAGCGGATGGAACGCCCGGAACCGATTAGCGAGTATACGATCACGCCTCATGCGGCCTTCGAGATGCAGAGACGGGAACTCGATGAGGTGCTGATTCGACGGGTCTTGGAGGAACCGGAACAGCGTAGCTCGATTCGTCCGGGAAGAGACGTGCTACAATCACGACTGGAAGTCGGTGGTCGAGTATTCCTGGAGTCCTGGGGACATAGTACGAAACCCACCTTCTGTCGGAGATGAGCGCTGTCCACCGTCTCCGTCCACCCCGTCGAACTCGACTTGGCTATGCTCTGGGAACTGGCTGAGGCCAGTTCCTCGCAGTTCTCTATCCACGACCTGCCGGTCGTTTGGAAGGCCCGCGAGATCTATGACCTTCCCGAGGCTCCCGACGGCCGAGCCAACTGCTAAGACTGCAAGAGGCTCGACAACCTCATGCTCCTCGCCAGGAAGCTTTAGGTTGGCAGCTACCGAAACAGCACGTCACTCAGGAGTGGTATCGTCGTCCCCTCTGGATATGAAGAACTGCACCCACACTGGGCAGCGATCGGAGATCCCCCTTCTCACTCTTCAAGTGTGGCCTACTGGGCTTGTTCCATCACGTCAGTGCGAAGTGATTGCAGAGCTACTTGGATGCGTTCGCGTTCCGATACTCACACAGACATGAGAAAGGGATGCTATTCGATCTGGTGTTGGCAAGCTGCTAGTCACTTGACATTGAAGATATATCTGTCTACAATCGCAGACAATTATGTCTACATCGTCGCTGGCAGCCACTCTCTTCTCCCGAACACGCAATACCGTATTCGGCGAGCTCTTCAGGAAGCAGGAAGGCGTATACCTAAGAGAACTTGAGAGAACGACAGGAATCAACAGCCGACAGCTCATTCGCGAACTTCACGCCCTTCGCGATGCTGGGATCATTACTCCAACACGGGTTGGGAATGTGGTGCTCTACAGGTTTGACCCTGAGTGTCCGATCTACGAGGACATCCAAGCCATCGTGAGGAAGACTGTAGGACTCGCAGATGTCCTAAGAGGCATGCTCGAGCCATTTGCTGACCGGATTGAACTCGCCTATGTGTTCGGCAGCCATGCACGTGGAGAGCAACGCCCTGATAGCGATATCGATCTGATGATTGTCGGTTCTGCCACGAGAAGGGAACTTGGCACAGCAATGCGGCAGGCCGAAAGGGCATTGCGGCGGGATATCAACGCGATGTTCTATACACATGCCGAGTACAGCCAGGCACTCGAAGACAGCAACTCTTTCGCGTCAAGAGTGCACAATGGTACGAAGATCAATCTAGATGTAGACTCGGGGCATGAGCCTGCAAGACCTGGAATCGAGCGGGGAACTCACGCGTGAGCCTCTTACGTCCGGCGAGGTAGCCCGCCATCTGGAGTCAATCGAAGAGAGGCTCCAAGCTGCCAACCTCGAATCCAATTCGAATCGGGTGCGCTTCGAACAGGCATACAATGCGATTCACATCTGCGGGAGGACCGCTCTCCGGGTCGAGGGCTACCGCATAACGAGTCGTCAGCAGCATCATGAAGTCGCTCTCGTGACACTGGCCGAAACAATGGGCGTCGACAATGAAGACATCGACTACTACCTTGGTCTGTCAAGGGAGAGGCACGACGAGTACTACGACGCTGCACCAGTGCCTGACTCAGAACTCTCCAGCGCAATCGAAGCGGCAACTGAGTTAGTCGCGAAGCTGCGTGCATGGCTGGAAGTTCGCGTCCCGGAAGAACTGTAACAAGCACACGGCCGACGATGCCTAGCCAGCCCTGAGTGTGATGCACATCACACTCAGAAGCGCCCAACTTTCTAGTGGCTGATAAACGAGAGATATGTCACTTCGAGAATCTCGGGGTCGGGCCTTTATCTTCGAATCCTGAACGAGAGTCGAGAGCCCGATCCTGCAATCCAACCCTAGAACCTATCGAACTCTGTGTTGCACCGGCTGCGACGACTGCAAGCGGCTCGACAACCTCATGCTCTTGGCCCGAAGGCTGTGAGCGCAAGCGAGTCGCGAGTCGAGCGCTATAATCTGCGATTGGGAGGCAGACGATGAAGGGCCACCACATCAACATCTTCTGGAGCGAGGAGGACGGCGGCTACATCGCCGATATTCCGGACCTCGAGGCCTGTTCAGCGTTCGGTCGTACGCCTGAGGAAGCCCTGAAGGAAGTCGAGGTGGCCAAGACAGCCTGGCTGGAAGCTGCTGAAGCAGAAGGAAAACCCGTTCCCGAACCCCGGTACAAGCCCGTCATCTACGAAAGCGCTCGGTGAACTGCCCGGTCTCCACCAGCTGCTTCCCGTATGCTCCGATGTGGAGGAGACACCATGAGCAATGAGTTTGCTGCCGTTATCGAACGGGATGGCGAATGGTACATCGGCTATTGCCCGGAGATCCCGGGTGCCAATGGACAAGGTTTGAGCAAGGACGAGTGTTTGAAGAGCCTTGGTGCTGCAATCGACCTGATCCTGGAAGATCGCACAAGGAGGGATCGGCGGACATGACGAGCACGTACACCGGGAAGTACACCAAGATCGAGAGCGGTTATATGGGCCAGCTCGTGGAGTGGCCCGAAGTCGTCACCGAAGGCGCCACGCTCGAAGAATGCCGGGAACTCCTGAAGGACGCGCTGCGGGAGATGGTCGCTGCGTATCGACAGGAAGGGCGAGAAATCCCACTGGGTGGCGGCCTACTCGAGTAAGTCGCTGTCGAGACCTAGTTTGAGTGTCAAGCGCAGGGATCTGATTCGGTTTCTTGAGCAGAACGGTTTCCAGCTGATACGTGAGGGCGGGAAGCACTCCATTTACTCAAACGGCCGCAAGATCGTCCCTGTCAAGCGCCACCGTACGCTAGACCGGATCACGGCGAACGAGATCTGCAAACAAGCCGGCCTGAAGCCCCCGTTTTAAGACTCAAGCACGTTTCCGGTTGCCTACGAATGGGTTCACATCTTGATTTTAGGGTTTCTCGCCGACGGTCCAGTAGCCTAGACTGCAGTGACGACCCTGTAATCCAGCACCAGAATCCAGCACATCGATCTGTAGGGATCAGGCCGTGATCTCCAGTGTTTCGCCCTTTCTCTCTCAGGTAAGCGAGTGCTGTATCAAGCTCGCCATTGGAGAAGCTATTGCATTGTGTAGAATGGTCGACCGGAGGAGGAACGCATATGGCAAGCGAGATCATCTTCATCGTTGAGGAATCGCCTGAGGGCGGATACGAGGCAAGAGCCGTTGGCCATTCCGTGTTCACCGAGGCGGAGACTCTCGACGAGCTGAAGAGCAGGATCCAAGAGGCGGTTCGCTGCCATTTCGATCCGACCGATAGGCCGTCGCTCATCCGCCTTCACCAGGTCCGCGATGAGGTCATTGCAGCATGAAGCTCCCGCGGGACATCGGCGGGAGGGACCTCGCCGATCTCCTATCGAAGTACGGCTACGAGGTCAGTCGCCAGACGGGAAGTCATCTGCGTCTGACATCCTCAGCCGGCGAGAGAGCCCATCACCTGACCGTCCCCGCCCACAAACCACTCAAGGTCGGCACCCTGAACGCTGTGCTTACGGATGTCGCTCAGTATCTCAGGATGGATAAGCAGGAACTCATTCGTCAGCTCTTCGAGCAATAGCGGAGCGGGGCGCGACTCGCATTGAAACAGCAGGATCTATGGGGCTCTGTGTTGCGACGACTGTAAGCGGCTCGACAACCTGATGCTTTTGGCACGGAGGCTGTGAGCGCAAGCGAGTCGAGCTGCACGCAATGGACATCGTAGGATTGACCGGCGCTGCTGCTTCCCGTACGCTCCAAACATGGAGGAGACGCCATGAGCAATGAGTTCACTGCCGTCATCGAACGGGACGGCGAATGGTACATCGGCTATTGCCCGGAGATCCCTGGCGCCAATGGCCAGGGCCGCAGCAAGGACGAGTGCTTGAAGAGCCTTGCAGCAGCCATTGAGCTGATCCTTGAAGATCGTCGAGAAGAGGGTCTGCGAGGAGTTCCGGCGGATGCCCTTCGCGAGATCGTCAAGATCGGATGAAGCGCCAAGCCTTGCTAAGGCATCTGCGGCACTATGGCTGTGTCCTCAGGAGAGAAGGAGCCTCTCATTCGTTGTGGGAGAACCCCTCCACTGGGCATGTAGAGGCCATTCCTAGACACACCGAGATACCCGACCTTCTTGCGAAGAAGATCTGCCGCGGCTTCTCCGTGCCAGAACCATAGGGATAGCTCGAAGCCCCCGACGGTCCAGCAGCCTGGACTGCAGTGGGAGGCGTGCAATCTAGCACGTCGATCTGGCGCGGGATCCCGTGCCTAGCCGATGATTTCGTTCAAGCCATCGATGAGCCGACTGAGCTGCTCAGGCGGGAGTGTATCGATCAAGTCTCCGATTCGATCTGCGGAGAGCGTGCGAATCTGGCTGATCTTGACCCAAGAGCGCTTCGGGAGGTTTCTCGATGCGAGTTCCAGGGTCAGCGGGAACTCTGCGCGCTGAGGCTGGCTCGTGATCGCCATGGCGATCACGGTGCCCGATCGATCGTTGAACACGTCGTGACTGAGGATGACGACGGGACGGGTTCCACCTTGCTCGTGTCCGCGGACAGGATTGAGGTCGGCCCAGCGGATTTCACCCCTCAGTACTCCGGCCATTCCCTCAGCTCCGCGCTCAGCCCTTCCTCAGCCATCGCCTGCTCAGCCTTCGGGTCGAGTTTGGCGCACTCCTCGGCCAAGCGGGTCTTCTTCAGTCGGTTGAGTTTCTCAGTCACGGCTTCCTGAATCGCGCGGCTTCGGCTCGGGAACACGTTGCTCTTGACGAGTTCGTCGAGTTGTTCGAGGGTCGCCTTCTCGATGCTGATCGCGACTTTGGCCATGCTCATCCGGGTCACCGGTAATACCCTAAGTCATACCACCGGAGTTGTCAACCGCGGGAGTTCCGGCGGAGTTCCCGGAACGCAGTACGAAACGCAGAGTCAAGAGCGCGAAAGGCGGATGTGCCACCCGCGAACTAGAACTCCGTGTACAGCGAGTCGAGCGGGAAGACGATCCCTCCGGCGAACGCGCCGCTCAGGAGACTGAGCCCGGCGCCCTCGATGAGGTTAAACAGGGCAAAGAGTAACGGCGCAGGACCGTCGAAGCCCTGCGCCGTCCGATGCCTGGGGAGGTTCTCGTGCTCCCTACGACGTGCCCACAGCGATGTAGAGGTCGAAGACCCACTTCTCGGGGTCGGGTTCGTCCGGGGTCTGAAGGGACTCGAGCCAGCACTGGATCGTGCACGGCGGCGTGTTGCCGTGATGGTCCTCGAACCAAGCGGAGAACTCCTTCCAGACGTCCCCGATGTTTGAGAGACCGGTGAAGCGCGTGACGGCGTATCGCGCGCCGGGGACCTGTTTGATCTTGATCGGCGGCTCGGCCTTCGTGCCGGGATCGACGCGGCACCACAGCTCGTAGCCGTAGTTCTCGCTTCCGGAAGACGGATTCGGGTTGTTGAATCCGTACGACGGGTGTTCGGGCGATCCGGGCGTGAACCCGAGCTTCTTCGTGAACGCGTTCAGCATCGTCGCGGCCTGATGCTCAGGTTCTTTGCCGAACCCAAGCGCGCTGGCGACGGTCATGTCGGGCAGATCGACGTAGCGGACTTCCAGCTCCTTGCTCATGCAGACCTCCTGTGGCGGTTCTCCGATGGTGGCTTTGCGGGCGGACCGACGAACGAGCGGGAGCGACACCGAGCGGCGTCACGTGAATCGTTCGAAGGATCTCGGCCTTCCGAGCATCGAGACGAGATGCCGGAGTGGCGTGGCTCCGCTGTCTGTTCCTCCTCCCCTTCGTGCGGCGCATGTTGCGACCTCCTCTTCTTTCTGGTTCGAGTATCGCAGCTATTTATGACGCCTTGTGTCCTAATTGTGATATACTCTTTTGCTAGGTTTCGAGGAGGGACACATGCGTGCCGATCGATTGCTTTCCGTTCTGATGTTCCTGCAAAACCGGGGCCGGACGACGACGGACCGTCTGGCCGAGGAGCTCGAGGTCTCACGCCGCACGATCATCCGGGACTTGTATGCGCTGCGCGTCGCGGGGTTTCCGGTCTACACCGAGCGCGGGCCGCACGGTGGGGTGTATCTCCACGAGGACTTCCGGATGCGGCTGACGGATCTGACGCAGGGGGAGCTGGCCGCGCTGTTCACGTTTAGCGTCCCGGCGCCGCTCGCCGATCTCGGGATGGGCGGTACGGCCAAGGGCGCGTTGCTCAAGCTGGCCGCGGCGCTTCCCCAGGCACGGCAGGATGTGGAGCGCGATGTCCGAAGCCGGCTGTACCTCGATCCGAATCCGTGGCACGCCTCGCGGGAAGCGGTACCGACGCTCTCGATCCTGCGACAGGCAGCGTGGGAGGATCGTTGGCTACGCGCGACGCTTCTTCGCGCGCGTCGAATCCCGATCGAACACGAGATCGCGCCGTACGGCTTGGTCGCCAAGGGCCGCGCATGGTACGTCGTCTGGCGGCCGCGGGACGGAGAGCTGCGGGTCGACCTCGCCTCGAACGTGCTCGAGGCCGAGTTGACGGGGCAGACGTTCGACCGCCCGCCGAGGTTCGACCTCGGGGCGTTTTGGACGGCGTGGGCGGCGGCCTACGAGGCCAATCGCTGGTTCTTCCCGGCGACCGTCCGCGCGACGGCCGAGGTGCTTCCCGAGCTCGAGCGCGCGCTCGGACGACACATTCGGCGGACGGCCGACGCGGAGCAGGGATCGGGCGTCATCGAGGTGGAGATGGCCTTCGACGGTTTCGAGCACGCCCGGGCGGCGCTGCTCGCGTACGGCGGAGCGGTCGAGGTCATCGAGCCGGATGCCCTGCGTCTCTCGATCGCCGACTTCGCGCGGCGGATCGTCGAGACCTACGAACCGCGATTGTCACCGGCTTCCCATTAGAGGGAGTGTGGAGTAGGGTGCGAGCCCTGCCGTGCTTCAGTCGGCTGAGATCTCGGGAACCGGATGCAAGAAGTGCTGGAACTCCACCTTCCGACCCTCCGGATCCACGCCGAAGAAGTTGTAGATGCGATACCTCGGGTTCTCCTTCGGTTCCGTGGTCGCGATGTCTCGAAGCTTGGCGTGCATCGCGTCGACCTCCTCGCGGCTGTCGTAGAAGAACGTGACGACCCCGTCGAGGTCGGCCGTGGGCTGGCGGTGGAAGCCGACGAGCAGGTTGCCGTGTCGGAGGATGGTGATGTCCGGCTGTTCGACCCAGACCGTCATTCCGATTCGGTCGACGTAGAATGACTTCACGGCGTCGAACTGCGCAGTTCGGAGAAAAACGATCCCTCCGGCCATGGCAGCAGTGTACACGGTCTAGGGGGTGTGGAGCGCCGAGTCCGAAGAGGCAGTCCGCAACACGTCCCCCTGATGAGCGCTGCCCGCCGTCCCATCCCGTGTCGAACACGAGTGAGCGCGCTCCAGGAGCCGGCAGCGGCCGGTTCCTCGTGCTTCGCGCGCGGCCGGCGGTTCCCGGCCGAGGGGTTGACGAGCGGATGGGTCCGTGCTATGATCGTGTCATCATATGACATGATGGCATGCGAGGTGGCCATGACCGGCTCAGATGGCGCGCGCAGACCGATCAAGCGGGAGACGCTGGCGGACCAGATCGCGTCCGACATTACAAGCCAGATCCTCGGCGGCGACCTCGCCTCCGGCTCCGCGCTTCCCACCGAGCCGCAGCTCGCGGAGCAGTACGGTGTCAGTCGTTCGGCGATCCGCGACGCGACGCGGTTGCTGCTGGCGCGGGGGCTCGTCGAGGTGAGACAGGGCAAGGGCGTCTTCGTGACGACCTCCCAGAGCGAGCCGTTTGCCGACGCGCTTCTGCTGGCGCTCCGTCGCGACGGGGCCACCGCGTGGGACGTCGACGAATTCGTCGATCGGCTCGACATCCTGGCCGTATCTCTGGCGACGGAGAACGCCACCGACGAGGAGATCGACGAGATCGAGCGGCGCAGCGGCGCGTTTCTCGAAGCGCTCGAGGCGACGAACGACGTGGCGGACGAAGCCGCGTTCGAGCGCGTCGCGCGGCGTGCCGAGGAGACGTACGACAGCCTCAACGAAGCGCTCATCGCGGCGACGCACAACAAGGTGCTCGAGCACGTCGCCCGGCCACTCCACGCCTTGCGACGTCTCCGGGAATGGGACCTCAGCCAGGTCGCCGGCAAGACGGACGCGCCCGACATTCACGAGTTCGATCGACGGGCACAAGCGGCGATGCTCGAGTGTCTGCGGAGTCGCGACCCGTCGCGGGCGGAGCCCGCGTTGTCGAGCATCGTGGAGCTGCCGCAGGAGGCGATCGACGCGCTGAAGCGCACCCCCGTGGGCGAGGTCGCCCACATCGTGATTACGGCCGTGTGGACGAATCGGAAGGAGGAAGCGAGTGGTTAGGGTACGCGTGTGCTTGGAAGTCCCGGGCTTGGTCCGGGTGGCGGTCGTCCTTCGGGATGGCTCCTGGCTTCCGCTCACCATCGAGTTGCGCGCGGAGTGATCCGCGCGTCGGAAGAAGAGCGGCCGGTTCCCACAACGTCTGCGCCAGGAACCGGCCGGCGGTCGGCGCCCTGAGGCGCCTATGCATCGCCATTATACGGAGGCAGCATGAAGGAGCTACTTCGCAACGCGCTCGAAGGCCTCGATGTCGACTACGCCGACATCCGGTTCGACGAAGAGCGCAAGACCGAAATCACGCTCAGCAATGGGCGTGCGGAGAAGGTGGCCGTGTTCTCGCCGCGTGGTGGGCACGTCCGCGCGTATGTCGACGGCGCCAAGGCGATCGCGTCGTTCAGTCGGATCGAGGACGCGCGCAGCGTCGCGGAGGAGACGGCCGCCGCGGCGCGCGCTGCCTCCGGGCACTGCGAGACGCTCGTCCGGCGGGCCGAGGCCCCGGTGATCGATCGGGACTTCTCGGTCTCCTCCGGGACGGACCCTCGAACGGTCTCCCTGGCCGAGAAACACGATCTGTTGGCCCACTACGACGGCATTGCGACGGCCGTTCCCGAGGTCCTCATGACGCAGTTCATGTACGGGGACTCCTTCGGACACCGCGTCTTCGCGAACACGGAGGGGACAGCCGTGAGCCACGAGCACCTGATCTCCCACATCCTGGGCGTCGTCGTCGGACGCCGCGGGGACGCCGTTCGCCGAGCGTACTTCGCCATCGGTGGGTGCTCCGACTACGGGAGGCTGCTCGATCGGGAGAAGCTGCTTCGCCGGTCACTGACGGAGCTCGACGAGCTCCTCTCCGCTCAGCCGGCGGTCGCGGGTGTCTATCCGGTGGTCCTCGACACGTACGGGGCGGGCATCTTCATTCACGAGGCGTTCGGCCACATGTCGGAGGCGGATCTGGTCACCCACGAGCCGGTGCTCCGAGAGCGCTTGGCGTTCGGCGCGGACATCGCGTCGCCGATTCTCAACGTGGTCGATGATCCGACCATTCCGGATCGAGGCGGAACGTACGCGGTCGACGACGAGGGTGTCATCGGGCGGCGCACGAGCCTCATCACGGAAGGCCGGGTCGCCGGCCGATTGCACTCGAGGGAGACGGCGGCGGCACTGGGCGAGCCGATCACCGGGCACTGCAGGGCCTCCGACGCCGGGTTCGAGCCGGTCGTCCGAATGTCGAACACCGTCATTGAGCCCGGCGCGAGCACGCTCGACGAGATGATCGCCTCGATCGAGGACGGCTACTACATCGCCGGCGGAGCGGGTGGACAGGGAGGCGTCGACTTCACGTTCGGCGCCCGATGGGCACGCCGCATTCGGAACGGGCAGCTCGGGGAGATGGTCTCCGACGCCAACCTCTCGGGAAACCTGTTCACGACGCTCAAGGGGATCTCGATGGTCGGCGACGACCAACAGCTTTTCGAGTACTGCGACTGCGGGAAGGGAAGCTTCGATGGCATTCAAATGACGACGCGCATCTGTGCCGGGGCTCCGCATATCCGGATCGATGCCGTGACGGTGGGAGGTGTTTCCGAATGACGTTCGTCGATGAAGCGAGGAAGTCCGTCGATCAGGCCGAGGTCTACGCCGTCCGCCGGAGGGTGGCGCAGGTACGGTTCCGGGAGGGTGCGCTCGCTCTGGTGGCCCACCGCGACACGTCCGCGTGTGCCCTGCGCGTAATCGCGAAAGGGAGGCTCGGGGCCTCGTTCGGGGAGTCGGCCGCGCAGGCCGGCCTCCTCGAGGACGCCATCGCGGCCGCCGCGTACGGCCAGGAAGCCTCGTTCTCGTTCGCTCCCGCCCAGGAGTACCCGTCGGTGCACCACTCCGATCCGACGCCGGACCCGCTAAGCGCGAGCGACCTGATCGAGCTCGCCATCGGCATTCGAGAGCGGATCCGCCGGGCGGTGCCCGATGCCGTCGTCAACCTCCTGTGCGAAGCCGAGTCCGGAGAGCGCTCGATCGAGACGACCGAGGGAGCCACGGCGGAGGAGGCGTTCGCGCGCACAACGCTCGGCGTGCAGGTTCCGTACCCGTCGGGCGACACGGACGTCGGTGCGACGGCACGGCTGATCCTCACCGGGTCGGTCGAGGTGCCCGACGCCTGGATCGGCGAGCTGCTCGAGAGGCGGCGCTGGGGAACGAGCGCGTCGGTCCCCTCGTCCGGACGGCACCCCGTGCTGCTGACGCCCCACACGAGCCACCTTCTTACGCTGACGCTGGCGGCCTGTCTCGGCAGCGACAGCGTGTCCAAGGGCGCCTCGCCGCTCGGCGGGGAGGTCGGCGAGCGGATCCTCAGCGATCGGCTGACGATCCGCGAGGACCCGATACACGCAGGGTTCCCATTCGCGCGATCCTTCGACGACGAGGGCGTCGCCGTCCAGCCGAGGGCTGTCGTCGAACAGGGCGTCCTCCGGAGCTTCCTGACCGACCTGCGAGGGGCCGCGGATCTCGGGCGGTCGCCGACGGGGAACGCTGTGAGGCGGACGATGTTCAGCGAGAAGGTCGAGGATGCTCCGGCCCCGAGCTGGCTCGGCGCGATCATCGAGCCGGGGGAGGATCCCTGGAGGGACCTCATGACCGGGATCGATGATGGGCTCCTGGTGACGCGGCTGTCGGGGCTGCACTCGAGCAACCTCCTTCAGGGGCAGTACGCGGTCAACGTGGATGGTTTCCACATTCGAAGCGGGGAGCCGGTCGGCTACCTCGAGCGCACGATGATCGCGGGCAACCTCTTAGAGGACTTCGGGAACGTCCGCGCGGTGAGCAGCGAACGCGAGTCGACGGCGCAGGCGGAGATGCAGGTCGCGGGGCTCGCACCGTACATCCTGCTCGATTCCGCTCAGGTCACGGTCGGATAGACGACCTTCCAGGATGCGTGGGAGGCCGCCCAGCGGCCTCCCACGCCGATCTCGGCACCGCAGTTGCCCTCAGAACCCCATGACGAGGGAGACGAGCGGGACGGCGACGGCGCCCGCGAGCATCCCCGTGAACCCGCCCCAGAAGCCGCCGGCGAGGACGGCCAGGCCGATCGTCCGCGGGACGTCGAATCTTCCCCAGTAGCTTTCGGGAACCTCCAGGAGGGGGTACGCGATCACGAAGTTGAGCGGGAAGACGATTCCGCCGACGAACGCACCGCCCACGAGGCCCAGCCCGGCCCCTTCGACGACGGCGAAGAGGGGAGACGGCTGGTGTCGAAGGGCCACGTTGGCGATCCAACGTCCGGCGAGGGCTCCGGCGGCCGCCCCGGCCGCCGCGACGGGGATCGTCAGCAGGAGCGTGTTCGACAGGGGCGTGTCGATGGCGTCGAGGCTGAAGCCGACGCCGATCGAGGCCCCCGCAGCGAGACCGGCCGCCGCGCCGACGATCGTCATGCCCGTCCGCACGAATTCGGCTCGGTCGTCAGGCTCCGCGCCGAGGAGCGGCGATGCGGGCATCGACAGCGCGAGCAGGATGCAGAGGACCGCGCTCGTTCGTTTCATCGCATCGCACGATGACATTTCGGCGGGCGGTCTGTCAAGGCAGCGAAGGCGCCCGTAAGGGCGACGGCGACGCCAGAAGATCACTCGATCTCCACTCCGCCCTCACAGCTTCGGGGTTTGATGGGGAGAGTTAGTTGAGGAAGCGCTTCGGGAGGTGAGACCGAAGATGACTGCGAGATCTCGGAGAAGAATGAATCGATGGGCCGTCGTGGCAATCGTCGCTGCGACCGGCTTGGGTATGCTCGCGTGGCAGCTGGGCGGTTCGATGCGTCAGACGACCGGGGAGGAGAACATGAGCGGCAACGGTGTTTCACAGAAAGGCGCGCGTGAAGCGATCTTCGCCGGGGGATGCTTCTGGTGCATCGAGGCGGCGTTCGAGCTCGTTCCCGGCGTCGCCGAGGCGATCTCCGGCTACACCGGCGGCACGGTGGAGAACCCGACCTACGAGCAGGTGTCCACCGGGACGACCGGCCACTTCGAGGCGGTGCTCGTCCGATTCGATCCGGAACAGGTCACCTACGAAGAGCTGCTCGAGCAGTTCTGGCGGAGCATCAACCCGACCGACGCCGGCGGGCAGTTCCACGATCGCGGCAGCCAGTACAACACGGCCATCTTTTACCTGGATGAGGAGCAACGGGAGCTCGCGGAGGCCTCGAAGCGTGCGCTCGCGGAGTCCGGCGTGTTCGACGAGCCGATCGCGACCCAGGTCCTCCCGGCGCGGACCTTCTACCCAGCGGAGGGGTATCACCAGAACTACTACCAGAAGTCCCTGGCGCAGTACAAGGCCTACAGCTCCGCATCCGGGCGGGCCGCCTTCCTCGAGGAGACCTGGGAAGGACACGACGATGTCTCACTTCTTCCGTCGGCTGACCGCCCGTGGGAGGACTTCGTGAAGCCGTCGGAAGGGGAACTTCGCGGCATGCTCACCCCGCTTCAGTACTCGGTGACTCAGGAGAACGGAACGGAGCGGGCGTTCCAGAACGAGTACTGGGACAACCACGAGGCGGGCCTCTACGTCGACGTCGTCTCCGGCGAGCCGCTGTTCAGTTCGCTGGACAAGTTCGATTCCGGCACGGGCTGGCCGAGCTTCACCCGGCCGATCGAGCCCGACAGCGTGGTCACCAAACGAGACACGAGCCTGTTCATGGTGCGCGTGGAGGTCCGAAGCCGGTCCGCCGATTCCCACCTGGGGCACCTGTTCGACGACGGACCTCCGCCCACCGGCCAGCGGTATTGCATCAACTCGGCCGCGTTGCGATTCGTCCCGAAGGACCGTCTCGAAGCCGAAGGGTACGGCGCGTACCTCGAGCGCTTCGAGTGAGTCGAACGGGTGTTGAGGTACTCCCGAGCCCCCAGCGGCTCGACAGCCTGACGTCCTAGCCTGAAGGCCGGGAGCGACCGTCGGCGGTATACTCCTCGGGATCCGCGGTGGAGGAGATCGAACGTGGCGCTTCGGCAGACCTACCTGTCCATGAAGAAGAAGCTCCCGAACGACGCCGAGGTCGTCCTCGTGATGCGCGGCCGTGGGAACGACGAGCTGGC
>Ga0180431_10001723_pt1 | contig 30008 bp, 40 predicted proteins | sample SS_ome_11_FD_132459 | JGI IMG/M metagenome (GOLD analysis project Ga0180431, IMG submission 132459) | Hypersaline lake sediment archaeal communities from the Salton Sea, California, USA - SS_1_MS_1 metaG | ecosystem: Environmental > Aquatic > Non-marine Saline and Alkaline > Hypersaline >... | reverse complement strand
AGGTCCGGTCTGTCCCGTCTCACCCGTGGCTCCTGTAGCTCCCGTGGCTCCGGTCGGTCCTGTCTGTCCCGTCTCACCCGTGGACCCCGTGGCTCCAGTTGCTCCCGTGGCTCCAGTTGCTCCCGTGGCTCCAGTTGCTCCAGTAGGTCCGGTCTGTCCCGTCTCACCCGTGGCTCCTGTAGCTCCCGTGGCTCCAGTAGGTCCGGTCTGTCCCGTCTCACCCGTGGCTCCTGTAGCTCCCGTGGCTCCGGTCGGTCCTGTCTGTCCCGTCTCACCCGTGGACCCCGTTGCTCCAGTAGCTCCGATGGACCCCGTTGCTCCGGTGGACCCCGTTGCTCCGGTGGCTCCAGTAGGACCCGTTGGTCCTGTAGGTCCAGTTGCTCCGGTAGGACCAACTGGCGTTTCATCAACCGACACTCTTGCGGTTATTTGTATTGAACCACCACCCACATCTACCGATTGTGCCGAATCAAAATCTTCCGCCCAAAGTAAATTTCCATCATTGGACGTTACAAAATAACCATATAAGGTCTCCGCACCGACAAAAGTAAACGTCTCTGTAGTGTGTTCTGCAATCGCTAATCCAAGCGGTTGCGTAATTAACCAATCTTCTGGGTCTAATTGTTGCGATGAATAGGAGCCATCTGTCGGCTCAATAAAATCGCCAATAACTAAATCTTCATCCGTTAAATCCAAGTCTACGTTGTAAAGGTGAAGATGGTACGGTGCAGCTACAGACTCTTGACCAATTAAATATTCAAGCAGAGTAACTTCGGACACATTAAATATTTTGAGCATATTTTATTTATGCTTGACATTGTATAACTGATTGTGGTAAGGTGATCGAAAGGAGGAAATAACAATGACACCTATAAAAGCAATCAGATCTAATTGTCTTGAATGCTCTGGGGATAACAAGAAAGAAGTTAAACTTTGCCAAATAACAGACTGCCCACTCTATCCCTTTAGATTGGGAAAGAATCCCAATTACAAAAGAAGGCAATTAACAGAAGAGCAAAGAGAAGCAAACAGGAACCGCCTGAAAAAGGCCCGAGAAGCCAAAAAAACACAAGATAGCACAAAGAAATATTCACCAAAAAAGAAATCTGACCCAGAACACCTTTAGAGCATAATGATATAATATTAAATAAAAAAACCCCCCTTCCCGCCAACGGCGGGAAGGGGGGTTTTGCCCGAATCTACTTTATCAATTCCCTTAAATTGGAATCCACATAAAAACACTTCTTGCCGATCCAGAAGCATTCCCCATCAAGTCTTACCGTTCGGGTTTCTCCAACCTTGAAAATAATTTCACTCTTAATCGTACCATTTGCCTGTTTTGTTAAATCAATTCTCTCGATAAGAGACCGCAGTTTTGCCCTGATCGCTAACCGCAATTCCTTCTTATCCTCTTCCTTTGCTGTAGCAAGAGCCACAATAGCCGATTTTGCAGAAGCCAAAGTGTCTTCTGGGTTGTCTGCTATCTTGGCTTCCAATTGCTCTATTTCACCATCCAAATTAGTTTTATCGGTTTCAAGCTGTCTAACAATGTTCAAGGCAGAAGCAAAATCGGGATGGTCTGCAATGGTTCTAGTAGCTTGCTCTATCTTGTTCAGCAATGTTTCCCGCTTTGCTTTCAACCCGTCCAACGTATCCCTATCTGGGGAGGGCTTGGAATCTAATTCACACTCCCACACCACCGTAAGTAAGCACGGCTCCAATTTGCTCATTGAAAGCGACCAATAATCACCATTGCCTTGTATTGCTGCGCTGGGGTAAAGTGATTTATCTTTTGATCCATCCCGTTGCGGTTTGGTGGCAAGCCACATTGTTGATTTTGTTGCCTTGTCATATACCAGACCGGAGAAGAGGTTGACAAATTTGCTAACCGGTCCTCTATGCCGCCTTCTGCCGTCAATTTGTGCTTGTGCTTTGTAGTAGGTGTTATCGTCAATAATGCGAACATAATAATCTTGGATCGGTTCCCCTTCTGGTTTGCGGGTATTCTTACCGGTTTTAATTGTTGGCTGATATTCTCCCAATACCCGCTTATCCCGCAAGATTGATCGGACATAATTCCTTGACCATCCTTTTTTGCCTATTGGCTTGATACCCTCTGCATTTAATTTCTTTACGATTGCCTCAAATCCCATACTACCCGCAATGGACAACTTGTAAATATATTTGACCTTTGCCGCCTCTTCCTTCTTTACAATCCATTTGGTCCGATCTTCACTCAACTCCAACCACGCCGGTCCTTTACTTGTCCAGATTTTTCCTTCCCTTGCCCGTTGCCGATGGGATTTGATAGCGTGTTTGACCCGCTCTGATTTCTTGTTGCTTTCCTCGTTCGCAAGGATCAACTCTGTAACAAGGTTCATGACCCCAAAGCCCCGCAAATCCTCTTTGGTCAGTATTCGACCTGATCGAACGTGACCGATAGGGACACCCGCTCGGAGGATTTTCCCCAGAAGCCCCATAGCAATGTCAATATCTTCACGGGTCAACCGGTCAAGCTGTTCTACAACCAGCACGGTCCCCTTTTCAATCGTCCCCCCTTTGATCGCTTTGAGGATTTCGCCGAGTTGCCCTTCCAAGTTCAATCCGGTCCAACCGGATACCCCCGCATCTACATAGGTCATGTCGCAAGGGGTCAGCTTGTGAGCCGCGCAGAAGGTCGTAAAATCGTCCTGTTGTCTCTGTAAACTATCCCCCTCCGTTTGGGTGGGGTGACTCCACCGAACATAGGAAATTGCCTTGCACATTGTTTTCTCCCTTGTTTCACGGGTTCCAGTGTATTCTACACCTGTAGGTTAGAAAGATCAACACTGGAACCTATGCTACACTAACTAACCTACACTTGTCAAGCGGTTTCTTCCATCTATTTTTAGCGGTATGATCCCCCTCTGGCGGTATAGATGGAATCGGCGGACTGTGCGATAATCAGACTGAACCACCCCAAACCCAAGAGAGGTAAGCAAATGAAAACCTTACTATCGGTACTATCGGTTGCTCTGGTCCTGTTGCCGGTTGTCTCCGCACAAGCACAGCGCCCGCAAATGATTGATCCCCGATCCGCACAAGGGCAGCGATACCTTTATGAACAGAAACGAGCAAGACAGCAACGGGAACAAGAGCCACTATCCAAACGCTTGGCAGGATCAACGTGGAAATCCGGTCAGACCAGTATCAACTTTCAAAGGAATAATTCCGTTGTGGTTCGGCATGGAAAAAAAATCTACTCCGATAGACTCCTCTATGATGTGGACGCTACCACCTTACTGATGATTGACCCCAAACACCACATTATCTACATACTGCGATTCAAGGGGGAAATGACCTGCCATAAGTTCTTTACGGATGGGACCACCACACCACCGGAACCCACAACCTTTAACCGCCGATAAGGGGCTTGGAGTCTCCGCAATGACACCAAAGCAATGGCTTGAGATTGGACAACGGCACTAGAAGAGGCGTTCAAATGAAACTACAATGGCTTGACGATTTCGGTAAAATGCTTGACGAAATCCCGCCCGAACACTTGCCTCCCTTCATCGCGTACTTGCAAGACACGCAAGAGTGGCTTGACCTAATGCGGGATCAAATCGACCAGATAATTAAAAGGCAGACGAAAAGAAGCCCCCTTCCCGCCAACGGCGGGAAGGGGGCTGAAACGCCCTAGTAATCCCTAATTTGCCGCTCCTCTCTTCTTAACCGTATCCGGTGGATTAACTGCTACCATTCTGGCATTTCTCGACCCACCGCAATACGTCACGATTAAATTCAACCTCCGATAGGTCAAGCCGTTCCATCAAAAACACTTCCCGTTGCTCTTTTGGTATCCTCCGCAATTGCGGAAACATCGTTAAATGGTCTCCTCTCCTATCAAATAGCTCCGCTTTGCGTCCCTTCTCTAACTGTTGGCCCGTTATTATTGGCTCCACTTCCTTTTCTACTTCATCTAATTCTTCCGGTTTTCCCAAATCAAATCCGCCAACTTGCTCTTCATCATCCTTGTTTGCCTGCAATTGGAAATAGTCTAGGTTTGGGTCATATCTTCCAACAGCAAATCTCCCATCCCTTCGGTACAACTCAATAAACTGCCGATCCTCTAATAGGTCAAGGTATTTGACCACCGTGCGCACATCAAGATTGAACAGATTAGAAATAAATCTATTATCAATTCGCTTTGCTGCATTGTAGCAAACGCAAAATGAATATAACGCATGGAAGGTAACCGCTTCATAATTACATTTCTTAGCAATTTCCTTGCTGTATTCGCTCGGAGGATAATACGTAAAATATTTCCATTTGCACAACATTCCCTTTGGCGAATCCAGAAAAAAGCCGTCTCTTATTAGGTGCCTGTAATCATTGCCCAACAGCCCAACCTCAACCAATGTGTCGGACAATTGCCCTAATCGTCCTGTTGATAGACCGGTCAATATTGACAGCCATCGCAAGGTTCTCCGGTAACTGCGCTGATAATAACAGGCACCATACAATATAGCGTGCGATAGGAGCAACTGCCCTCCCGGTCTAGGATATGGCACATTGTAGTAGCGTATCTGATTTTTAAGCTCGTCTCTTAACATTATTAACCTCTTTTCTTGTGCTGTTTTGTCCACTCCTTGCGCTGTTTTGTCCACTCCTTGCGCTGTTTTGTCCACTCCTTGCGCGCAAAAACACTACAATAAATTGACGTAAAGTATGTTCCCTGTAACGACTTAGGTAACGAACAACCCAAGCCCCTAATTATAATAAAAATAAACCTAAAGATTTTTATAATAATAATAATAATTGTAAAAAAATCCCTGCGGGGGTTTTTAATTACGATTGCTGCTTCGCAGATCGAATTTCTTTGCCCCATTTGCCCATCGGGCAAATGGTCTTTCTTATCGAACCCTTCCGGTATTTTAGCCTTGCGCTCCAGTGACAAATATGTTATACTTACCTCCGGTGTTAGTTGCTGGCAGTTTACGAAGTTCAAATTATTTTTACCGCACATTAGGTGCTGGCAGTTTTTTCGAGTTATCATTTTTTACCGCACTAACCTTTCTGCCCTCATTTTCCCGCTGGGAAAATGAGGGCTTCTTTATCACTATCCCACCAGATCAACACTACTCTTATCGATGGCTGCGCGATTGCCCGGCTGGCGTTGATTTTTTTATTAGGTTCAACTATAATACTAATAGACATATTTAATCGCCTCACGTAACTGGGGCATATCTCTCTTTTATTTGCTTTCAGCCCCTTTCCCGCCATTGGCGGGAAAGGGGCTTAAATTTGCCTTTACACTAATTACTCTCAATTCCGCTCTGCTATTGTGGAAGTCTATCCAATCCTTTTCAAACTTCTTGTCCGCAAACCGGTTGCCTATACAGCCGTCACCATGCTCCAGTAAGGCAATTGTTTTTACGTTTACGCTACGTTGCCCAACGAAGTCTTCTACAATTCGTTCAAAGGTATTTGGTGGCGTATGATCTACGTGCGAGGTTTCAAGGGTCATCGGAATATGGAGGATCGGACACAAAGGCGATAGGCGGTTCTGGAAGAACCGCCTTTTAAGATCAATTACAAATGGTGCTACCGCCTGCCGACATGCTTGCTTGAAATCTCGTATTTCGGATGGTAGCTCAAGACACTGGCGAAAACTGAAATCGGTCTTAGTTCCGTCTATCCGTTCCAACCAGAAGCATCGGGTTTGGTATTGCTTCGTTGGTGCAACCCACATCTTGCGAACACCAGCGCCGATCTTCTGATCGCTCCACGGATGGTGGCGTAATAGAGCGACCATAAATGTTAGGTGTGGTTCCGATATTGCCTCATGGTCCTTGTATTTGCTGTGGATATTCTCCCGCACAAATTCAATTACCGCCTTCTTTGAACCAAAATATCTTCCGTTAATTGTGTATTCGTACCGTGGCATCACATCCCTACCGGATCGGGATAATGGGCATTCAATTTATGTTCCTCGAAATACTTCTTAATTGTCGGCAATTGTCTTGCCGTATAGAACCGCCTCTTATGCCCTTTAATTCGTTGTTCAGGTTGCGGCAAGTATTGTCGATGGTAATCCCACATCCAGTGCGACAAGTGAAGCATCCGGGAGACCTCGCGCCCGGTAAAATAACCCTGCTCTATACGTTCTTTTTTATTCATTGGTAAATCCTCCAATAAGGTATATTAGTAACGTTATAAAGAAAACGGGCGGAAAAATCAAGGTAATTGTGAAGTTTCCGCCGCGATTTTTGGATGGGAATTGCCCGTATCGTTACGGGCAAAAATATTGCCAATATAATATTTATTGGGCAATTGATTTATCGTTTTTTCATCCTGAACCGATTGGCAAAACCGCCTGCGCCGATCAAGTTTTTAACACTAATGAGGGGTGTGGGTCAGGCTGTAAATGTCTCTCGCTTAATTATATGCGTTTGGCTTCAACTTTGGCTTTAGAGGTGGTCGAACAAAACTTTTTCAAATGGATAAAGGGAGCCTTTATTGCGATCTTGTATCGTGTTGGCGGTTGTGATATATTGACAGGTACAAGGAGAAAAACAAATGTGTGAAAACGAATTGACAATTCGTGGAAGGGGTGGTGTTATGTCTTGCCTTGCGGCAATAAGGGGCGAGCCTAATAAGGATGGACCATGTTACATTGATTTTGAAAGGATTGCACCAACGCCCGCCAACGTGGATTGGTATAAGTGGCGGGTTGGGACGCAAAAGAATAACTACGAAGACGCACACTGGGGTGTAAAGTGGAACGCTGCCAGGTCTTTTTTGGGGAACAACGCAACCGACAAGAAGGCGAAAATCTGGTTTGATACGATATGGAGACCGCCCGAACCGATCATTGTTGAGCTATCGCGGCAGTATCCACAGCTCACATTTCTTCTGAAGTATTGGGAGGGGGAGTATGGATTCAAGGGCGTTTTTGAGGTAAGAGCTGAGTGGGTAATCCGAGATCGAACGTATCACTACAATGGCGACAGGGGAGGTTTCCCGGTACCTGAGTATGGTACTACCTGCTATATTGACTCCAATGGCGTATGCCGACCAAGTAAGGAAACGCAAAGCTGAAGGAGAAACCAATGGTTCATTTTTGGATGAGAGAACATTGTGCGTCCCCATCTGAGATGGGGACGCTGTTGCGAGTCCTCGCCGAGAACGGTTGGAAATGGAAGGTGTGTTGCGTCCACGAGGGCATAACAATTGAGGAGGCATGGGACAGACTTTTTGATTTAGAGTTGCCTGATGATCTATTTATGCCCAACATAATTGAGGAAGATGATTTAATAGAAGACGGTTGGACATGGTAGGGCAAGGCTTAGTGCCACCGCGCCGATCAAGGTTTAGCCACTAATGGGGGGGGAGCGCGGTCCAAAATCCGCAAAGGTGGCGGATTTTGGACCGCTCCCACAACCCAACGGAAGGAGTGTACATGTACAAAAATGTGGAAGAAGTGAGAACGCTAGAAGAATTTGAGAGGGAGTTTGTTGACCCGTGGTTTCGCGGTGCTTACCGGTGCTTAATTGTGGTAGGTCGTCCCGGATTATCAAAATCCTACGCTTTTGAAAAGCGGTTAGACAATAATACCATCCATCTAAAAGGCGGTAGGTTGTCGGCGCTGGAGGCATATAAGAAACTTGGACGGCTAGCGATGGAAAATCAGGGGATTTGTCGGCAAAATGTCGTGATGGACGATGCAGAGACAGTCTATGAGGAGTTAAATGGTAAGCGATTTATCCGGCAAATCACAGAATCGCCATCCAAAAGGTCACCTAGTTGGGAGACAGCAACTCCAAAATTAGATGGTATCCCGCAATCCTATTATCTTACCGGTAATGTAGCCATTATTTGTAACAAATTCGTGTTCGGTGCCTCACACGAATTTGAGGCGATTTTGGATCGCTCAGAATTTGTCTATGTAAATTTTACAAACCTGGAAATTCACAAGATAGCATCCCAATTCTTTTGGGACAACGAGATTTTCAAGTGGATCGGTAAGCGCATCCACCTTATGGATGATCTATCTGTACGGGCATATATGCGAGCGGCTAATCGTAAGGCAGCAGGGACCGACTGGCGAAAGATGTTAATGCAGCGCCACATGGTAGACGATGCAAAATCAATGGTTCGGGTGTTGACCAATGATAAGCGATTCAAAACGGAAGCCGAAAGAGTGGAAGAGTTTTTCGCCTTGACCGGTCAAGGGCGCAGCACCTATTACGATGTGAAAAAGAAATTAAAAGAAGAGGGGCAATTAGAAATTAGTTTGGAAAGCGCAGCAAGAATTAAACTACAACATCCAGGCAAAAAGCCGAAGGGGTTGTAAAGAGAACGCCCCTTTCGCGCCAATCGGCGCGAAAGGGGTTTTTCCCGACCGGCACGAGACAAAATCTAATTTAATTAAGACCGGTGGGATAAAACCCTTTGCCGCGACAAGCGGCAAAGGGTTTTTATTTCCAATCATCATTGAGCCACATCAAGTATTCGCTGCCCTTGTCTAAAAAATATGATGCTTCTTCTGTTGTCATATCCTCGGACCATTTGACCCATCCATCCGATCCGTCTGCCATTCCCTCAATCGCGACAAAGGCGAACCGGAGGGGTCGGGATCGCAATTCGTGGATAATCTGTTCTATGCTTGCTTCTTCTAATTCCATAAGGTATTTATCCATTTGTGTTTGTTACTTGCTTTTGGTATACTACTATAATAAGTTAAAGGAAAAACAAATGAACCAAAAACAACTAGTATCTATATTAACCGATTTGCATCAAATCTTAAGCGATTACGAACCAATGCCAGCAATAGATAACGAGAGTCTTGTAAGCTATTATTGCAAGTGTGGCGACTTGGCTGTTGAGTTGCACGACAATCAATTATGTGTGAATATTGATAGTCATATGCCGCTAGCAATTCGTTGGGCATTAGCACATTGTTGCGATATACACGATTTGGAGTTGTGCGAATTAGGGGATCCGAGACAATAAACATTACAATAGGGATGGCGGTTTTTAATGATTATTCGGGGGTGTTTTTTACAATTGAGGCAATACGTTTTTACCATCCTGAAATTCAACCCGAAATCATTGTAATAGATAATTCGCCCAACACGAGACAGGGAAAAAGAACCCGTGAGTTTATTCGATCAATCGGGGCAAAGTATGTCCCATATACCGATAAGATCGGAACAAGTGTAAGGGAACAGGTCTATCGTCATGCCACCACACCCTACGTCCTAATCGTTGATTCTCACGTCTTGATCGCTCCAGAAGCAATTGCCAAGCTGGTTGATTACTACGGGTCCAATCCGACCACCCCTAATCTATTGCATGGGGTACTGGTATCGGACGATATGACGGCCTACTCCACGCATTTGGAGCCGGGATGGGGCAGCAAGCGTATGTATGGTGAGTGGGGAGCCGATCAACGTGGAGCCGATCCAGACGGGCTACCCTTTGAGATACATGCGGCGGGCATGGGGCTGTGGTCCTGTCGGCGGGATGCTTGGCTGGGTCTTAATCCTGCCTTTCGGGGTTTCGGCGGCGAAGAGGGGTATATCCACCACAAGTGGAGACAAGCGGGAAGAAAGGTTCTTTGTTTGCCGTTCCTCCGGTATCTACACCGGTTCGGTCGGAGTGGACCCGTCCCAAAAACAAAAGACACCTACAGAAACTATTTGATCGGCTGGAAAGAATTAGGATTAGATACAAAAGAGATAGAAGAATATTTTAATTCACCTACGTCTTGATTTATTACGCCACGGGAAAGGTATCTCCGGTATCGGCTTGTCCAAAAAGGGACATAGCTTATCCCATCCGTCACCACTACAAATATTGAGAACCAGTAAATCATCTGGTCTGTCTGCGAAATATTCAAACACTTTGGCGTGATGTTCGGCTCTTTGCTTGACCCAGAGCTTTTGGGTTGCTATGTCTCTTGGCTTCCTTTTCCTTTTGCAGTGTCTTATTCGTGATTTGATCCAGCTTCTTTTTTTTCGCACGTTCAAAATAAATTTACTGCCAGGATTCTCCAAATCCAGAGTCACAAAAAATCTGTAGAAGGGATCATCGGTATAGGTGTCGTAATTATTCAGGTAGGTCAGTAGCGGCTTACCTTTTTGAATCGCTCTTTTAATTCTTCTACTTGCTCGTCTCCGATTATGAATTGAACGATATCCAAGATAGAAAAATGCAGAATGAAGACTTGTGGTTCCGGTCTTGTTCATTCCGATACAAAAGATTTTCATAGCTGCATTGTCTCCACAATTTGCAACACCTTTTCAACCGATGGGGTCCATCCTTCATCATTGTAGCAATATGCAGGTGCCTGAAACGGGTTCCAGGATCGGAGATACCTTCTCTTGCTCCTATGCAATCCGCTCCAAGCAAGCACAGGACACCCACATAGAGCCGCAAAATGAAGAGGTCCGCTACTAGGTCCAAGTATTAAACGGCTACTGGCGCAAATGTTAGCCAGATTCTCAAGTTCAATTCCCCGCAAGTCTTTCGTTCCGGGAACAAGGAAGCTTTGCCCGCTACTCCCAACACTGGCAATCCTACCTTTCAGACGTTTAACTAATTTCATCCAATTCTTAATAGACCAATTCGCTTCTTTGCGGTGGTTCCTGCTCCTGGCATGAATCAAATAATCGTATTTCAAAGCAGGATTGGCTTGACCATATTTCCGGTGGAGTTGTGGACCTTTCATTTTTTGCGGTTTTATAATTTGACAATCAGAAAATGACCTCCATAATTCAGCCCTTAATTCTTTTTGTCTGAATCCTCGACATTTCCAAGCATCGGGTCTACCATTCACGATAAAGGGAAAGAACTCCTTGCAGAAATCACGATAAAGGTATTCTCTATCTTGTCGAGAAGAAACAATAACATCGTATTGGCTGGCAATCTTACGTAAGTAAGATTGCCAGCAAAACAATTCCCATCCAAATTCACCGATCCAGGGACCGGCAAAGATTATTTCTTTCGCCGCCATATAAATTCAATTGCACATTCGGCATTGCCTCTTGTCTGATCGGTCTTCTTTTTTGGATTGTAGAAATCCCGAATTAAACTAATTCTCTCGGGTTCGATCAAGTCTGAAAACCTTACGACCAAATCCAATATATTTATTGACTTGGCGCACCAACTTTGTTTCTTGTAAATCGTAAAAGACCACCGGTGCTTTTTGTTGAATCGTTTGAACTTTGGAAATTCATACATATCCTCATCTGGAACGGTTATAATCAAAAAACCATTTGGCTTCACCACCCTGATCCAATTCTCTAAAGCTATCTCAGGATTTTTCAAGTGTTCCAAGCAATGAGAAGAATGAAGGAAATCATAGGAGCAATCAGGAATACCTGTTAAATATTGCCCGTCTCCCTGTTCTAAATCCCATGTATCGCATGATTCCATACCAGCAAACACAAAAACATATTGTCCTAATGGATCGGGTTTGCCACCTACATCAATACCTTTGCCGATAAAATACCGGGTGTGAAATAGATTATCATTCAATCTCCGATGCGCTGCTTTGGTCTGTTCTTTCAATTGCTTCCCTTAATGTTCTTAATCTACGTGGTAGTGTCCGGGATCTTTTTCGCCTGTTGGCATGAATTGCCACAGGCGAAAAATGATTTAAGTGTTCTGGTCTGGACCACAACTTACCATACTTGTGCTTCTTAATTCCAGTTTGTAGGTTTGGCTTCTTGCTTAATGCGACATAGTAGGCGCTTTGATCCTTCCAGCGCTTGCGGTGTCTCTGCTGCCATTTTGCCAATTCGGGTAAAGAGACATCATTCATTTCGTCCAACAGGTCAAAGCTTTGTTGGCAATTGCGAAGGAAGAATAGACCGGTATTCACAAATCTTGATTGTTTTTCACCGCTTTGCAGGATTAAGTAATACTGATCGTCAAGGTATTCTTCTATGCCGTTGGCGATAAAGCACGCATCAGCATCTATCCAGACCATCCACTTGCAATCTGGCAGGTGTTTAAGACATAGTGCTACCTTTTCCATGTGTCGCTGGTATTCGGTCATTTGTGGAACCCTCGGACTCCACACCGATTTGTAAGGCGAAAAGGAAACGAAGCTGTAGCCGTTTTCCTTTGCGTATGCTTCGTTTATTTCTGCGGTGTAGGTTCCGATTTGTCTGTAGGTCTTATGGCTCCATCCCGTCCCGATGGTAATCATATTTCAAACCTGCTTTTTTCCGGTAGGAACTCTTGAATTACTTGCTTGGCTGCAAGAGTCAAACCTTTGCCGTTTGTATTTAAGAACGTGTGGTTTTTGAATAAATGTCTAATCTGTTCCACGTCATGGATAGGTTGGGTCAATGACACCTTACTTTCTAGCGGCATTGCGTGTTGATCGGACAAATTGTAATAAAGCGAATTGATACACATTCCTGTTTTCGCATAATCTGCTTTTTCGACAATTTGAATAAACTCATTCTTTCGCACAGGTGCGAAAGAATGAGTGTCAAAGTTCTTTGGATTTTTACAACCTTGTTCCTTGACGAAATGGTAGGTGTTGTTTAATCTGCGATACCATTTATTATTTCTACTTCCTCCCGCATTTCCATCTAATGCTTTTGTGTAGGTGGGCAGGATATTATTTATTCCTACCGGTTTCAACAGAAGATAATCATCAGCACCCCGTACAAATGGATCGGAGATTTGCGGTTGCTTGCAAGCCAATAATACTTTGTCGATTAGATTTGCGTCTTTATTTCTTTTGTGTTTATCGCCCAATTCAATTACAATTACTTGACCGCTTATCCATTCCGGTGGTGTGTCGGTTACGATATAGACGTTACCCAAATCAACAAAGTATTTTTCTAGCGAACGCAAGCAATATCGTAACTCCTCATTGCTGCCCCATGCCGATTGAACGCCTAATGGTATAACCACATCTATTTTCTTTGTTCCCATTTTGGGAAGGGCTTGTAGCCCTTCCCAAAATGGTGGCGGGCAACCGCCGCTACTAGCGCTGCAATCGCACATATCACAGGTTTGTTCTCCCGCCGCAGAACTTCCGACAAATAGACCATTTTGAAAATTCAAACTGATTCGAGTAGCGGTCAAGGTGCCATCAGCACAGGCAATGCTTGAGACAACTACTATGCTTGTTGTCTCTTCTGATTCTGATTCAGAGGGTGCTGAAGGTGAACCGGACACAGACGGAGAGGGCGAACCCTCAGAGGGTGAAGATTCAGAGGGGCTGCTTTCGCTTGGTGAAGATTCCGAAGGACTGCTAGGGCTGCTTGGACTCGAAGGACTGCTAGGGCTGCTTGGACTCGAAGGACTGCTAGGGCTGCTTGGACTCGAAGGACTGCTAGGGCTGCTAGGGCTGCTTGGACTCGAAGGACTGCTAGGGCTGCTAGGGCTGCTTGGACTCGAAGGACTGCTAGGGGAAGAACTTGATTCATCCTCACAACAAAAATTAAACACCCATCTTTGATCGCCGTTGCCGTCATATCCAATTGAATAGAGGCGAACAATGTAATCTTTTGCCCCTCTATAATCGTTCACTTCCCTTGCATTTCTTTTGCCTGTTATATCGGCGGGGTCATCCTCAAAACCACCATCACCATCGGGGATTTGTTTCTTCCAGCAATAGTCTCCTTCGCTATTTGGAGGGCTTGTAATCTTTGCCCACAGTGTTGGCTCTTCATTTCCTTTTCCGTCTGAAAGCAAACCTCCAGCCGTAGTGTATGGCATTCCATCTACACGTTTTACAACATTTGATATTTTTGTTCTGGCTTCTTTCGAGTATCCCATTAAGTAAAACTAAAAACTGAAAAGTCTTTTTCCTCATAGGCGACAAATTCTAATTCTGCGGGTTCATCCGTTGCGTTTTCTTTTGCTGATCCGTGATCCAAAGGCCACGGTTTTTTGACCTTGATTCCATCTTGATTCACGATTGGCTTTCGTCCCCCTTCTCCGTCTAACTCTTCATAGCCATAATCCAACACCCTTTTTTTCCAGGGGTCCGTGCCTGCTTTGAACTTGATTGGATACGTATATATCCTGTAATCTATTCCATGCTCTTGCTTCCACGGAGAAATGGAAATTGGTCCCATCTTGGCGCATCCTTTCGGTATTGTCTGTGCGTCTAATGTGAAATCGTCATCGTTGATCGTATTCACATAACTAAAAACATTTGTATCAAACGTGGCTTGATTTCTAACCACCGTAGCCATCAACTCCGAACTATCCCTTTCGACCAATTGGTCGAAAGGCTCACCCGCTGAGTTGAGAACACGTTCAACCGGATCGCTCAAATCCTCAAACATTTGTTCTGTTGCTTCGCTACTGCTCCAGGTAATTTCGGTAGGTTTGTTCAATGGCGAGTCAAAATACTCATCCGAATATTCCACGTTTACAATGAAGACATACTTTTGAGAATCCAAAGGTTGACAAGATTTGGATTTTGCGTAAGCATCTACGTCTATATCATGTACATCACCCAGAGCGGGAACACCCACAGCGTTAATTGCTGTGGCTGTTCCATCGGATACGGAATTACATTGAACAATAAAAACCCTTGTGTGTGTCGCCTCTTCTGCTGTGTGATTGCTGCTCCTGCTTTGGAAGCGTTCATTTACACTGGTAACCGCCATAAGCCCCCTTAATCTAGATCGTATTCAGAACTTTTTAATCTTGTTGCTATTGTTAGTGTATTTGTGGCTATTTCCTGTTGGACCGATAACTGCCGATCTTCTACGGTATTGCCGCCTCTTTGCTGCATATACACAAACCTTTGTGCCGCGGCGCTACCTGCTTCCAACATTTGCGGACCACCGGTCGGACCACCCGCATCTAATTGTTCTAATGCTGCTTTCTTTGCTCTGCCGTATGTGTCCCAAGAAATTTCACCCATTTGCAGCAAGTTATTCAACTCGTCCATTGTGGAATTGAACTTTTCAAGTGGTGTTCGGGTTTGGTCGAATATTCTCTTTGCCCTGTCCTGATAATGTTCCATCAGTTTATTATGTTCGTTTTGCTTTTCTTTTGCTTTTGTGTAGGCATCCGCAGCACCTTCCATAAATCGTTTTCCAATATCACCCAACCGGCTTAGCTTGTCATTTGACACACCAAATCCATTTAATACATCCGTGAGCGTATAGACTTTTGATTTCACGCTATCAATCTTCTTTTCAGCTTGCTCCAAATTGCTAATTACGTCTTCCGATATTAACGCCTTTGGTGGTTCAGGTGCTTTTTTAACATCAACCTTATCCCATATCGTGCGTAGCTGCCCCGCAATTTCTTTTATCGGAAGACCCAACTCCTTCGCCACCTCTTCCGGTTTTAATCCCTTCTCAAATAGTTCTTTCGCTTTCTGCTTTTCTTCTTTTCTCAAAGAGGTCAATGATCCCAAAGACTTTGGACCGCCGCCCAACACTTGACCGGCAATGGTCATTACCTGCCCCATAGCATTTAGCGTGTTATTCAGAATGCCTCCGGTTTCGGTAGCTGCCGCTTTCAGCCGCTCCCATCCTTTGGTAATTTCCGGCAATTGCTTTTCTGATACCTCTTCCATTGTCCCCTTAGCATCCTGCAATTTATTATGGTAATCCGTTATTGCACCGGACATACCCATAAGAGCGCTTGTTGAGGAAATGGTTTTAGCAGTAAATCCCATAGCCATTAACTGGCTTACCTTCTGTTGGTCGCTTAGACCTTCTAATGATTGTTCTAAGTCGGCAACAATATCACCCAAGAAACGGAACTTGCCTGCCGAATCATAAACTTCTACACCCGCCGCCTTAAATGCCACTGCATTTTCGTTTGCCTTAATTGAAAGGTTGCGAAGGATAATATCGTATTGTGTTCCTGCATCGGCTCCTTTAATACCCCGTGAAGCAAAGGCCGCTAAAACTGCGGTTGCTTGTTCAATACTCTGCCCGAATCTAACCGCCGATGCGGCGGCCTTGTTGGTCAATGATTCCGAGAATTGTTGAACACTTGCATTTGATAAGACGTTGGCTTTCACCAAAACATCGCCCACACGTTTCATTCTCCAAAGATTTTCATAGGTATCTTTCGATGCCAAACCCATAGCCATTTGGGTATCTGTGAGAAGGTCCGTTGCCGTTGAAAGGTCGAACATACCCGCTTGTGCAAAGGTGGCTACCGTTGAAAGAGACTTGATTGATTGTGCCGCCGATAGACCAGCCGATGCCAAGTAGTAATATGCTTTCGCTGCTTCTGCGGTGCTGTATCGTGTTCCCTTAGCGATTTCATTTGCCACCCCAATCATTTGGGTCTTCATTTGCTCCGATACGTCTCCCATGATTGCCAGGGATGAATGCATTGCTGTATCTACTTCGTGGACCATTTGCCCAAGTTTGATTGCACCGGTAATGCTTGCCAACCTTGTAACAAGAGAAGAAACGGAGGAGCCGAAAAGGTTTATCGTTTTCGTTTGCTTCTTAAAAGCGTTTGAAAACTTTGTGGTATTCGCTGTTAAGATAACTGATAAATTTGCGATTGATGCCATAAGGTATATAGAAGAGAGAAGCCCCTTTTCGCCTAAAGGCGAAAAGGGGCTTAATTAAACTTACCAAATATGTTTTCCAGCTTATCGCTTAGTTCCTCTTGTGTTGGATATTCCCGATCTAAGCCGTCTGTCTCATATCGTGGAAGGAATTTATTTATGTCCACCTTTGCCCCGACACTTCGGTATATTGCTGTAGCGATTGTAGCTGCTTGAATATCGGTTCTCTCTTCTAAGGTAGGTTCTGCGGAGAGATACTCCATCCATTGCTGATACTCGCTTGATCCCATCCGGTTATCCAATTCGGCAACGGTCATTTTGAGAACACGAGCTAATCTAAATTTGAATCGTTGCTCTGTGGTGAGTCTTTTTTTTTATCGTCAAACCCAGACAAGCGCCAAACAACGTCAAGAACATCAGAGATAACTTGACCGGATTTCTTGAGTAGTTCGGGAAGGTCTTTTTCCTCAAAGACCGGTGAACCCTCTTCATCCAAGAGGCATTTGATAGCTACCTTTGCATCCATTTCTTTGATCGCAAGCGGGTCATTCTTGTATTTTTCCAGGATTTCAAAAACCCATGACCGCTCTTTAGCGTTCAATTCACGGACCACAACAGAGACACCCCATTGATCTATGCGGAGTGTTTCTTTTTTCAAATCATCACAATTGAGAATCTTATCTTTTAACGCCATAATTACGCACTAGTAAAGGTTGGAGCGCCGGTTATTTTAATTGTAATGCTGTTCTTCACAGCATCATTCATAGGGGTTTCGTCCCCTAATCCCTTGATGTAGCCAGTAAAACCAATATAACTATTATCTGGCTTTGTAATTCTCCAATCCTTTTTTGTGCCTACTAGGCCGTATAGAGTGCTACATTGACTCTCTTCATAGATAATGTCAAAGCTAACTTCCCCGCCGTCTTTCAAGCCGGGGACATATTCTTTGTATTCAGAAGGTGAGTCATTGTTCGTTATTTCTACATCATCTACCGCTATACTAGGACCAGAAACGTCCATCACTTGGGCGATTAAAGTGTCTGGGGTGACTCCCACAGCCGCATATTTGATCGTTGTTCCAAATCCTTTCATTCCGTCAGAAGCCATTAAAATACCTCACTAAATAAATGGTCTACTCTATTTAGTGAGGTAGGATGAATTTTTATGAAGTGGCTTCCACGAAATGGACGGCAAAAGAAAGACGTATCCGGTAGACGGCTATATCCGTTCCAGGTTCCACGTTGTCGGATAGGTCAACCTGATTTTCTAAAAAGCAAGCGTGAATAGTCTGGCTTCCTACCGATCCGGTGTAGCCGTCCAAACAAAGCCGGATTTCATCGGCAATGGTGATTGCTTGTAAATACGTTTCAGAAAAGCAATCAATTTCTATTGAAGCTGTGGGAATGCCGGTGGGTCCGTCATTGCTCCAGACTCTTTCGGTTCCGCTCGTGGATAAGACCACACAAGGAGAAGAGCCGCTTTGCGGTATTCGATCTACATAGATGCGAGTAGAGACAATCGTGGTAATGTCGTTATCTGCTTCTAGTAATGTAATAAGCCCCTTTTTAATCATGCTGTATTTATCTTTCCTTCCAAGCTTTGGTTACTCCGTCCCTCAACTTCGTTTTCATTATGGCGATTGCCTGATTCTTTTGCTCTTTGTGGGCCGCCTTTAGAAAGGGGGTTCCCTTAACAAATCTGCCGTCTCGTGTTGTAAAGCCATCATGCACCAAATGAGCATAATTTTTCGGATTTCTTTTCTTCCCCTCAAATTCGCCAGAATAATTCGTTCTGGGTCCAATTATTAAAACTATGGTTCCACTAGTCCGATACACCTTGACCTTGCTACCGATTGATTTCTTTAACAGCTTGCTTTCGGTTGGGCATTTGGCTCTTGCTGCTTTGATTACCGGTTTTCCTGCCGCCTTCACCGCTTGGCGCAGCACTCTTTTTTGAACCCGACTAGGCAACCGATTAAACTTCCGCAGTAATCTTCTTTGCCCTTTTACCTTAATGTCAATCATACTTCCTCTTTACAGACCAATTGTATTTCTTTGTTCCGTTCAAAAACATTGATAATTGACGAAATATTAAATGTCCTGCTGTCAAAGCTGATACGCATATCGGGAGTAATGCCGGACAGGTGGCGAATAGTAATGATGTGCGTAGCATCCATAACCACCTGTTCATTCCTGATATTCTCGTTTGCGTTCAAAGGTTTTACTTCTGCCCACACCGTTGCGAAAGTTGACCACGTATCGGTGGACTCATTGAACGCATCCGGTGTGCCTGCTGTAGGCTCTTGGATAATCACTCTATGCCGTAACCTTCCCGCCCTCATATCACCTCCGGTATCGAAATGGAGGCAATCAGACTATCCACAGCAAGCGGGATGGTGCTTGTAATCGTGCCTGTAACTACCGCTTCCCGGTTCTCAAAGTAATGCGCTGCAAGAAACCTGATAGCCCGCTTCGCAGCATCAGGAACATTAGATCGGCTTGTGTAGCCGCAAACGTATGTCACCTGAACCGCATTAGGGATCGCTCTGGTATTCGGAAAAGTTGTTCCGTATGCCGGAACAACTTTTCCTTTAATGCTATGCGTATCAACCTGATAATCACTTGCGTCTAATGTTTGGCTTTCGCCATCTGTATCGGTATAGGTAATTGTGGTAATGCTCTGTAGCGGTGGATGGTCTAGGATGATTTCATCGGGAAATTCATCAAGTGATTTGCGGTAAGTGGCTGTCATTAACTGCCTTCCACTTGCCCGTTGAACATAGTCAGTAGCGTCTTTAATGCAGGATTGAATTAGATTATCTTGATCCGTTCCATCCACTCCGCAATGGTCCTTTTGTTCGCACACTTCCACCGGGAGCAAAGTAGGTGGAGTAATTAGATTAGTTCCCATTTACTTTCTTCCTTCTGCTCTTTCTTGCCGTTGTTTCTACCTCCGGTTCTGCGGTTGCTATTTCAACGGCAAGACCACCACCTTTGATAATCGCTAGAATGTCGGAAGGAATATTCTTTTCTTCCACAACTTGCCCAACACGATACGACCACGTAGGGCTTGCAATTGATTCAATGAACTTGTATTTCTTCATACTTGTATGTATAAATAAAAAACCCTTTTTCCCCGCGAGGGGAAAAAGGGCAGTAAAAAAACGAGGTCATCATACATTTACGCCGAGGTGGCGTTTAACAGGTATTTGATAGCGGAGCTATTCACCAAATCGCCGTCATGCCTACTGAATGACAAGAAACCAACTTGCAGATATTCCGCATATCTTTCAACAAGTCTAAGCATTTGAACAGCCGAAACGTCCCTTACCCAATAGTAAGAGAAATCACCATAAAGGATTGGCTTCGCAGCCGATCCAATATCCGCCATATCTTGATTGATAACGTAAGAATTGCCATCAATAGTTGGCGGTTGCTCTTTGCTTACATCGCCTCTATTCCATAAAGGATTACCGTTGCCGTCCGTCAATTTCTTCACAGCCAATAGAGTAGTATCATTAAACATAAATTTGGCTGTAGCTCTGTAGGCAGGATCGACAGCGTGTTTCAGAGCCAAGATTTCGTTATACGTTACTGCCGTTGCGCTAGCTGCGGTAGTTCCAAGAGTGGAAGCAGTTACTACGCCCCTTACCTGGCCTGATCCTGTTCCAGTTGTGAAATGCGTATTGGTGATTCTACCAATACGAGTAGCCAGCATATCAGCAAGCCAGGACTCTACCGGAAATGCTGAATCCTGTAGAAGCTGTAATGGGCAACGAACTACCTTTGAATCATACATATAGGCTTGGAGTGTGACAGAACCAAATGTAGGATCATAGGTGCTATCGTCTGTTACTGCCGAATTTTCGGCCGTGAGTTCGCCGGTATTGGAAGTATCATCCAAGCTGGGAACAGGTAAGTCAGAGCCGGTAGTGGTAACCAACACCGTAGCACCAGCTTCACGAATACCGCCAAATGCCTTTAGCTTCTCTACATAGGTGTTCGCAAAATCTTCAGCCACGAAGTAACCGCCGCTTGAATCGGTCTCGGAAGACAAACCGGAAACTGTCCGCATTTCCAATTGAAAGTTATTCAAAGAAGTTCTTTCTTCCGGTGTCAAACCTTCGTTGCCGTGCCTAATCCATTTGCTAAATGCTCTGGTAGATACACCGTCTTTCTTCTCCGGTGTCTCTACATCTTCTTTGCCGATTCTTTCTTCTAAAGACTTTTCGGCTTTCTCTTGTTTTTGGATTGTTCTGATTTCATCATACAATTTGTCTGCATCTTGATGCAGCTTTTCAAATTGTTCATTTTCCTCTTTGGTAAGTTCACGGTTTTCAGAGTGAGCCACCTTTAACAACTTGCCAGCATCTTCTACTAACTTGGCTCGTTGTTCTGCTTTTTCTTTTTTATTGATCCAAGACATTTATTGTCTCCTATTTCTAAAGTTAGTTGTTTGGGACTCAACTGGTCAGCAACGGCTCCGAAGATTTGGTCTCCAAATATATTTAGAAGTGAGACAATAAATTTGCGCATGAAAAAAACCCACTTCCCGCCAACGGCGGGAAGTGGGCTATACCTAATATAAGAGGTGTTTCCCCAACCCCTTACTTATCTATCCATCTGCTCCTGAATAATCTAGCATTATCATCTACAAATTCGTGTTGCCATTTTCCCGCATGGCCGGGAAAATGGCGGATAACCGAATCAGGATGAACCATAATCTTAAATCCCAATTCTCTGACCCTCATACACAAATCAGCATCTTCCCAATAGCCGATCCTATATCCCCGATCAAAACCATTAAGGTAAACGAATAATGCCCGATGGATAAGCAGACAGCACGCATTGACCATTTGGACCTGTTGCGGTTTTTTTAATTCATCCGGTAAAGTAGAAAGGGTGTAAGGTTGCTGCAATCGTTTCCCATTGTGAAGAGTAAAGCCAATATGTCGAAATGCTACCCCGTCCCATTCACTCCCCAGTGATAGAATAATATTGGTATCATTCAACAATTGACAATTTCCCACCACTCCTACAAACCGGTCTGATTCGATTAAATTAAACAATGGTTCAAGCCATCCGGCTTGAACCATTGTATCTGCATTCAAAAACAAAAGGTGTTCGTTGTGGCTTGCCCGTATCGCTCCAAGATTACAAGCTTGACCAAAGCCAAGATTCCTTTTGCTTCTGATAATCCGGTAGGGAACCCGAAAGGGTTTTTTCTTCCACGCTTCATTGATTACCTGATATGATTGCTGTGGGCAGCAATCATCCACATAGATTATTTCGTGTGGGGTGGTCTTCACCCAACTCTGGATTTGCCGTCTAACCTGCTTCCTGCTTTTGTAGAGAGGGACAACGATTGATAACATTTTCAATGCTCCTAATTACTTGTTCTGGGTCAATCATCCGCATACACTTCCCCAGACCATTTACCGGTTGCTGGCATAGTCTCCGGTCGTCTGGGTTATTGTCGTTCCTTCGTTCGGGTCTCTTGGCAAGACAAGGGCCTTTCTCGCAACAGGACAAAGCCCCAACGGTGTGGAAGGTGTGTTGCAGTGGATAATTACCACACCATGTTGGGCTTTCTCTGCCTCCCACAAGGCAGAAGTATGGAACCTGAAAAGAGGCGCAAATGTGCTGTAGGAACGTAACCGGTCCTAGACCAGCTACAGCGCGGTAGCATAATTGAAAAAGTTGCCGGATATTCGTCTTACCGATCAAGTTGACCGCTCCGTTGATCGGTTTGCCGTTGTGTTCCGGCAAACCGATCTGAACACACTTAATCCGCTTCTGGAAATAATCCACAACCTCTTGATAATACGGCCATTGTTTTAGCGGTATGTCGTCCTTAATCCCTGCCGAGAATACAATGTAGGGACCTTCTATGATTGGTTTAATGTCTTCCCTGCTCAAATAGATATGTGGACGGTTGCAGGTTATGTCTATCGGTAATCCTATTTCGCCTTCTATTGCGACCACGTAGGAATGACTGAACGGTAGATTGTGTTTTCTGCTAGAATAGAGCAATTCGACATAATCCATTTCAATTTCTCGTCCGGTATAATCACCGGTAACGTATGGGTTATGTAAAAAGATTTCTGGATAACCACACACGACCGAAGTTGTAAATGTGCCTGGATAGGTGGTGTGAAGACAATGAATTGCCATCTCCATTACGAGACAATCGCCAGGCGCTCTATTATTGATTAGGACTAGGTTGTTTATGTTCTGCCTCTTTCTGGATTTGCTTTAAGCTTGCCATATTTAATAGAGGCGTTTCGGTTTCATTTTTCTCCGGTTTCTCTTCCGGTTGCTGGCTTTTCTTAAATTCATCGTATGCTTCTTTTGATCGAACCGCTACACTTGTTGCCTTATAGGCAGGACTCGTAACCGGCGAGATATGATCTAGGATCGCTTCGGTTACTTCCCGAATATCAATACCGCCTTCACTTGTCCACCGATCCTCTTTGGCAATGAACCCTATAGACATACCCTCTATATCGCCATGCTCAATGCTGGCGATTAAATCATGCGCAAATGTGGTATTCGGCAAACTCATATCAAACCGCAGACCGATTTCATCCGTCCACACTTGGAGAGTATCCTTTTCTGTTCTGGCTAGTGGATAGGCGGAATCGTGTTGTGATATTGCCCGTATATCATTATTTCCGTCAAGCCAATTATCAAAGGCAGAAGGAATAAACCGCTCCCGCCATCCACCAAAATCCTGCGATAGAGTATTAAAAGGTAGAGCATAACCGGTAAGGTGTGGCTTTTCGTCCACTTTTTCAATTCGGATTTCTCGTGCTTCTAAAAATCGTTTTTCAATTTCCATAATCGTCTAACCTCTTTTGTGTTCGAGTGTGCCATCGTAATTCAGCTACGTCTGTAATGCCTTCTATTGATTCTTTACTTTCCCGTATGTGGGCATCAACCAGCATTTCTAAATACTCTGTTGTTTCTCCCATTGCTTCCACAATTGGAAGAAATGTTTGCTTCACCAGATTACGATGATTCTGGTAAAACTCATTCGCCCATAGGGCGAATGAGTTTTCTTCTTTTTTCAATGCCCTTCTAATTGCATTTCTTTCTTTGGTCAATAAACGTCTGATTGCATCCTGAAAGATCGGGTCCAATTTCCTTTTGTCTTCCTCTTCCCGCTTGCTTGCGTCAACCATATTTAACGGAGATAGATGAACATCGCCCCCCTCTATTGTGTTCATATTTTCAAGTTGTTTAATGTGATTAACGGACAGCCAACCGCCCTGAATGCCTTTCATGTAATTCTCATAACGTGTCTTTTGATCGCCACGCAATAAGCCATCTACGGACATTTCAGCGTAGTATTCGCCTTTTTCCGTTTCCCAAAATAGCTTCCTGTTTACTTCGTTTTCAAACCCTTTGATCCATCGCATTAGAGTAGATTGGACATATTCAATGGCTTGATGTTCAATGTTTGAGAACGTGGCTCTTTCGAGGTCTCCAACCTTATGCGGTGGCATTAAAAATAATTTGGCTACGTCTCTGCCAGCATGAACCCTCGTTTCTAAGAATTGCGCCTGTTCGGGCGGGACCCCAACCTCTTTTAATTCCAAACCATTTTCAAAGAGCGGTGTTCCATGCGCATTGCTTACACCCTGATATTGTGCGAAGCTGTCTTTCAAGTTTTGCTTTGCATCCGGTGATAACTTGCCAGGATACGTGAGGTAGCCCCGCAACTGCGCCCCATTCGCAAAGAACTTGGCTGCAAACTGATCGGCAGCAATCGCTACCCCCATTACGTCCGCCGCTTCTTCTAAGACACTACGCCCCCTCAGACCATCAAATGATAGACCTGGAAAGTGTAGAACCTGATCGGCAGTGAGTGTTTCTGCCTTGCCATTAGCCAGGATGGTAACGTAGTAGATCGCTCCCTTTTCTCTAATTGCTCGGGTCCTTGTCGGCAAGAGTGGATATAGACCGGTTGCCCTTTCCCCCTGCTTTTCAATGTAGGCATAGCCATTGCCATACCTCAAAATATGTGCCGACACACATTCACGAAAAACCTGTGAGGTCATATATTCATTTGGTGTATCATGGAGTAAACCATAGTTTGGGTGGGCTGTGGCTCTTTCTCTTCCCTGATCGGTCTTGCGGTAAACGTGGAAGGGCAGTAATCCTAAATCGAAGCTAATCCGCCTTACGCAAGCATTATAGGTAGCAACCTTCATTGCTGTATCGTGGGTAACATCAACACCTGCATCATTAGAAAGATTGGCAGAAAATGATACTATGTCGGCGGCACGCAATGGAACAGAAGGATTTTCAATACTGCGGTGTTCCTTCTTCCTAAATAAATCAAATAATCCCATACCCTATGTAGGACCAATAGGATTAAAAATACTCAACACCATGCGAATCATAGACGCTACCGGATTCCTTATCCAGATTGGCAGAACCCAACGCCATAATCAAAGCTACCATCCCGTCTATTTTATTTTTGCTCTTCTTCTTGCTTGGCTTAATGTTTCCGGCTGCATCGGTTTCTATCACGGTGTTTTGTGCCATCCATCTTAAAACCGGATTGCCGTAATGATTTAATTTCCGGTCCAATACGATAGCTTCTAAATCCTTTGTCGGTTCACTCATTGACCGGAACCCTTGCCGGAAATTCATTATCCTAAATCCATCCCCGTCCAATTCGGTCATTATTTTTTGGGCGTTCCAATCGTCAACAGCAATTTCCTTTATGTGGTATTGCTCTCCCAAATCATTTATCCGCTTGCGGATAAATGATTGGTCCACCACATTGCCAGGGGTGGTATCAATGTATCCTTGATTGATCCACGTTAGATACGGCACACCATCCTTTTCTTTTTCCTTTGCCGTTTCCTCCGGTATCCAGAAGGTGGGAAGAACATCAAACCGCAGTAGCTTTTCCCCATCATAGATGGGGAAAAGCAAAACAAACGAAGTAATATCAACCCTACTGGATAGGTCCAATCCTCCAAAGCACTCACAACCGGTTAGGTCTTCCCTGTCATATTCGCACCCATCCCACCTTTCCATTTTTAGAAATGGTGATTCACTCGCCGTCCATTGATTCAATCGGTAGCGGCGGAAGCTTGCTTCTTTGGTTGGGCTTTTCTCTGCCTCCAAAAAATCCTGTTCAAATTGTGTAGGATCAATCGTAACTCCCCAGCTTGGATTTGCCTTTTTCCAAGTGTTGTCTTCATTTTTCCAATCATCTTCTTTATCCGCTTCTGCAATGTATGAAAAAAAAGAAATATCCTCCAAGCCATCGGCTACCTTTTTGGCATAATCGTATTGCTCAAAGCAGATAGAGTGTTTATCAAAGCCTGCTGTGGTAATGGAAATAAATAGGGGCTGTTCCCTTGCTGCGCCTGCATACCTTACCGCATCAAATAAATCCCTAGTCTTTGCCGCATGTAGTTCATCATAGAGGATAAGATTTGCGTTTAATCCTTCTGCTGAATTTGCTTCACTGGATAACGCTCGATAAAATGAAAGGGTATCTTCAAAGGTTACGCTCTTTGTGCTGTTGATCGGTTTCAAAATAGACCGAAGCTGTGGGCTTGCCTTTACCATCTTGGCGCATTCACGATACACATAAGCCGCTTGATCCCTTGTCGTGGCAACTGAATAACACTCTGCGGAGGGTTCTTCCAAGAGCATGTAAAGAATGATTCCGGCCCCCAATGTGGTCTTGCCGTTTTTCTTTGCCATGCTTACATAAGCACGGCGGAACCTTCTTTTGCCGTCCCTGTTTTTCCAGCCGAATAGAGGAGCAATGATCTTCTCGAATTGGAACGGCAATAGATGGAACGGACGGCCTGCCCACTTACCTGTTGAATGACGGAGATACTTTGAGAAGAAGTCTTTGACGTGTTGGGCTGCGGTAAGATCGAAATAGCACCCTTCCAATAATGCCGCTTCATCGTTTGGGGTTTGTATCCATTCTGCCCAACCTTCCTTAATCGCTTGTGCCTTTAGGTTCCCCAGTTTAGTCATGGTGCAAAAAATGTAAGGTCATTTCAAAAGCTTGTTGATCGGACCATCCCATTAGTTTCAATTCATCGAATAGATTACGAACCATACTGCTATAGTCGTATAGGTTTACATCGTTATCATCATCATTTTGCGGTTCTAATCCGATTTCCTCATCCGGTTGCCTGCCGTTCATTTGCTCATATAGTTCGATACTCATTCCTAATTCGTGGAGTTTCGCAATTAGTGTATCTACGTCTATTCGCTTATTGTCAATTTCAATACTCGCTTTTTCTCCATCAAGATATGCTTTTATTTTGCAACCCTCCAGGTCAAGAATGTATGGTATATTATCCATTATCCGCCCTTCATAAATTGTTTAATGTCTTCTTTTTGGTCTGATCCTTGACGAATACTTAACTTCGCTCTTGCTGCTGGAGTTAAGCCAAATTCAATTAGAAACCTTTTGCATTGATTCAAGGCTTCGTTCATTATTGCAACCCAAGGGGATTTCATTTTGAATCCGTTTGGGGTGGTTAAAACATAACCGGTTTTCTCCAGCTCTTGTTGTGCTTGGCGGTAACGACCATAAGCAGAACAATATATTTCCAGTGCTGACCGGTCTATCTTGCTCAACACTCCAAGCTGCTCCAGCAAAGGAACAATTGATTTCCATTCTTGTTTAGCCACTCTGCCCAAATGCTTTGGGCAGAGTGGCTTGCCCGTGGGTGCAACGGGTTCAGTTTGATAACGTCTCTTTTTGCCAGGGTCACCCCTAGCATCATTGATCGCTTTTGGAATTGGTGGTCTACCCATACATTTATGTAGTAAAAAACCCCCTTTTCCCGTAAGGGAAAAGGGGGCGTTCGAGTAAACTATTATGACAGCAATATATTTACGCACTCCAGGGAGTTTTTTTGGCGGTTTTTTTGATACGGCTAAACCCTCGGTCTACAGATATGGGGCTGTAGCTATCAAGCCCCCCTCGCCGTTTCCTTGCTGTGGCAAGACTTGCAAAGCGGCAACAAATTGTCAAAGGAGTCTGGACCACCTTGACGGCGAGAAACAATGTGGTGTGCTTCGCTTGCAGCTTTGCCACACTTTGCACAAATTGGATTTTCTCTGAGGAACGCAAGACGGAGCCTTCGCCACCGCCGATCATAGCCACGTTTGGACGGAGAAGGTCGAGAACGATTTAAGTAGGTGTTGCCTGTTGATCGGGTAAGGGTCTTTTGTTTCTGTAAATTTGTTGTGGCCTTGAAAGGCATCATTCCTCACTTCGTTGAGCTATTGCGCAAATGTCTTCTTTGTAGGTCAAGCCACCTGCGGTAGTAGCCGTAATTCTAATTGTGTATCGTTCATATTCTGTCAGGTCAGTTGTGGTCGAACCGGGAATAGTCCCCTGATAGACTCCATCACTATCTGCCTTGTATGCTAGGTTGAATGAAGCTACCTCCGTTGCGTCATGCTCCAAGAGCTTACCGGTAGCGGTTGCGTTATTCACGTATGATTCGCTTAATTCATCGTAAAGCCCCGTGAGTTCAACAAGGGCATCACCTCCGATTGGAATGCAATAAATATCTGTTGCCATATTCTATTTATGCCGTAATCGTTCCTTTTGCTTTGCTCTTTATGCTAGGTGTTGCTCTGGCTTTGCTTTCTGTTGTTATTACGCCCGTTAATTTGCTTGCCGCCGCTACCGTTCCCGTTAATTTGAAATGTGCGGCAATTGCTCCAGATAATCTACTCGTTGCCAAAAGTGAACCCGTTAAAGACAATGGGTTGTTTGATACAATCGGTTGCTGGATCGCGCCAGTTATCCTAAATCCGCCTGTTGCTGTTATTGCCATTATGCCACCACTATTACCTGATTAAATGGAACGGGATCGGGTTCGTTTAACTCAAGATTCATTGTGTATCCTGTGCTGTTCGCTGTTGCTGCCGCAATACCTTGTGCGGCAAAGACATATCGGTATGTGTCACCACTTGGCACGGTAACCGCTAATGTATCTTCCAAACTTGCTCCATCATATATTTCGCACTCAACACTTGTTCCACTGCGAGTAATTATAAAATCATACCACTGACTATCTGATCTTCCTCCCCAATGATCCGTGGTCGTGCTACCATCATGGATTTGTTGCAAAAAATAGAATCTGCCAGCAACAGTTTCCGTTGCCTTGAGTAAAATTCCATCATCGCCATCACTATACCAATCGTTTGGATTTTTCTTAGTTGTGCCAACTGCCCAACAGGACATTTGACCACCCTGTTCAGTGTTAGCGTGAGTATAATTTTTTAACTCGTGTTCAAAGTTTCCAAAATGCCCAGCACCGAAATCGCGAGTTAAAAAAGTATCTTCGTCCTCTTGTCCGTTCCAATAACACCATGCGGTATTCACAGTTAAGTTAGTGGCGGGATCATCTTCCACATATGTTAAAAGATTTTCATAAGCCATCGGAAAACCTCACGTCAGAAGATGGATTAAAAAACCTCACGTCAGAAGGTAATTCCACAGCATCAAGTAGATTCTCCGGTGGATTGAATTTAAGGATTGCCCACTCTTGAAACACCTTGTCTTCTTGCTCTTGTGTCAAGTCGCAATTAAGTAGCTGTCTTAGAAATAGGATTTGTTCGCCGTAATCGTTAGATTGAAAATCAATTCGGTCCTCTTTGATCCTGTTTAAGTGTTCTGCGGTTGCCTTTGGTATTTGTTCTCGCAATTCCAATTCTTTTTGTGTAATTGCATGGTTGGCCTTACGAAAGACTTGCTTGTACTCTGGATCATCACCATAGCCCTTTGTATTGTGTTGCCGTCTTAATGCTTCACGTTTTGCATATATTTGTGCTAATTGTTCTGCTAAACTCATTAGGTCCTTTGAACTCTCAACTCTAAAGTTACTCGTTGCACTGTTGCGGCGGAATCCACGTTGATTGCCATGCAATTACCTTCCGTCAACGAAGTTGTCCAACTGGTTAATGTAGTATCTTCATCTTTTGTTGATGCTGAGATTTGCGGTTCGTTTCCGCCCGTTATTGTGTCTACATTTGTTGGCGGGAAATTTGCGTAAGAATCAACCCAAATATCAACTTTAATTGAGCCGCTTCTATCAGCCAAAAGGGTGGCTCTTTTGATCGTGCAAGCAAAAGGTATGCGCAAATGGCCTTTAACGCCTGTTGTTATCGCACTGCCACCGCCATCAATTACGAAAAGGAAAGAAGCGTATTCAGTTGGACCGGTGGGGCCTGTTATTCCCGTGGCTCCTGTTGCTCCCGTGGACCCAGTTGCTCCAGTAGGTCCGGTCTGTCCCGTCTCACCCGTGGCTCCTGTAGCTCCCGTGGCTCCGGTCGGTCCTGTCTGTCCCGTCTCACCCGTGGACCCCGTGGCTCCAGTTGCTCCAGTAGGTCCGGTCTGTCCCGTCTCACCCGTGGCTCCTGTAGCTCCCGTGGCTCCGGTCGGTCCTGTCTGTCCCGTCTCACCCGTGGACCCCGTGGCTCCAGTT
>Ga0180431_10001722_pt1 | contig 30024 bp, 23 predicted proteins | sample SS_ome_11_FD_132459 | JGI IMG/M metagenome (GOLD analysis project Ga0180431, IMG submission 132459) | Hypersaline lake sediment archaeal communities from the Salton Sea, California, USA - SS_1_MS_1 metaG | ecosystem: Environmental > Aquatic > Non-marine Saline and Alkaline > Hypersaline >... | reverse complement strand
GCCAGTTCGGGTCTTCAATCACATTGCCGTTCCCATCATACAACGTACCGGTATTATCATAGCCGGAAGAATCCATAGCAGTATTGCCGTCACCATCATCAAGCTCCCACCAGCCGATAAGGTTCCCTACCTGACGGTAATGACGGTTGTCCTCAAGCCAGTTGACTGACATAAGGTTTACATCGTTATAGTCAACGGTGCCATCGGGATAAACGTCGCCCTGAATTGAGATGATGGTTATTTGGTCCTCGTGGGGGTAATAGTTCTGTGCTGTGATGGTAATGTCCATCGGTTCGAACGCCGTGAGTGGCTCAATTTCAACCTCGAAGTGTCCTGTGCCATCAGCATAACCGGAGGCGTAGATTTCGCCCGGCTTTGACAGGCAGACCAGAGCACCAGATACACCGGTTTCGACGATGAAGGTTTGTAGTCCAAGTCCGGTAATATCCGGATAGGTCGGATTCATTGTGCAGGGGTCGGTAGTATAGAGATTCATTTCCGGATCGCCAAACCAGTGGAACATATGGAAAGTACTCTTGGTAGTACCTGTGGTGCCTTTGTATGTCATCATATAATACTTTCCATAATTAAGTGCTTCGGCCGGCCGCAACGAAAGAGAATAAGTTGTGTCGGTGTGTGTGGTGTCATAGGATGGCCAGGAACATGTAAAGATTCCATGTGCCAACAGGTCGTTGTAGCCGGAGGAGCTTACCCGGGTAGCGCCGACTGCGCCGACTGCACCGCCACTGGAATGCTTGATAAAGGCCTCGCAGAAACAGTCGCCTCCGGTTCTGTAGAAAGAACCGGTATTACAGTTTAAACTAAACACCACAGGTGTCTTTCGACCGTTTGTTAGAGCGTTGATATTGCTGACGTTGTAGGGAGGGTCCCCCCAGGAGGTTTCACCGCCGTGGTCTCTATGCAGAACGATGTTTACACCTGCGTTGATAGCGGTGCTAACGTCGCTGCTTGCTTGCGAGGCGCTGGTCCATAACTCCACAACCCAGGTCGGTACAGGGTCCGGATAGTCGCCCGCGCATCCCCACCGTTGCTGGTTGATTGTGCCTCGATGAGCATAGGTGCCGTTATCGAAATGATAATTGTTTGTGGCATAGGTTAACGGCCAGTGACTGGTACACAACGCCGTGTGGCCGTCCCAGCCCAGGTCATTAACCATAAAGTTATAGACCGTCATCGCGGTTTCCATAAACCAGCGGTCAGCGTATCCATCATCATCGATTTCACTTGAATCGTTGCCATTGTCCTGAAAGTAAGCTGCTGCAAGAAAATCGTCATACCATTGACCAGACTCCGGCCACCTGTCATATTCGAGGATTTTGTTGACAACTATGCTGCATTGGCTCTCGGTATTTACCGGCAGTCGTCCGAGCGTAAGGTCGGGATAGTAATCGCTGCCGTCCACGAGGCTGTATGGATGGTCTGATAAACAGGGTTTGTATTCATAGAAATAATTGGAAGGCACATTATTAGCGGGAGCATTAACGTCGCCGACCAGTAGAACGAAGCTCGGAGCAGGACTCCAGTTGTCATAAGCATCCTGGATATAGCTTTTAACATCGTCTTTGGTGCTGCCGACCTCAGATAATTTGGAGACATAAGTAACGTAGCCCTTTTTGTATTTCCAATCGGCAAGAGGCTGAATTTCCTCATAAAGATTATCAGCTACAATAATCAGGTAATCTGCACCTTGTGCCTCTGACGATTCCTCAGCGGAGCTTTGCTCGGGCATACTCTCACTTTCATTCTCGGCTTCGTAATTGAGTATCAGCGACTCTGCTAATTTCTCGGATTGATGTGTTCTTAGTCTGCGTTTTCTTCTTCTTCTTTTAAGCTCTTCTTTTGTGCCTTCGAATTTAAGTTTGAATCTCAGCTTTTTGAATGTCCGTAGTTCTCCACCTGCCGGGTTGTACCGAAATGGAAAGACCTGTACGAAGACAACCCGTCGTCCGCGGATGAAACCGGGCGGGTTGATAACGATTGGCTCAGTGGGATAGAAAGCATCTGTGCTGTAAGCGGCCTGGTTTTGCTCAAAGCCGATAGGCCCCTGGACGACTGTGTCAGGCTGACTCGGCTGGAGCGGATAAATATTATAACCGAACCCAACGGAGACTAATTTTTCCTCCAGAACCTCAACTGATATATCCACACCGTATGGTATTTCCAGAAAAAAACCCTTGAAGGGCATTTCCGGTAGACCAACCTGCTCTGCGGTTAATCCACAGCCGGTAATGCTTAATCTGTCGTAAGTTTTGCCGTTTTGGGCGACCAATCTTGACCTTGCCGCCCTGATAAGGTTGACTTTGACTTCGATTGCATCATCAGTAGATGATGCCGACAGAAGTAAATCGGGTACTTTGCCTGCAGCAGCTATATCCAGGCCAACCTTGCTGCCTGAGCCGATGTCGATTATTTCACTTTGAGGCAGTTGAGCAAAAATGGAGCCGCTAAGGGATACGACAATCACGGCAATTAGGATTGATTTGATATTTTTAATTTTAACCTCTTCCTTAATGCGGGTTCGTTCTTTGAGTTTGCCGTCTTCATTTGACCAGCACATTACAAACCACGTAAAACAATATATTATAAGCTACTTTACGGTTTTTTGCAAGTTTTTTACCGGTTATTTCTGCAATTTTGGGCTTTTACTGTCGTTTGTTACGATTTTCGACAGTTTCTTAGCATATCAAGCAGGTTCTGCAAATCTTCGGGCAGTGGGGCTTCAAACTTCATCAGCTTGTTGGTTGTTGGGTGTTTGAACTCGAGCGTTGCAGCGTGCAGTGCGCAGCGGTGGATGACAGGTTCCTGCACAGCCGGTTCGCTATCCTGTAGTTGCCAGGGATAAACAAGTTTGCCACCGTACATATCATCTCCGACAATCGGATGTTTAATGTAAGACAGATGTACCCGTATCTGATGGGTTCGGCCGGTTTTGGGATTTAGTCTCAGTAAGGAGTAGCCGCGAAATTCTTCAATGACCTCGTAAAAGGTGATTGCTTCTTTGCCTATTTCCGGCCTGATAGCATATTTCTCTCTTGTTTTTGGATGGACGCCGAGCGGCATGTTTATGCGGTCGGCGGTAAGTTCCGGCATGCCGTGTACTATAGCGAGATAGCTTTTTCGGATTTGCCGGTGCTCGAACTGTTTGGCGATTTTCAACTGAGCGGTGTCATTTTTTGTAACAACCATAACGCCGGTGGTGTCTTTGTCGAGACGGTGGACGATTCCGGGCCTGAATTCGCCCAGCCCGCTGGAAAGCTTGTCTGAGTAAAATGTCAGTGCGTTTACCAGTGTGCCATGAGTGTTACCGCGGGCGGGGTGAACAATCATATTGGGCTGTTTGTTGAGGACAATAATATCGTCGTCTTCATAAATTATGTTTAGCGGGATATCTTCGGGCAGAATCTCTTTGCTGGGCAGTTGTGGCAGGGCCAGTTCAATTTTATCGCCGGGACTTAGCTTAAAGCTTTTATTTATGACTTTGCCATTGACCTTAACGGCACCTGCGGCAATTTGCTTTTGGAGCAGACGCCTGCTGAAGTTGCTGAACCTGCCGTGCAGGTATTTATCAATTCTGCGCTGCTTGATTGAATTGCCGACCTGAAGCGTCAATGTCTCGCTGTCTGTATTCGTATCCGGTATTTTGGTTCTCCTGTTTTGCGTCTGAGAAAAAAGAGCACTTATACTTTGCGCTCATTATTTCACACTTTGCAGATATTATCTTATTGGCCGGGCAGATTGGTATCAACAGGATTTAATTTGGTATCAACCGGTCCGAGGTTGCTGTCAGCAGGAGTTATTAACTGCGGCTGCATAATTTCGATGTCCTGTGGTTTTGGAGGTTCCCTAAAAACTATTGTCTGTTGATAATCAGTTGTTGTATTTAGGCGCTGCCCTGCTTGAACCGCGGCTACGGTTCCTTCGAGATTTGGGTCGGTGGTAATATCATAGTATATTTGTTCTGCCGCCTCGAAGTTTCCGAGTTCTTCTTCGCACAGTCCAAGCCCGAACTTAGCCGCCGCGGTTAATGACGGATTGCCCGCGGCATTTTCGATTGCCTGAGTGTAACTTTTCTTTGCGTCGTTTATTTGAGTTGTTGTATCTTGCTTGTTTGCGGTTTCAAGCCGGTAGTGTAATTCCGCACGCAGGGTTTCTGCTCGTTTGATTAATGCGAAAGCGGCCATTTGATTGTTGTTTGCGTTTTGAGCGGCGGCCTGGAGACTCTTGGCGGTTTCCAGGAGCATATAAGAAGTGTCAAGTCCTCTCATATGGTCGTTAAGGACTTTTGTTTTACCCTGAGACAGTTGGCTGATGAGTTTTGTCAGATGGAACTGTCTTTTTACTGATACCACATTTTTTTGGTACCTGTTCCAGAAATATGTGCCCCCGACAGCCACAATTACTACTGATACATAGATAATTATTCTGAGGTTTTTCTTTACCCATTGTGGCAGGTTGCTCAGCCATTCGGCAAGTTCGTTGGTTTTTAGCTCATGACGATGGTCAGACTTCATTTCTTTCTCCGTTAAGTATTCTTTCCGAAATAGTTTTTCATTCTAATTCACGAGGATTCATTTTTTGACGCAAGAAAGCATTATAGCAAAAATTGTTTTGTCTTGCAATGGATTCGGGCTGCGGCTAAAATTTCAGCTAACGACCGGATAAGTTTGAATTTTGCTGTTATTTGTCAGCCTTTTTGAAAGGATGCAAATGCTAAGTGTTTTCTCAAAGCCAAAAAGGGCATTTTTTTTATTTTGCCTGCTGTTTTTTATTGTTTCTCTTTGTCAGGCGGGGAAAAATTTGGAAAAAATCGGGATTCCAAGTGCAATAAAGGACATTTGGGTCCCGGATAGATATATCGCTTTTGAAGAAATTCGGCCTGGGATGGATGCATACTGTCTTACCTGCTATAAGGGCACAGAGGTTGAAAAGTTCGATTTGAAGGTTCTGGATGTAGTGCGTAATTTCGCGCCTGGTAAGAATGCTATTTTGGTTGAGGGTACGGACGAGCGTTTTATCCACACCGGCCCGGTTGGCGGCTGCAGTGGCTCACCGGTGTATATAGAGGGCCGATTGGCCGGCGCCATGGCTTTCGGGTGGCTTTACAGCAAGGACCCTCTTTATGGTGTAACACCGATAGAAGAAATGCTCAGAGTAGGCCACTTGGGAGGTTCTGAAAAACCGCAGACCAAAACAGGGTTTGTTTTCGATTTTTCCAGGCCTATTGATTTTGCCGAGATTAACAGACAAATTCAGGAGCAAAAAAGCAAGACAGCAGAACGTAAAACACAGGGTTTGTACTCATATAACCTGCATACTTTGGCACCTTTACCTTGCCCGTTGGTCACTTCCGGTTTGCCGGCCCAGGTTACTGAGCAGTTGGATTCCTCAGTCAGGCCTTTTGGATTTATGGTTGTTTCCGGTATCGGCAGCCAAAATTTGTTGCTCGAATCACAAAACACGGCGGGCAGCGCAGAGAAACCGGAATTAGTTCCCGGTGCCAGTCTCACTGTTCCGGTGGTAACAGGTGATATAACCATGGCCGTGGTAGGAACGGTAACTGAAGTTGTTGATGACAAGGTCTATGGTTTCGGGCATAGCTTTCTTGGTTATGGGCAGATAGATTTGCCGATGGCCACAGGTCGGGTGCACACGGTGGTATCGAGCATATTTCGTTCTTTTAAGTTTGCCAGCGCTCTTGAGGTAGTAGGTGCTCTCAGAAGGGATGAATCGACCGCTGTCTATGGTCAAATCGGCGAAGAAGCCAGGGTGATACCGCTGACGATAAAAGTGGACCGTTACAACGACCCTGAGATGCAAGAGTATAACTGCCGCCTTTGTGATAACCGTCTGCTCACGCCGGAGGTGCTCGGTGCTGCAGTGGGCGGGGCGTGCTTACAACTTGGCCAATTGCCGCCGGACCATATGGTCAGGTATAAGGCCACTATTGATGTTGAAGACGCCGAATCAATCGTTTTTGAAAATGTCTCTACAGGCTCAAGCGTGGCAGATTTGTTAATGGAAAGCAGGGGCGCTGTTACGCTGCTTATGAATAATCCATTCGAAAAGGTCAATATAAAAAAAATGGATTTTGAAGTCGGCATAGTGGAGAAAAATATCTTTTCACATATATGGTCGGTTGATTTGGCAGATTCGGCCGTCAAGCCGGGACAATTGGTTGATGTCTCGGTGATTTTGGAGTCTGTCCGTAGCGACAAGAAAAGATATAACTGGAGTGTGGAAATTCCCGATGACCTGGCGCCGGGCAAATATGAACTGCTGATTACAGGGTGGCGCGGGTATCTGGATTTTCTTAAAAAAGCTGTGCCATATCGGTTTGTTGCGCAAAATATGCCGGGCCTGATTGAGGCCATAAATAATGTTTTGGCTATCCGCAGGGATAAGCTGTATTTTATTTTGGTTTTGCCGGCCGGAGGTGTCGCAGTGGAGAAATCCGAGCTTCCGGATTTGCCGCCTACCAAGGCGCTTGTTTTACTGGATGCGAAAAGGACCCTGAAAATCCAGCCATATCGGCACTGGCTCGAAAAGACGGTAGAAACCGGTTCAATCGTTATCGATAAGAAGGTTATGCGTATCACAGTGGAAAAATAATAGGAGTACAACATGAAAATAAAAAAAAGAAAAGCTACAATTGGAAATTTAAGGCCGCCGGGTTTTGTACTTTGCCTTTGTATTATCAGCTTTTCGTTTTTGGTTTATTTGTCACCTTCGGCCTGCTGGGCGGTTACCAGCAAGGTTACGCGTCACAGCAGCAGTGTGGATTTATTGGCGGGTGAGACGGATAATACGATAGTGGACTCGAAAGGAACAATCCGACTCGGCCGAGTAGCTCAATCGTTGGCGGATGAATTTGAAAATGTTTGGTCTATAAACACTATCGTTGTCAGTGGCGGAACCACTTATCTTGGCACAAGTCCCAACGGAGGTGTTTACAAATATAGTCTTGGCGAACTGACGAAGATTTATCAGGCCGAGATACAAAAGAGCAAAACTACTGAACCTGACAGTAATGAACCTAACACCGTCAGTAGCGAACCCAACACAGTTGAGAGCGAGGAATACCTGGCTAACGAGCATATTTTTGCGATGGCGACTGATATGTCCGGTCAGCTTCTGGTCGGTATAAGCGGTAGAAGATGCCTGCTGTGCCGATTCGAAGCAGAGCAAATGAAAACGGTCTTTGAACCGAACGATGCCAAATATATCTTTGCAATAGCCGTTGGTGATAATGGTGACATTTATCTGGGCACCGGGCCGGAAGGTAAGGTCTATAAGCTCGGTTCAAATGGCGAAGAAGCACAGCTTATTTATGATAGCACCGATAAGAACATACTTTCGCTGGCGATAGGAAATGATGGTTTTGTTTATGCCGGCAGTGACAGTCGGGGGCTGGTTTACAGGATAGACCCTCAAGCCCAAACGGCAACGGTTTTATACGACAGTGACCAGCCGGAAGTTACGGCCATGCTGTTTTCGGAAAGTGGCAGGGCTGCGCCGAAAACAGTCGGGGATATTGGGGGACAGGATTTGTATGTTGCGGCGACATCGGCCAAAATCATTGCTGCCCAGGCGAAGTTTGCATCTGAGCATCCTTTTGCCGGTCGGCCTGAATCTAAATCGCTGGCAAAGAAAAAGACTGGTAAGGATGATGGTGGGTTGAAACTGAAAATAGCAAATACGAAAAAGGGAACTGGTAAGGCGCCGGTCCAGAGACCGGCGCCTGCCCGCAAACCCACAAAACCGGGCGAGGGCAGTTACATTTACAGGATAACCAGCGATGGCTTTGTTACCGACATATTCAGCGAGAAAGCGGTTTTCTTCTGTTTGGCTGAACAGGACGAAAAGCTCTTTGTCGGGACGGGAAATAACGCCCAGTTTTTTTCCGTTGAACCGGCTACGGAAGAAAAGGCGATTATCTATAAGGACAAGCAGGCCTCGCAGATAGCCGCGGCAGCAGTTGCCGGCGATGACATCTATCTCGGCACAGCCAATCCTGCAAAACTGATATTGCTGCGTAAGGATTTTGCCCTTGAAGGTAATTATACTTCGAAACTTATTGATGCATCTCAGCCTGCCAGGTGGGGTAAGCTGCAAATTGATGCCGACATTCCCGAAGGCGGTATGGTTTTAGCGGCTTGTCGCAGTGGAAATGTCAAAGATGTGAACGACCCGACCTTTTCTGAGTGGACCGAGCCTCAGCAGGTAACAGGACCGATACAACTGCAATGCCCGGCTGGCCGGTTCTGTCAATATAAGCTTATTCTGAAAAGTCCGGATGGCGGAAAGACCCCCGTTGTCAGAGAAATTGCCGTTGCCAGCACCGTCCCGAATCTTGCACCGAAAGTTGAATCGGTCAGTATCAGTCGAATGAAAACAGCCGGCAAAATGGGCGTATTTCAAATAAGCTATAAGGCCAAAGATGATAACGATGATAAACTGATTTATAAAATAGATTTTAGAAAGATTACAAGGACTAACTGGATTAAGCTTGAAGATGAGATTGAAAAAGAGAGTTTTGAATGGGATGGAAAAACCGTCGAAGATGGACGCTATGAGGTCAGAGTAACAGCAAGCGATGAAAGAAACAATACCGATGCAACAAAGTTGACCGGTAGCAGGATTTCTGAGATGGTGGTAGTTGATAATACTGGGCCGGTTATTAAAAGAAGTCTTGTCAGGAAAGACGGCAAAACAGTAACACTCGAATTGCGGGTATCAGATGAATTAAGCGCTATCGGACGTGTAAATTATACCGTTGACAGCGGTGCCGAGTGGATAGGTGCTGTGCCGGACGATTTGGTATATGATACCACCGACGAGGATTTCACTATTGTTATTGAAGAGTTGAAACCCGGCGAACATATAATCTCAGTCAAAGTTACTGATGATATCGGAAATACAACTTATAAAACTTTCGATGTCAATATAAAAGACAGCTAAGAGATTTCGGACTGATGTATGATGCCTGAATAAAGGTATGGGATTTATGCCAAAATCGAATGAAAGAAATGAGATTGCTGCAGGACAGAAGCAGTTTATTGAAACGATAGTTGAGATTATGAAAAAGGCAGTTGTGTACGGCTCCGATGAAAACAAAAAGGTTATTCAACAACAGTATGAGCAGGAAGAGCTGAAGCCGGCAAAGTTTCAGCTGGGTGTGATTTTGGAGGATTTTGAGATAGCGAGAAAAAAACAGGTGCCCTTGTGTCAGGATACCGGTGCTCCTGTTTTCTATATAAAGCTTGGAAACGAAGTAAGATTGAACTTTGATTTAAAGCAAGCTCTTGCCGAGGCTGTAAGGCAGGCAACTGAGCGGGTTCCACTCAGGAGAAATGTCGTACACCCTGTCAGCAGACAAAATACCAATGACAATACCGGAATGGGCTTTCCTTATACCTTCTTCGATTATTTCGAAGGAGATTATGTGGAAGTTTTGTATTATCCTAAAGGCGGCGGTTCTGAAAATATGAGTAAGTTGAAGATGTTCAATTCCGTTTCTACACTGGACGAGATTAAGCAGTTTATCATTGAAACAGCCGCCGAATTTATGGGCAAATGCTGCTCGCCTTACACCCTTGGCGTTGGAATAGGCGGAGGGGCCGATATTTGTATGAATATAGCCAAGAAAGCCACCTTAAGAGACCCGGGCGTAAGTAACAAGGACCCTCAAATAGCCAAAATGGAAAAGGAATTGCAGGAGAGGATAAACAGTCTGGGAATCGGCCCGATGGGACTGGGCGGGGAAAAAAGTTTAATAACTGTTAATATAGAAGTGGTGGGGACTCACCCTTCAACTTATCCTGTCGGTATTGCCAACAACTGTTGGCCGGGAAGGAAATCCTGTGTGAGATTTTATCAAGATGGAAGAATTAAACATTGTTAAGTTGCAGACACCGTTGACCGCCGAGTGTGTCAGACAGTTAAAAGCCGGTGACATTGTTACTTTGGACGGTGATGTTTTTATTTTCAGGGACAGACCGCACAGGCAGGTTTATGATTATTTACAAAACGGCCAACAGCAGCAGATACCCTTTGACCTGACAGGACAGGTGATATTTCATACCGGCCCCATAATGGAAAAAACCGCTGATGGCTGGAAGGTGGTCATCGTCGGCTCAACAACAAGTATAAAACTCGAAGCGCTGGAGCCGACAATTATAAGGCATTACAAGACAAGGGGTGTTATTGGAAAGGGAGGTATGGGACCCGACACAACCGAGGCGATGAAGGAGGTTGGCTGTGTTTATTTTGCCCAGGTCGGCGGCGCAGCTGCTCTGCTGACAGAAGGGGTCAAGGAAGTCGTCGAGGTCTTCTGGCTTGAAGAAAACAGTATTACAGAAGCTGTATGGCACTTAAAAGTAAAGGATTTTGGGCCTTTCATTGTTGCTATTGATTCCCACGGAAGGAATCTCTACATAGAGAACGAAAATAAAGTTAAGAAAAAGCTGCTGGAAGGCGTTTGATGGTAGGGCCAGCGGTAATTTAGCCGAATAAGGGGTAGAACAGGATGCAAAGTTTCAACCGCGAAAGCCGGCAGAGTATTTATTTTGGTGTCGGCTATGTTGTAGCGAGCCGGTGGGAACCCGACCCAATCAAGCGTCTGGATTTTCAAAAGGCCCTGGCCGAGAAGCAGTTGGATTTTCCGCAGACACGAGTTGGTGCGCATGATTTTACGCTCATTAGAACCGAGCAGTCTCCGCTTCAGGTAAAAGCCGCTTCATTGGGACCGCGGGTTTCAAGCATCTCGATTAGCTCGGAAAGACCTGTTGATACTCTTGAGCTTTTTGGCAGGGAGGCAGAGGCCGTGTGCAACGCATTTCGTCAAATTTGGCTTGAGCAGCAGTGCCAAATTCTTCAGTGCAATGCCACCGTTCGCCATTTGTATAGCTGCGGCGAGCACGCCTTTAAGTATTTGTGGGAGGACAGGCTTGGTCAGAGTCCACAGGATTTTAGTTGTTTGGGCGCTCGGCCCGTTTTGGGAGGCGGGCTGCGGTTGGTTATGCCGCCTGTTAAGGACGAGTCTGAGCCGGTTCAGATTGAAGTGAAGATTGAGTCATTCTTTCGCGAATCGAAAAGTATGTTCATAGATACGGCTTTTATCTGGCCTAAGCCAATGTTGCTTCCGTCCGAAGCAAAATTCGAGCCGCAGAAACGCCTGATTGCCGCAGAAAACTACGCCACAAGCAAAGTCCTGGACTTTGTTACCTCCTCAAGTACATAAGATTGATGTCAATTCGGTAAAGTATTTCAAATCTGTTTTAATATTTCTTTTCCGGTTGGGTGCATTTTCATCAGACATTTTTTTAAGTCCCATTTAAGTTGGCTTGATTATAGCATTCGTTTGCTATTGAGATATAGTTTTGTGGTAAAAGTTGGCCCGGCCGGTCATTTGGATTTACGCCGGCCCGCTCGAAGATTTCAGAGAAGTCGGTGATTTTCGCCAATCTGCCGGTGGTGAATTTAGTACAGGTCTTGACCATTTTGCGGCGGTGCTGCATAAAAAGACTTATAATTTCACTAAACAGTCTGATATTTTTGATTCGGTTGATTTTTTCTTCTTTCACATTAAAGCTGACCATTGCCGAATCGACCTGCGGCGCCGGCCAAAAGACGGTTGGTTTTAGAACCCTTTCTGTTTTAACCCGGCCGGTGGCGCTGAGGAAGATACTCAAAGTGCCATAATGCTTATTTTCCGGCCCGGCTGTCATCCGTTCAGCTACTTCCTTTTGGACTGTAACATACATAGCATTGATGGACGGCGCTGCCTTAACAAGATTGAGCATTACCGGCGAAGCTACGTTATAGGGCAGGTTGGCAACCAGCAAAAATCGTCCCGGGTATTGTTTGCGGGCTGACTTTAGAGCTTCAATAACGGATGGATTGATAGTATTTTTATTTTCAAGAATGTCAGCATTGATAATTTCGATATTGTTTTGTGTTTCGAGTTGTCTGTTCGCAATTCTGGCAAGGGCCGGGTCTGCCTCGACAGCGATAATCTTTGCGCTTTTTTGAGCCAGGCCTTCTGTCAGAGAGCCGGTACCGCAGCCGACTTCGAGTACGATATCATCCCTGCTGATATTTGCGTAATCTATGAGCAGTTGCATAAGGTTCAGGTCAATTAGGAAATTCTGGCCGAGCCGTTTGTTTGGTTGTAGCCCTTCTGATGCAAGCAGTTGCTGGATTTGCCGCTTAGTCTGCATCTATTTCGGCTTTCGCTTGTGCAGGCTGGCGGTTTTTTTTCGTTGTTACCATTTGGATGGCCGTGGTTATGGCTGCTTTCATGCCGGCAGGATTTGCCAGGTCTTTGCCTGCAATATCAAAAGCGGTTCCGTGCGCAGGAGATGTTCGGATTATAGGTATGCCGAGAGTGACGTTGACGGCATTGTCGAATGCGAGCAGTTTTACGGGAATAAGACCCTGGTCGTGATACATTGCCACTACAGCGTCAAATTCACCCTGCACCGCCCGCAGAAAGAGTGTATCGGCGGCAAATGGCCCCTGGCAGTTTATTCCGTGATGCTGTGCCAATAAAATCGCCGGTGTTATTATTCTCTGTTCTTCATCACCGAATTGACCGGCCTCGCCGGCGTGGGGATTCAGGGCTGCTACACCGATTTTAGGATTTTCAATGCCGAAGTATTCCTGCAGTGCGGTATTCAGCAAATCTATCGGCTCAAAGACACAGCCGATTGTGAATTTGTGGCGCACTTCGAAAAGTGCTTCGTGAATTGTCGCCAGCGCCAGTTTTAGCTCGCCGGCGATGAACATCATTACCTTTCGTTTGGATTTGCATCGCTGGGCCAACATTTCGGTATGGCCCGGCCACTCGGCGCCGGCCAGCTTCCAACTGGTTTTGTTAATCGGAGCTGTTACAACGGCATCGATAATCCCTGCCCTGGCGGCATCGATGGCATCGAGACAAAACCGTATTGATGCCTCACCCGCCGATTTGCTCGGCTCTCTAATCCAGGGCGGCACAGAGTACTCATCGTAATCGGCCACAACCACTTTATAAGGGTAATCTCTGCTGATTTTTTCATGCTGATGTCGGCCCCAGTATGGCTCGAGCTCGGCGTTGTCGGCGGCATAGCAGAGCTGTTCATTCATGCCGAACACGATAAATTTTGCGGCCCGCCGTATTTGCGGCTCGGCCAGTGCCTTGACGATAATCTCCGGGCCGATACCGGCTGCATCGCCCATCGTTATCCCCAAAACAGGCTGCTCAGAAATCGAATTGTTGCTATCGGTTGCTTTCATCTCATTTGACTTTTGGCATATAAAAGAAGGTAAACTGTTCTCTATATATTATAACCCATTCAAAAGCCCAGTTCTTTTAACTTCTCTATAGTTAAGTTTTCTTTCTGTGGTAGAATTTTTTTAAGCTCTTTTTTTACTGTCTTTACGATTATGTCGTTTTCTATATTTACTACGTCGCCGACCTTGGCTTTGCTTAACATGGTTTTCTCAAGCGTTTCAGGTATTATCGCAACGCTAAATCCACCTTCATTCATATCAGCTATAGTGAGCGAGATTCCATCCACGGCGACCGAGCCTTTTACTACCATTTGGTCGAGCAGTTCACGGCTGGCCTCGAATTTTATATCGGCAAATTCGCCTTGTTTGTTGATTGCCTTAATCGTTGCAACCCCGTCGATATGACCGGTGACGAAGTGCCCGCCAAATCTGCCGTTAGCTTTTATCGCTCTTTCTGCGTTAACCATCGAGGTCGGCCTGAGTCTGCCGAGGTTCGATTTCGCCAGAGTTTCTGCGCTTACGTCAAAATGGGCAAGCTGGCCGTCGAGACCGGCTACGGTCAGGCAGGCGCCGTTTATAGTGATGCTGTCGCCTGTTTTGCTTCCGTCGGCCAGTTCACCTAAATCTATACTGAGCAGCATTGCACTGCTGCTTCGGCTAACCGACTTTACACGGCAAACAGACTCAATAAGCCCTGTGAACATAAAAAACGTTCCCAAAACGATTATTTATTATTGATAAAATAAAACTATATATTACAATCAATTATACGTAATCGGCAATCAATAATCAAGTTAGAAGGGGGCAGGACTATTATGAATACGTTTTGGCTGAAAATAGTGATATTTGCGGTTATTGTTGTGGGTCTGGTTGTTCTTGTAAAAACCCTGTCTCCCAAAGTTGAAGAAGCGATGGATTTTGATAAGCAGTCCGAACAGCTTGCTCAGGCCCAGGAAACGAAGTTGCAGGCTGAGCTTGCCGAGGCTGAGGCAAAGGCCAAACAGGCCAGAGCAGAACAGCTGGCCGCCCCGTCGAAAACTTCTCAGCCGATAAGTGATGAGATTGACCAGCTAGGGCAAAATATACAGGCACAAAGGTTGTTTCAGATGGCCGATGCTGAATTTAAAATTGCCCGCAAGCCCCTTATGAGTTATAAGAGGTGTGTCGATTACTGCCGTCAGATAATCAACGAATTCCCCGATAGCGCCGAGGCCGCAAAGGCGAGAGTGCTTCTGCGTAAAATTCCCGAGCGCGAACGTGAAAAGTGGAAAGTTACCGATGAGGAAATGGGGCTTTGAAATTAACCGATATGTAAAGTTGAAACCAAGTTCATAAGGGACACGATTAAATGACTACTACAGTCTCGATAGTTAACATACCTGCTTTTTCGATAACTGCTGAGTGCCTGCCCGAGGCGTGGGAAAAGGCCGTTTTAGCAGTATGGGACAATGGCATTGATATTAAAACTCAGTATGACAAATCCAAAGATGCACCAAGCAAAGATGCAACGGTTATGGTTACCATTACTAACCCTTTGGCTGAACCGAGGATTCACAAGAACTTTCCGGGCGGGCCGGCCGAGTTGGAAGCATATCGCCAGGAAGTTGTCAACGGTATTCACGACCACTGGATTGACCCTGCAGCGGGCAAGTGGACTTATACATATCACGAACGGCTCTTTGCATATTGTCCTGTGGAAAACATCCGTGACAAAGCTTCGCGGAAACCTTTTAAGAAGGTTGACCAGATTCAGTATATTATCGATTGTCTCTCGCAGGTTGCTCATACCCGCAGAGCGCAGGCTATAACCTGGATGCCTACAGCCGACCCACAAACGGATGACCCACCCTGTCTTCAGAGGGTATGGTGTCGATTGGTGGAGAATGCTGCCGGTGAACTGTCGCTCAATATGAATACACACTGGCGCAGCAGAGACCTTTACAAGGCCTGGTTTATGAATGTCTATGCCCTTACCAACCTCCAAAGGATAATCGCTGAGAAGATTTCAACAAAGATTAACAAGCCGGTGACAGTTGGCAGGTACGTTGATATCAGTGATTCACTGCATATTTATGGCAGCTATTTTGATGAGGTAGCCGGGGAAATCGAGAAGATGCGCAAAAGCGAGTTTACTGAGCGTGCCTGGGAGAGCAAGCACCCTGCTTTTGAAATGATGACGGCTGAAGCCAGAGAAAACCTTGCAAAGAGCCCGGACTGGTACGCAAAGCCGAAAGGATAGAAACTCGATTATTGATAATTGATAAATTATTAAAGGGATTGAACGATAGCTTTAATAGTTAACGGCGAAAAAGTTGAGGATTCACAGGTGGGACAGGAGATTGAGCGCCTAAGGCCGCATTATGAGCAAATCTTCAACGACAAGAATCCTACAGAACGTGAAGCACAATTGCTTGACTGGTCCAGGGAAAATGTGATTGAAAGAGTGTTAATCAATCAGCATGCGAGAGAATTTGGCCCGCCCATATCAGAAACCGAAGTTGAACCAGCCTTGGCTGAGATGAAAAAACAATATGAAAGCCAGGGGCGCTCTTTCGAGCAGCTTAGTGCCAAAGATAAAGAGAAAATAAAAGAAACCCTTGAGTCACAAATCAGGGTCGAACGTCTCCTCCAAAGCGTTTGCAGAGACATACCCGAACCGTCACGGGAATCTATAGCGGAATATTATGGTGAAAATAAAGAGCAATACAAGAGCCCCGAACAAATCAGAGTGGCTCATATAGTTAAATACATAAATTGGCAAAGTGATGAAAAATCTGCTTATGATGCGATAAAACAGGCACGGGAGGAACTTAATGGCGGCGTTGTCTTTGAAATGCTGGTTGATAAATACACGGACTGTTCCGATAACGGTGGTGATTTAGGTTATATTACGAAAGGACAGATGGTCGAAGAGTTCGAGGATGTGGTTTTTAAATTAGGTCCCGGTGAGGCAAGTGATATTTTTCGTACGCGTTTTGGGTTTCACATAGCCAAATTGTATGACAGAAAGCCGGCAGTTGTCCTGAGTCTTGAAGACGTAAGGGGACGCATCGCCGAAGAGCTTAAAGAGCAGATGCGAAGAAAAGCTGTTGATGAGTTTGTGGATAAATTGAAAGATAAAGCTAAAATCGAGGAAATATAAAACACTTTTTTGAGGAAGAATTTTTTCCGATACCTCGATATATATGGAAGATTAAACGGCTTGCAATTCCTATCTTGAATCGCAAAAATATGGGTCTTATCGGTACTTCTATAGTTGACATTTCACGAAGGATTATCTTCGTATTATAAGGGCGGAAAAATGCATATCTCGATTTGCTTTTTGTGATTTATGTATTATACTTTTATTAAGGCCAAATGATTTAATTCTACTGTCGAATACATTGCCTTCACATTATGTGAGGGTTTGTAGTAGAGCCTTTTGGGGGGGCCATATAAAGTTTCTTTCTGGGTGAGGTCCCTGCGCTTTACGCGCAGGGACCTTTTTTTTGAAAAAACTCCGTTCAAAAGAGTTGTGAGTTTTTTTAAACTGCTCTTGTTAGTGCTTATCCGACAGGAGATTGGGAAAATCCGAAATAATACTTAACAGCTCGTGATTGGCCGGGAGGCAAAATTATTGTAAGAATTTCTTTGACATACTATATGTTGCACTTGTAATATTCAAGGACGCGAGATATAGTGTTGTTCCGTTGAATTGCTGCTTGTTTTTGGCAGAGAATTTGAGGTGGATTTGGCTTGTGAGATGTCCATTTTGTAAGGAGAATCAGGATAAAGTCGTTGATTCGCGTTCGAGCGATTCCGGCAGGGTAATTAGACGTCGGCGACAGTGTCTTGTCTGTAAAAGACGTTTTACCACCTACGAAAAAATTGGCGAAAGCTTTAAACTTTATGTCGTAAAGAAGGATAACTCGCGAGTGCCTTATGACAGGGATAAAGTTATTGCCGGTTTGCAAAAGGCCTGCTACAAGCGACAAGTTCCTGCTGAGCAGATTCAGCAAATTGCAGACAGAGTTGAAGAGGATATTTTTAGAAGTTTTGATAAAGAAGTCTCATCATCTTTTATCGGCGAAAGTGTTATGAGACATCTTCGTGGAGTTGATAAGGTGGCGTATATTCGTTTCGCAAGTGTCTATCGTGATTTTAAGGATGCAGACGAATTAATTGACGAAGTCAGTCAGGTTATACAGGAAACCGAGAATAATGGTCAGCCGAAACTTTTTAATGGGTAAAGAGTAGAAAATATTCTCCGGTTAACGCAAAGCAAATCAGTGGCGTATCGTTAAATTATGCAGGGAAGCATAAAAATGGGGATGAAAAGACGACTAAAAGTCGCAAAGGCCGATGGCAGTGTTGAGGAATATCTGCACACCAAAGTAATGGGGGCCATCGGCAATGCTTTAGCTGAAATTGGCCAGGCTGACGTCTGTGTTGCCGAGGAACTTGCCGATGTGGTAACATATTTTCTTTATAATAAGAAAAGCTCTCATACGGTAACCAGTGGCGAGATACTTTCCTTGGTTAAAGCGGTTTTAACAGCCACGGGATATGAAGAAGCGGCGGTTACACTGAGCGAGCATAATTTTGAGCGCAAGCTAAAACGCAGCAGAATCGAAGTTGTTCCGGTTGATATTCAGGAGCTTTTGGACATTGAGCTGTTCGGTGGGGCTGAGGAATCCGGTGACAGGAGTATGTGGGACAAGTCAAAAATAGTTACTGATTTGATGGCCAATTATGACCTTTCTCGTCAGACCGCCAGGATGATTGCTTCAATGGTTGAGGAAAAGATATTTAATATGCAAATTACTCAGGTCCCCGCCAGTCTGATAAGACAGCTTGTTCTCGGCGATACCGCTGTGGTACTTCGGGCACAAAAACAACTGCAAACCGTCTAAGCCGTTTATTTGATTTTGCTCAGGAGTGCCTTTGTTCTCTCAAGAAGTTTTTCATTTGACTCTTCCGGCTCAATGTCGAGCCAGTTTATATTTTTGAAAGTTTTGAACCATGTCCTCTGACTCTTTGCCAGCCGGCGAGTGTTCTTCTTTATCAGCTCTATTGATTTTTCCAAATTTGCCTTGTTATTGAGATAATCGATTATCTCTGCATAGCCGATAGCACATTGTGCCTGTGGGCTTAAAGGTTTATCTTCAGCCAGCAGTTTTTTAACCTCATCCACGAGTCCGGAGGCAATCATTTTTTTGACTCTGGCATTAATTCGTTGACTTTCTTCGGTCTTTTCCCTTCGCAGTCCGATTACAGTCCAATTGTGCAGGGGCTGTTCGGTGTCGAATTGCCGCTGAAAGCTTGAAATAGGTTTGCCGGTAAGTTCATAGACTTCGAGGGCGCGGATTATTCGCTTGGAGTCATTTGGGTCGATACGCTCTGCTGCTGTCGGGTCGATTGTTTCTAATCGATGGTGGAGTTGTTGGAGTCCTTCGCTTTTGACAATCTGCTGCAATTGGCTGCGGATTCGTTCATCGGCGCCCGGGCCTTCAAACAAACCGTAGAGCAGCGCTTTTATGTATAAAGCGGTGCCCCCGACGGCTATTATTGGTTTATTACGGTTTTCTATTTGCTTTGTCGCCTCGCTGGCCAACTCGAAAAAGGCCCCTACGCTGAATGGCTCGCTTGGCTCAACTATATCGATTAGATGGTACTTTATCATCGCCAGGGCCTTTTTTGGCGGTTTTGCTGTGCCGATATCCATTCGACGATAGACCTTCATCGAGTCGATGCTGATTATTTCAGCACCCGTTTGACGGGCCAAATCAAAGGCCAAACGTCCTTTGCCCGATGCGGTAACGCCAAGAATTAGCAATCTGCTTGTATTCATAATTTGCTGTAAAAGTCTGTAGAAATGAGTATAATACACATCAAACGGCAAAAACGCAAAATTATAGCTTTCAGAAAGCAGGTTAGATTCAATGTCAACGCCTGGAGATGTCAATTCAGACTTTAATACTTGTTTGGCCGAGAAAGCTCAAATGGTTAATGGCGTACTGAGGCGGATTTTAGCAGGGCTTGGTAAAGTGGATGAACGTCTAAGCGAGGCACTCGTATACACTCTCGAAGCGCCGGGAAAGCGTATCCGTTCTGCGTTGGTTCTTTGGAGTTGTGAAGTTATCAGCGACCGGGTATGCCCTAATGCTGAAATTGCAGCGGCGGCCATTGAGATGGTGCATACTTATTCACTTGTGCATGATGACTTGCCTGCGATGGATGATGATGATTTTCGAAGAGGCCGGCCCACCTGCCATAAGGCCTTTGACGAAGCGACAGCAATTCTTACAGGTGATGCTCTTCTGACCCTTGCATTTGGGATTCTGGCCAGAGAGGTTGATGAGCCCAAAATGGCGATAAGATTGATTAGTGAGTTGGCCGAAGCCGCCGGGCCAGCGGGTATGATTACCGGGCAAATGGCTGATTTGAAGGCCGAAAAAACCGAGGGCAGTCAGGAGCTTTTGGAACACATACATACCAATAAGACAGCAAAGATGTTTCGCTGTGCTGCTGCAATGGGTGCAATTGTCGGTGGTGCGGATGAAAGCCAGTTCAAATGCCTTTGTGAATATGGCTTAAAGATTGGGCTGGGTTTTCAGATAGCTGATGATATTCTCGATGTATGCGGCCAGAGCAAACATATTGGCAAGACCACCGGCAAAGATGCCGCAGCAGCCAAATGTACATATCCGAAAGTCTTAGGTTTGGAAAAATCAAGGTCTTTAGAGAGGAAATTGGCCGACGAATCGGTAGCTGTCCTGGCGCCATTCGGCCAAAAAGCCGACAAGCTGCGAGAACTCGCCGTAGCCCTGCTGCAAAGGACAAAGTAGTTGAGAGTTTTTTATGGGTGAACTTTTAGACCAAATTGACAGTCCCGATGATTTGAAGAAACTTCCGGCCGAACAACTGAAACCTTTGGCGGAGGAAATAAGGCGGTTTATTCTCGATTCGGTCAGCAAAACAGGCGGTCATCTTGCCAGCGGTCTTGGTGTGGTGGAATTGACTCTGGCCCTCCACTATGCCTTTGATTTTAAACAGGACAAGCTTCTCTGGGATGTCGGCCATCAATGCTATGCTCATAAAATCATTACCGGCAGGAAGGATGATTTCAAACGGCTTCGTCAGGCCGATGGGATAAGTGGATTTCCCAACCCCGCTGAGAGCGTATATGACCGGTTCATTGTCGGCCACGCCGGAACCTCAATACCGACTGCTGTGGGGATGGCGATAGGACAGGCCCAACAGAAAAAGAAAGATAAAATTGTAGTCTTAATCGGCGATGCCAGCATTGTTAACGGGGTCTCTTTCGAGGCACTTAATAATCTTGGCCTGGTAAAAAGGCAGTTACTAATCGTGCTCAACGATAATTCGATGGCAATAGATGCTACCGAAGGGGCGGTTGCAAAGTATTTCTCTAAAGTCCGGCTCAGCCAGACTTATGAAGATTTGCGAAAGACAACAACCAATATTCTCGAACATATGCCCGTCATAGGCAAAGGTGTTGAGGAGGCGATTGAAAGGATTAAAAAGGGTATTCGTATGGTCTTGCCGGCCAGCCAATTATTTGAGAGTCTCAATGTTCCATACTTTGGTCCTGTGGATGGTCATGATGTTGGTTCACTTGTTAAATTGTTCAATGCCGTGGGCCATTTGGACCATACGGCTATTTTGCACGTTTATACGAAAAAGGGTAAGGGTTTTAGTCCTGCTGATAAGGACCCGCGAAAATTTCACTCGACAGGACCGTTCGAAATCAACGGTGATACCGCCGAATCAAGTTCAGTTGCCTCTGGATGTACCTTTACCGATGTATTTGGTGAACATCTGGTTAAACTGGCCGAAAAGGATGATAGAATTGTTGCCATAACCTCGGCAATGTCAGGTGGCACAGGGCTGGATGAATTTAGCAAAAGGTTCGGTGACAGGTTTTTCGATGTCGGTATTGCTGAAAGTGCAGCAGTGGATATCGCTGCAGGCCTTGCAGGCAGCGGATTGAAGCCGGTCGTATGTATATATTCGACCTTTTTGCAGCGAAGCTACGACCAGATATTCCAGGAAGTATCTCTGCAGAATCTGCCGGTTGTTTTTTGTATCGACAGGGCCGGCGTTGTCGGAGCAGATGGGCCGACACATCACGGATTGATGGATATCGGTTTCTTACGGATGATGCCGAATGTTGTGCTGATAGCTCCGGCAAACGCGATTGAAATGAAATTGGCTTTGGAATTTGCGTTAAGCCAGCAGAAGTGTGTCTGTTTAAGGTATCCAAGGGACATAGTACCATCGGCTGAGTTTGAAATGGCCGCTTGTAAAAAACCGTTTGAATTGGGCAAAAGCGTAGTTGTTAGAAGACACAAGGACTCTGCTATTGCGATTATTGCTTACGGCAGTCTGCTGACAGAGGCCTTGAAAGCAGCCGAGGTTCTGACTGAGGATGGAATTGAAGTTGACCTCATAAATGCACGATTTGCAGTTCCTGTTGATAAAAAAATCGTCTCTTTTCTAAAAAAGAGCAAGGGTATGATAACAATAGAAGACCACGATGTGGCCTGCGGCTTTGGCTCTGCTGTACTTGAGATGGCTGCTGCCGCCTTTCCCGGTGGAATTAAAAAGCCGATAGTTACACTTGGCGTACCAAATAGATATATAAAACAGAATTCCCGCAGGGCACAGCTTATGGATGTTGGCATAAATGCCGATAATATAGCACAAACTGTAAGAGAAATATTGAAGGTAAAAAGCGCGAAACGCAAAACGAAAAAACACAAGACAGCAGAGTGAAATTTAAAAGGCGAATGCGGTTTGTTACTGTGTTTTAAGGGCGATTTTACTATGGCAGAAAGCAGTATGCCTAAGTTGGTAATTTTCGGTGACCTCCAAAAGGCGCATGTTGCTGAAGCAATTGCTGAATTTACCGATTTTTCAAAAGGCAAAGCTCAGGTAATTACGGGCTGCAGTGTCGAGGATTGTCCGGCTGAGGTCTTAAAGGACTCTGATTTTGCGGTTGTATTCGGAGGTGATGGCAGCATTATATCGGCGGCAAGGAGTTTAGGCCAAACCAACACAGCGGTCATCGGGGTCAATCTTGGAAAGCTTGGTTTTCTGGCGGAATTCAGCGTCAGTGAACTTAAAGAGGCTTTCGATAGTATAATCTTAGGAAAAGTTCATATTGAAAAGCGGATGATGCTTGGCTGTACGGTTTTCAGTGATGGCCGGGAAAAATTTCGCTCAACTGCTATCAATGATGTTTTTATAATGGCTGGGCGGCCGTTTAGAACGATTGAACTACAGATTTCGGTCAATGGACAGCAACTTGCCGGCTGTGTAGGTGATGGACTGATTATTTCCACACCGACCGGTTCAACCGCTTATAATCTTGCTGCCGGTGGTCCGATACTGTCAGGTAAAATGGAGGCAATGGTTATTACACCGATTTGTCCTCATTCGCTCAGCTTCAGGCCTATTGTTATAAATGCCGATAGTACCATAGAGGTCTCCGGTGTTCGGGTCAATGAAGGAACGGCTGCGTTAATTGATGGGCAGGTTTCATCGAGGTTATCGGTCGGTGATGTGGTCAGGGTTGAAAGAGAAAACAGTGATTTTATGATTGTCAATAATCCACGAAGGACCCAGTGGGAGACCTTGGCGGCAAAACTCAGATGGGCACAAAAGCCGAAATATATGTAAGAAGAATCATGGCACAGACCGGCTAATAAAAAGCCGGGGCTTAAAATGCAGAACATTAAGATTAAAAACTTGAACCCGAAATCGTCGGGTGTGCTGCGAACAGAATTGCAGCGGACTTGTAATTTGGGATTTAAACCTTCATTTTTTAAGTTTTGGCCTTCTGCTTTTGGCGTTTCAATTTTCGTTTGTTTAAGTTTATCTGCGGCTGTTTGGGCTCGGAGGAGTCCTCTGGGTTCACCGACGCTACCGCCGACAAGCACTCGCAGCGGTCTTGTTCGCAGTCCCAATCCTGTTGGTACAGGTGGCAATCTTTTGATTACCGGCAATGTGCGTGGCGGCAGGTACTTTCGTGGTATTGTGCCTTATCAGGGCACTTCGAATTTCGGAGCGTCGGTTGGCTCGTCGTCTTTCGATGCTTTTTTAAGGGATTCAGCAGGTTCGGATAATTTCAGCCGCTACACGGGCAGGGCGACGCCTTATTATTCACCTACAAGGACGGTAACGACTACGAGGGCAGGCCGGCCGGGTATTTTCAGGCCGCCTGTTGCAGGTGTTGCCGGGCGTGCCGAGGATATTGGTTTATCAGCTCTGTCAAGGAGGCAGCAACTGTCCGACGGGAGGGGGCAGGTGCCCTATCTCGGTTCCAGACCGCTTCAAACCCAAAAAAGAGAGCTTCGGTTGGGCAGGCCGATGTCGATGACGCCGCAGGAACTCGAAGAGGTCCTCTCAAGCCAAATTGCCAGATACCCGAAGGGCAGAGACTTGACTCAACGTCAGCGACAGGCCCAGATAGAAGAATTTCGCCATGACCTAAGGCAGATAAGGCAAAAGACCGAGGAATTGAAAAAAAGTCTTGGCATAGAAGAGCCTTTGGAGCCATCCGCAAAAACCAAACTCAGTGAGAGCGTTTTAGAATCTCCGCTTGACGAAAAACTCCGGCTGTTGAAAAAATCGGCAAAAGAAGATAAGCAACTGGATACAGGTCCGGATGAACAGCATTTGCAAAAAAAGCTCGATGTTTTTGAACAGATGAAAATGCAGATTGACAGCTTACAACAACCCCTTGAGCAGCCTTCTTCCGAAGAGCCGTCTGAGAAAGTTATTGACGGCGAAGAGAAACCGGATTTGGAAAGTTCTCAAAAGAAAACTTCCGTGCTTGACGAGCTTACTGACACTGAATTGGCTGCAAGGGCTAAAAGGGTTTTAGGCCGGCATAAAACGTTTGCATCCTTTGCACAAGACAGATTCAACCGGCATATGAAGACAGCGGAAGACTATCTGAAAAAAGGCAGGTACTATCGTGCTGCAGATGTGTATTCACTGGCGTCGATTTACAAACCATCCGACCCTCTGGCATATGCCGGCAAGAGCCATGCGCTCTTTGCTGCAGGCGAGTATATGAGCAGTGCGCATTTTCTTTCAATAGCTCTTGATATTTTCCCCCAGTACGCACAGTTTAAGATTGACCTTGTAGCTATGGTCGGCGACAGAGACAAGCTCGAAAGCAGAGTGGTTGATGTTGAGCAGTGGCACAAATACAGCGGTGCGGCTGAGTTGCAGCTTTTACTTGGCTACGTTTATTACCAGATGGACAGACCCGACAAGGCAAAAGAAGCTATCGAGGCAGCTTATGAAAAAATGCCGGAATCGCCGGCTGTAATAGCGCTTAAAAAAGTTTTTGATGATGCCCTAAAGTAATATAAATCTTTAATGTTAAATTCGACCTGTTCCGCCGCCGATGATAAAAGCCAACACATCTATAGACATCCACGAAATTTTTTCTGATGGTGGCCTTATTGCGCAGTCCCTTGCCGGTTTTGAATTTCGTCCCCAGCAGCTTAAGATGGCCCAGGCAGTTCAAAAGGCATTTATTAACGCTCGACATCTGGCGGTTGAGGCCGGCACAGGCGTGGGAAAAAGTTTTGCATATCTTGTCCCTGCTTTGGAGCTAATCTGCCGTCGTGCCGGTAAAGTGCTAATCAGCACTTTTACCATCACACTGCAGGAGCAGCTCGTCAATAAGGATATCCCATTTTTGGCCGACTGTCTGCCCCAACCGTTTACAGCGGTTTTGGCAAAAGGCAGGGGCAATTATCTTTGCAGGCGTCGGCTTGAATTTGCACTTCGAAGGCCCGAATCGTTGTTCGGTCGTTCCGCCCCGGAGCTTGAAACGATACGTAACTGGGCCGGCCAAACAAACGATGGCTCTCTCAGTGACCTTGATATCCTGCCGACCAATTCCGTTTGGGATGCCGTCAATAGCGAGCACGGTAACTGTCGAGGCCGAAGATGTCCTTATTTTGGCAGTTGTTTTTACCGGCGGGCAAGAAGAGCTCTCGACAACGCCGATATCATTGTGGCAAATCACGCTCTTTTGTTCAGTGACCTTGTGCTCAGGGAACAATCCGTCTCGGTTTTACCGGATTATAAATACATTATTATTGATGAGGCCCACAACATCGAACATGTAGCCGAGGACCATTTCGGAATAAATTTCAGCAATCGCACTGTAAAATTTCTACTCGATAGTCTTTACAATACGAGGACCCACAAAGGGCTTTTGGCTTATACGAGTGCTGAAAAAGCGATTGAAATGGTTGGCAAAACTTCCAAGGAAGCAGCGGCCTTTTTTAAACAGGTTAGAAATTGGTACGAAGATACCAAAGACCAAACCAATGGCAGATGTTATACCAATTTTATTGATGACACCATATCGGGACATTTGAAACTGTTACAGACACATCTGGCTAAGCTTGCAAATAAAACTGAAGATGTTGATGAGAAGTTTGAAATTGTCAGATATGTAAATAGATGTGCTGCTTTAGTGCAGGATTTGGATTGCTTTTTAGCACAAAAGAAGCCGGATTGTGTCTATTGGGTCGAGACCGTGGGTAAACGGCCAACCGTTCGTTTGAGAAGCGCCGCTGTCAATGTAGGAGAAGATGTTAAAAGATGTCTGTTCGATAAATACGATTCTGTAATACTCACCAGTGCTACTTTAAGCAGTGGGGGGGCATCGCAGAAATGCGGATTTGATTTTTTTGCGGGAAGAATAGGATTAGATGGTTTCGATGCCGTTAAACTTGGCTCACCTTTCGATTACCAAAGACAGGTTACGGTTTATATTGAAAAGGACCTGCCGGTTCCGAATGATAAGGCTTTTATTGCCTCTGCTGCTGAATCGGTAAAAAAGTATATAAAACAGACGAGCGGCAGGGCATTCGTGCTTTTTACCAGCTATCAGATGCTCGACGAATTTTCCAGCCTGCTTGCCGAATGGCTTGCCGGGAGTGATATTGAGTTGTTACAGCAGGGAGCGGGCGTCGACAGAACTTTGCTTTTGAAATATTTCAAGAGTGATAATAACAGCGTACTGTTTGGAACAGACAGTTTCTGGCAGGGAGTTGATGTGCCGGGCCAAGCCCTGAGCAATGTGATTATTGTTCGGCTGCCCTTTGCAGTCCCCGACAAGCCGTTAATAGCCGGCCGATTGGAGCAGTTAAAGGCCGGGGGCGGAAATCCATTTATGGATTATCAACTGCCTTCGGCGATTATCAGGTTTAAGCAAGGTTTTGGCCGGCTGATTCGAAACAAAACCGATACCGGCATTGTGGTTATTTTGGACAGCAGGATAATCAACAAACGCTACGGCCAAAAATTCCTCGCCGCTGTCCCAAAATGCAAAATAGAAATCGTCTCTGCAGAAAAATAATTTGAATTGCCTTATTATTGCAGGAAAGCTCGAATAAGGGGCAGCGTTTTGAAGAATTCAACTGCTTCCGGGTCGGCCCGCTTCACACTCTATTGAACAAGTTGCTTTTTCATCAAGTGAGAACCTCTCTTGCGTGGTAGCTGGCTTATTTTACAGGTGTCCGCTTTAGCAGGTTTTCCAATTCGCTGCTTCTGTCAACATTTAGGTCGATTTCACTAAAAGTGGTTTCGCCTAACGGCAGCACCATAAGCAGGCGGTTACAAACATCGATTTCTCCGGTGCCTTCTTCAAGTTCGAAGCTAAGTATATGTCCACCGATTTTACGGTCTTTGGAAAGAAAGTTAAGATAGTAGCCCGGAATGTTTACTCTGTTTATGTAGGCCGGAAATCTGAAACCAACAATTGTGCCGCGGATGTTTTCAAACTCGAAAACAGATTGATTTTTTACTGCTTCTGTTATTGGCCCAAAAGGTTCTGCTTGCGCTGGCAGGCTCCTGACCTTCATCTTTGAGAAGCTGCCCTTTATCTTTATTGCGCAAAACAGATTTTCCCTTGGGGCAACCGCAGCTATGAGGTTTTTGAGCCGTTCATAATTAGCTTTATTTTTCAGTTTAATTACGCTGTCTTTCCTGAACTTTACTACTGTAGCGAATGGGGTTGTTAGTTTCTTTTTGGGCTTGTGGACTTTGCCGTCAGCTGTGATTTGATAAATTTTACCGCCTAACATTACCATTTCACCGTCGAGTTTATCGAATGTCCCGACACCGAAATTACCATACGAGGTCAGTTTCTTACAACTCATCTGGCCCTGGTAAGCTCCTGATAGCAGGGCGTCTATGGTTGATACCTGCATAATGGTATTTGGTTTTCCTCCGCCGCAGCCGGCGATACAGATAAGTATACAGGCTGAGAATATTATAGTGGTTTTTTTCATTTTTGCTGCTCCTTTAATTATGTCGTTCTTTCGCAACAAATTTACCTTGATTGCCCGAAACCTCGCGAGAGGCAAATCTTTAAGAAACTTCTGTTATTGTAGGGTTTGGCTGGGTGATTTCAATAACAAAAAATGCTGGTTTTGCCCGTCGTATAATCATCCGGAGCTGAATATTGAAAGCAATTATTGACGAAACACCCATAGTAGACTATTCTGTTGCTTGTGTCATTCCCTCACAAATGGGAATCCGGGCGGTTGCCTTTTGGGGATTCTTGTTTTTACAGGAATGGCAGCACTGTATGCTGTAAACAGAGCTTTTTTAGAGAGATTTTTACGATGCTCAAGAGAACGCATAATTGTGGACAGCTTCGGCTGGATGATGCCGGCAAAAAAGTAACTTTAGCCGGCTGGGTGCATTCCTATCGCGACCATGGCAATTTGGTATTTTTTGACCTGCGCGACAGAGAGGGCCTTACCCAATTAGTCTTCAATCCCGAATCTCAACCGCAGGCCCACAAGCTGGCCAGAACAGTTCGCCACGAATGGGTAATTGCAGCACAGGGTGTAGTTCAACACAGGGGCCAAGGCTTGGAAAATCCCAAACTGGCGACAGGCCAAATCGAAGTGGCTGTTGAAAAGCTTCAAATACTAAATACCTCCAAAACCCCGCCGTTCGAGTTGGACGATGCCGAAAAAACAGGCGAGGAGCTGCGCCTTACAAGCCGATACATTGATTTACGCCGCCCGCAAATGCAGGAAAAAATTCGGACCCGTCACCGCGTCGCCAAGGTAGTCCGTGATTATTTCGACCGTATGGGCTTTTGGGAAATTGAAACCCCGATGCTGGCAAAGAGCACACCCGAAGGAGCAAGAGATTTTCTTGTCCCCAGCAGGCTGCATAAAAACGGTTTTTATGCCCTGCCGCAGTCGCCGCAGCTCTTCAAGCAGATTCTAATGGTCAGCGGAGTCGATAAATACTTCCAGATAGTCCGCTGCTTCCGCGATGAAGACCCCCGGGCAGACCGCCAGGCCGAGTTCACTCAGATTGACGTCGAGGCCAGCTTTGTCGATGTCGATGATATCATCGCCATTAATGAAAAAATGGTAGCTGAGGTTTGGAAGAAGATACTGGATGTGGACGTGAAAGTGCCGATACGTCGAATCAGCTATAAAGAAGCAATGGCGGATTACGGCACCGACAGACCGGACCTGCGTTTCGATATGAAGCTCAGAGATATTTCAGACATCGCAAAAGAATGCACTTTCAAGGTATTTACTTCGGTTATCGAAAAAGGCGGCGTTGTAAAAGGTCTCTGTACTGCAAACGGCGATAAGTATTCGAGAAGTGACATCGAAAGGACTCTGACCGAATTTGTAGCCGATTATGGTGCAAAAGGACTGGCATGGTTCAAGACAAAGAAGGAAAACGATAAATTTACCCTCGCCGGTACAATCGCTAAGTTCTTTACCCCCGAACAACTGCAGCAGATTATCGAGAGGTTCGGTGTCAAAGATGGCGATTTGCTTTTGTTGGTTGCCGATAATGAAAAAGCCGCTAATAAGGCATTGGCTCCTCTGCGATGCAGACTCGCTAAAGAACAGAACCTTTATGATGAAAACAGTTTTGAATTTGTCTGGGTGGTGGATTTCCCATTGTTTGAATGGAATGAGGATGCAAACCGTTATGATTCACTGCACCATCCGTTTACCGCACCTGTCCCGGCCGATGTAGCTAAAATCGAAACCGACCCCGCCAATATTTGCTCGATGGCTTATGATATTGTCGTCAACGGCTCGGAAATTGGCGGCGGAAGCATTCGTATCCACGACACTGCTTTGCAGCAGAAGATATTTGACCTGCTAAGGATTTCTAAAAGCCAGGCAAAGCAGCAGTTTGGATTTTTCTTAAAGGCCCTTGAATATGGCGCGCCGCCCCACGGCGGAATAGCTTTCGGCCTTGACAGAATTATTATGCTTCTGACCGGCACGGACAATATAAGAGATGTCATTGCATTCCCGAAAACCCAAAGAGGCCAGTGCCTCTTGACCGATGCACCCAGCGAAGTGGATACCAAACAGCTCGAAGAGTTGAATCTGCGAACACAGAGACACTCACATGCAGTCGAACAGAAAACAAACGAGTAAATAATAAACCTTAACAAAACCGGCATTCATCGCAATAATCAATAAAAAAACAAGCTCTGCCCTTACTCGGCCTGCCCTCCAGCTTGTCCATCGAAGCTTAGGCGAAGGTGGAAGCCTCGTGCGAAGGAGCGAGCTTTCCACTTTGTTTAGCCCCGTTGCTTGCGACGAGGGCAATTAACTATCTTGAGGCTGCTTAGGGCGAGAAAACTCCGGTGGTTTTACCGGATGCCTGTTTCCCGATGTCGTCTCGGAGAAT
>Ga0180431_10001720_pt1 | contig 30036 bp, 29 predicted proteins | sample SS_ome_11_FD_132459 | JGI IMG/M metagenome (GOLD analysis project Ga0180431, IMG submission 132459) | Hypersaline lake sediment archaeal communities from the Salton Sea, California, USA - SS_1_MS_1 metaG | ecosystem: Environmental > Aquatic > Non-marine Saline and Alkaline > Hypersaline >... | reverse complement strand
CCTGGAATCTTCAATGGCCTTTATTATATCTGGCGGAAGCTCGAAGCTAGCTTTTTTTATCAGCTGGCTTACTGCTCTTTTTATTTTTGTAATTCCTGTATTTTTCATCTTTTCCCGGACAGTCAGGATTGATGCAAAGGTCCCAGGGCCTTCTTCCCTTATTTATTATCTTGACCATGGGATACTGGCAGTGCTTGCACTGGTCCTTGGTAGTAAGGAGAAGCCCTTTCTGGGGCAGCGAAAAGGTGGTCTTGCATTCGGGATAGGCATTGCATCCTATAAACCTTTTCTTGGAAGCCCTGGCTACCCTGACTATAAGGTCGCCTTCACATCCTTCCCGGATGCATTTGCCGACAACCAGGTCCTCTTTAATGCCCTTCTTTATCTCCCTTGATATCTCTTCCTTTTCCTTCTGGAGCCTTTCCATGACTTCTTTTAGCATAAGCCGGGATTTATCGACGATATCATCTTTTGATTCATCCCCATTGGCTATTCCATCCATGTACATCTCAAGCTCTGAAGTCATATCTGGGGTGGATATCTTTTCTGCATGTTTTTTTAGCATCTTTATGAGGGCAATGGCTTTTTCGGAGGGCTGCATGGGATTACCCTTGACATAACCTCTGGCCATCAGTGTCTGGATTATACTGTGGCGGGTAGCTTTGGTGCCAAGCCCCAGCTCTTCCATCTTCTGCACAAGCTTGCCCTGGCTATACCTGGGAGGAGGTTTTGTCTCCTTATCGGCAAGTTCCCTATCAATAACTTTAAGTGCCTGATCTTTTTCCAATTCAGGCACAAAGACATCCTTATGTTTGTAATAGGGATAATGCTTGATCCAGTTAGGCTCTATTATGGTAGAGCCGGTAGCGGTAAATAATTCCCCATTTATGTCTATCTTGGCCGATATGCTTTTCATCTTTGCAGCAGGAAGAAGCGTGGCGGCAAACCTTCTGGCAATAAGCTCATACAGCTTCCATTCATCAGCTGAGAGCTCCGACCTTGATACTCCGTCAGTAGGATATATAGGCGGATGGTCGGTAGTCCTTTTCCTCCCCCTTGAGGGAGTTATCTTATCCTGTGCCAGGACCTGGCCTGACATTTCCTTAAATTCCTTCACTTCTCCCAAATTTGCTGTTATCTCCCTTAAGTCCAGGGAAGAAGGATATACCGTATTGTCTGTCCTGGGGTAACTTATATATCCATTCATATACAGGCCTTCAGCAATATTTATAGCTTTGGGAGCCGTAAATCCCAGGGAGCTGGCACTCATTATAAGGTTGGTGGTATTAAACGGAGTCAGCGGCTTTATGCTCTTTATTGACTCTTTTGATTCAATTACTTTTCCGTCATCGCCTATTTTTGCAAATGCGGCTTCTGCCTCATCTTTTTTTGTGAATTTCTTTTTCTTATGGGTAGCCTCGAATTCTTTCCCGTCATGAGTTGAGAGCTTTACCGTTATTACCCAGTATGGCTCAGGGTTAAAACTTTTTATCTCCAACTCCCTTTCCACTATAAGTGCCAGGGTGGGAGTCTGGACTCTCCCTACGGATAAGAATTTATCCTTTACCTGGTATGTAGTAAGGGATATGAACCTTGTGAGTACGGCACCCCAAACCAGGTCTATATCCTGCCTTGCCCTTCCGGCAAAAGCCAGGTCCAGGTCTATACGTCCCAGTTTGGAAAATGCCTCATTTATATCCTTGGGGGTGATAGCTGAAAACTTTGCCCTTTTTGATACCAGCTGGCTGTTCTTATCCTGGGCTATCTGCAGGGCATCATACCCGATAAGTTCCCCTTCCCGGTCATAGTCTGTTGCTATTATGACTTCACTGGCCTGGGTAGCTGCTTTCTTTAAGGCCTGTATTATCCTTTTCTGTATAGGAGCCTTTTCTATTTCAGCATCTATCAGCTCTATAGGATCTACCTTAAACCAGTTGGAGAACTTTTTGGGATAGTCGACTTTCAGGATATGGCCTTTCAGGCCTATGACTGTATAATCCTCACCATTTGAATTAAAGTGATGGATAGGCACCCCATATGATTTCTCATCGGATACTCCATTTCCGGCAAGGATATTCGCGATCCTTTTTGCTGCTATCTCTTTTTCGCTTACTATCAGTTTCATATAAAAACGGAATTTTTGATTTACTTAAAAGCCTGTATAAAAACCGCATTATGGCTTCCTGGAAGCCTTCCAAAAATCAATCTCCGGTTTTTGGGCAGGCTTCTAAACCGAAATAATATCACTAAAACAAATAAAAATACAATTCAAATAATTTCTTTTAATCAGGTTAATATCATATAATCTAGTTATGCAGGAATGGATAAGGTTTCATTAATATTGATTTTTTATGATAGCTTATATAAAGATCAGGAATAAAGACTTATCATAATCAAAATATTTTTTTATAATTATTGCTCAATTTCATATCGAGTATTTGAAGGGACTTATAGGCTTATATGACTGATAATAATATCACTGAAAAGATAGAGAAACTTAAGCAGGAAAAGGATGCGGTTATCCTGGCACATAATTACCAGATAGGGGAAGTTCAGGATATCGCTGATTTTGTCGGAGATTCCCTGCAGCTGAGCATAGAAGCCAGCAAGGTGGAAAAGTCCATAATAGTATTCTGCGGCGTTCATTTTATGGCCGAGACGGCAAAGATCCTGAATCCCCAGAAAAAAGTACTGCTCCCCGACGAGAATTCCGGCTGCCCCATGGCTGATATGATAACTGCAGATGACCTTGAAAAATTAAAAGCAGAGCATCCCGGGGCTGTGGTAATTTGCTATGTGAATTCTTCGGCTGAGGTAAAGGCTCTGAGTGATATATGCTGCACTTCCTCAAATGCAGTAAAAGTAGTAGAATCAGTACCTCCCGACAATGATATAATCTTTATACCCGACAAGTACCTGGGGAGCTATGTCCAGTCCATAACCGGAAGGAAGATGATACTGTGGAATGGTTACTGCCCCACCCATGTCAGGATAAATGCCAAAAATATTATAGAGCTGAAAAGGAAGCACCTTGATGCTGAAGTGATAGTCCACCCAGAAAATACACCTGAAGTCATAGAGGTGGCTGACAGGGTAGAATCTACCGGGGGCATGTTAAAGTATATCAAAAAATCGTCTGATAAGCTTTTTATTATCGGTACGGAGATAGGGATAATCCACAGGCTCCGTAAGGAAAATCCGGACAAGGAATTCATGCCGGCTATGGATAAAGCCATTTGCCCCAATATGAAGCTTATAACCCTGGAGAAAGTAATGTGGGCCCTGGAAGAAGAAGAGACCGAGATAATAGTCCCTGAAGATATTGCAAAAAAGGCAAAGTCTGCAATCGACAGGATGATAGCCATAAAATAAATACTTACAGGGAACCAGGCTGATAGACGGTTCCCCGGCTTAGGAATAATTATGATACCCAGATATCTAATAGACCCGGCATTTGCTGCTAAAATACATCCTTACAGTGATTGCATAGTGATCGGAAGCGGCATTGCCGGATTGTCTACCGCCATATGGCTTTCTGAATATAATATAAAGGTACTCACCAAGAGCTCCCCCTCCACATCCACTACCTGGTATGCTCAGGGAGGAATTGCTGCTGCCATAAAGAAGCCGGATATGTGGAAGAGGCATTATGAGGATACCATTATTGCCGGCCAGGGATTATCTGATAAAAAAGCTGTGGAGATCCTGGTAAAGAATGCACCAGTAATGATCGAGAAACTGGTAGAGATAGGTACAAAATTCGATATAACCGAGGGAGAAGTAAGCCTTACCACTGAAGGCGGCCACAGCCATGCCCGGGTGCTTCATGCCGGAGGGGATGCTACCGGAGAAGAAATAGAGAAGAAGCTGGTGGCTTTTGCCAGGGGCTTAAGGCAAATAGATTTTAATCCTGATTATTTTGTGCTGGATGTTATTACATCAGGAGACAGGTGCCTGGGAGTGATAGGGCTGGACCTGGAGAAGAAAAAGGTAGAGATCCATCCTTCATCAAATGTGCTTATAGCCACCGGAGGCGTGGGACAGCTCTTTGAGCTTTCCACAAATCCATCCATCTCTACAGGCGACGGCATAGCCCTGGCCCAGAGGGCAGGAGCGGAGATAATGGATATAGAATTTGTCCAGTTTCATCCAACTGTATTTAAGACAAATAGCGGCGATCTTTTTCTTATAAGTGAGGCACTCCGGGGCGAGGGGGCTTATCTGAGGGACTGCAAGGGACACCGATTCATGGTGGGAAGGCATCACCAGGAAGAGCTTGCTCCCAGGGACATAGTAGTCAAAGAGATGATAAGGACCATGGATAAGAGCAAATGTAATTTCGTCTATCTTGATGCCACTCATATCTCAAAAAGCCATCTCAAGATAAGGTTTCCCAATATAATTGCCAAACTCAGGGAAAATGGCCTGGACCTTTACAAAGACCTTATTAAAGTCTCGCCGGCAGAGCATTACCTTAATGGCGGAATAAGGACAGATTATAGCGGCAGGACGAATATCGCCGGGCTTTATTCCTGCGGGGAGACAGCGGCCACCGGCGCCCATGGGGCAAACAGGCTGGCCAGTAATTCACTTATGGAAGGCCTTGTATTCGGCTGGCGCATCCACCAGGATATCGATAAGAATATCAAGCATTCTTCAGACAAGGATAATAAAAAGGTGGTCTATGCCATCCAGAAGGTAATAAAGACAGGCGGTAAGAAGCCCGGCAGTGAAATAGGGTCCAGTACAAATATTGATGCCGGTACCCTGATCTCCAGCCTGAGGAGTTTGATGTCAAGCGAGGTCGGCATACTCCGGGACAGCCAGGGACTTGGAGAAGCAAGGGAATTTGTAGATTTTCATATCGGCAATCACAGCCTTTATGATTGCAAGGATAAGGATATCCTGGAATTTGCCAATATGCTGACAGTGGCCGGCCTTATAATAAGAGCAGCTTCCATCAGGGAAGAAAGCCGGGGCACCCACCTCAGGTCAGATTTCCCTGACAGGGATGATAAAAAATGGAAAAGACATATAATATTGAAAAAAGATAAAGTAAGCTATAAAAAAGTGGACTGATATGATAAACAAGATAGAAAAATATGAGATCATAGACCTTATAAGGTCAGCCATATCGGAAGATATGGGAGGATTCGGTGATATAACCTCAAAATACCTTATCCCGGAAAGCAGCATGTCCACCGGTTATATCATATGCAAGGAAGCAGGCGGCGGGTACTTAAGCGGAATGGATATAGCTGCATATATATTTGAGGAAATAGATCCGGAAATAAAGGTAAACCCATTAAAGCAGGACGGCAGTATTCTTAAAGACAGGGACAGGGTCTGCAATATTGAGGGTCCCGCAGTTTCCATACTTAAAGCCGAAAGGACTGCACTTAATTTTATCCAGCATATGTCCGGCATAGCAACACTTACTTCTAAATTTGTAAATATAGCCAGGCCCTTTGGGGTTAAGATAGTAGATACCAGGAAGACCAAGCCCCTATTGAGAAAAATAGAGAAATATGCAGTAAGATGCGGTGGAGGCAGCAATCACCGTTTCGGGCTTTTTGACGGTATCCTTATAAAGGATAATCACATCGCTGCTGCAGGCGGGGTTCTTAAGGCAATAAGCTCCATAAAAAAAAATATGCCCCATACTGTCCGCATTGAAGTGGAGGTCAAGGATTTTGATGAGCTGGACCAGGCGCTTATTGGAAAAGCCGATATCATAATGCTTGACAATATGAGTCCTGAGACCATGAAAAAAGCTGTGGCTATCATCAGGGACAGGCGAGAGGACACCATTATAGAGGCTTCAGGAAATGTAGATCTTGATACCCTGGAAGATATTTGCAAGTCAGGAATAGATATAGTCTCAGCAGGTGCAATTACCCACTCGGCCCCGGCCATGGACTTCTCCCTGGAACTGGATTCTTAATATAGACCGGCCTCTGGAGGCTTATCTGAAAACATGGATTTATTAAATCATTGAAGCGGCCCTGGTTCATCAGAGGTATGGAGGGGAAGCTTTTCTGTTTTATAGAGATAGACTGAGAAACAGCCCAGGTCCATCTTTATTTCTCCGGGCTCCAGTTTGTTCATAGTAATATAATGCTTCTTTCCAGGATCGATAAGATTCTGGACCTCCTGTTTCGAATATCCTGATATGAAGCTGATGCCTCTCTCGGTCAGCACAAATACCGGTATCTTCATTCCCAGCTGAAGGATAGATACCGGACCGATTATCTCCCAGATATTGGAGGAAGCGCAGGCCCATGCAATATCGCTGTACTTTTTTATAGATTCAGCCTGGTTTTTGCTTATCCCTGTATTGCATACAGATAGGATGGTTATATCGATGTCACTGCCTACATCTAGATCCCTTATGCTTTCTATTACATCATCCTGGTCGCCCCTTACAGTAATTGCTATATTCTTATGGCCCAGCAAAATAGCTTTCTTTACTCCTGCAAGCTGGTCTATCTTTGCAGTTCCGTTATCAAGCACCATCCCATTATTTTTACTGATCTTTTCTATTATCTCTTTGACCGGAGAGGTATAGAAAACACCGTTCATATATGCGCCTATACCCTGCACCAGGACCGGATTAGTGGTAATTACTGTTCCTGCGCCTTCGCAGACAAGTACGGCACAATCTATTACCTTGCGCTTTAAGGCATACATCATCATCTCAGAAGCCCCGAATGGTACGATTATCTTGTCCTCTACTACTACCCGGTCACAGGTAAACATGCCCCATCTATCAAATTGCATATCGAATTTTTTCCTTATAGATTCTACATCAATATCCGTGCTGCCAAAAAGGGCTTTAAAAAGCGGGCAGTGTTTTACAGTAGGCTTGCCTATATGTATTACTTTTCTGCCAGAGATCGCTACCAGGGCCCCTGCTTTCCTGGTCACGTGGAGGTCGTCAGGGAGATTCCCCATTTTCTCCCTTATTTTTTCTAAAAAATTATTTATTTCTTTTTCTATTACAGCAACTCCTGCTAAAGGGATTTTAAATATCAGAGATCAGCAAAGTTTTGAATCTGGTTTCCTTGCAGACTTCATATAATTTTTTATCAGCCGTTATGAGGGGGGAATCATATTTCTCCGAAAAAGCTATATATATACTATCATAAAATGAGATATTCAACTCTCTGGAATATTTAAATGCTTTTTCCAGAAATTCCTTATCTGTATCCAAAAGGAACAGGACTTGAAATAAATTTGACAGGATTAACTCAATATCTTCCAGGGCCATATCGATTTTTAGTCTTAATGTATTAAGGATCTCGAAAATGATTAATTCAGGAGCCATAAGCATTTCTTTGTCCGACCACAAGAAACTATAGAGCTTCTCAGCCTTATCCAGGTCTTTTTCATCTTTCCTGTAATACCATTTTAGGGCAACAGATGCATCCACTATATACTTCTTTATATTTGACTCTTTCAGTATGAATTCTCTTAGATCAAGTCTTTCTTCATTGAAGGCAATAGTGTTTTCCAACTCATTCACCTTCCCATCTTTTTAAAAGTTCATTTGCTCTTTCATCTCTGGCCTTCCTGATCTCTTTTACAGGATCCCAGTCCTCCGAGACTTTTCCCACTAGCTTTTTTCTAATTTCCATCATGCTTTTTACTGCATTCTTTTTCTGGACAAAATACCTATCCTTTTCTTCCATTAAAAAATAACTTTTGACTGCATCCATAAAAAATTTATTTCTTTTTAGGCCTTTTTTCTTCCTGTAGTCATCGATCTTCTCTAATTCTTCATCAGGTATTGATAGCAAAACTTTAGCCATGTCACACCTCATAATATATATTATTGTATATATTATTATATATATTAATGGATATATTTCAATCACCTTTTCCGATTCATATATTGCCTGCAGATAACCGGAGATGAAAAAAACCGGCAAATAATATAAGATATGAGTATATTAATATCTGGAATTGGAGGTTATTTTGTCCGGAAATAAATTACTAAAGATCCTTTTATTCTCAATGATCTCCCTGGTCTTTCTGACCACATTCAGCCTTATGGGAGCATGCAGGGCTGATGAGCCCGCTGATACGGGTACGCAGACTGAGACAGAAGACGAGGAAGCTGCAGAGGAAAGCACGGAGGAAGAGGATATTGAAGAAGAAGCTGATGAAGCAGCAGACATGGAAGAAGAGGAAATGGCTGCCGGCTATATGGATATTACTGCTGCTGAAGCCAAAAAGCTTATAGATAATAACCCAGACCTTATAATCATAGATGTATCGCCGAAATATGATGAAGGCCATCTTCCTGGAGCGGTAAACTATTATTTAGGCGATGGTTCCCTGGATGCAGCCATACCGGATCTTGACCCGGAGGCGATGTACCTGGTTTACTGCCATGTAGATTCTGTTTCTATCAGCGGGGCCCAGAAGCTTGTAGATGCCGGATTTATGAATGTATACAGGCTGGAAGGAAATTATGCCGCATGGGTGGATGCAGGTTATGAAGTGGAAACAGGATCAGGAGATGATGCTGCAATGTTAAGCATTACTAGCCCCGCTTTTGAAAATGATAGCGATATACCGGAAAAATTCTCATGTGACGGTGCCAATATAAATCCGGAGCTGGTATTTGAGGGTGTGCCTTCTGATGCTGTGAGCCTGGTTCTTATCGTGGATGATCCCGATGCTCCCGGAGGTACCTGGGTACACTGGACAGTATGGAATATAGACCCCTCCACATCTTCAATACCCGAAAACAGTGTACCTGCCGGTTCGGTGGAAGGTACAACAGATCTTGGAGTACCAGGATATGGAGGGCCCTGTCCCCCATCAGGCACTCACAGGTATTTCTTTAAACCCTATGCCCTTGATATAGCCCTTGACCTTGATGCATCTGCAATAGTATCAGATATAGAGGCTGCCATTGAGGGACATATCCTTGCCAGTGCCGAGCTTATAGGGCTTTATTCCAACTAAATAAAATAAAAAAGAACAGGATAAGCTATGCCTGAAGAAAATGAAAAATACCTGAGAGCAAAAAAGAAAGTCAAAGATATAAAAGACTTCTATATCCACCTGGCAGTTTTCCTTATAGTTACTACTATAATCGTACTTGTAAATGTAGTGGCTTTTGCCACCGGCAGCCCAGATAATGAGGAATGGAATCTCTGGTTTTTGTTCCCATTCGGTTTCTGGGGCTTTGCCGTACTTATGCATGGACTGAGGACATTTGTTTTTGGCAGGGGAAGCAGCTGGGAAAAGAAAAAAATTGAAGAAGTCATGAAAGATATGGAATAAGACAAGCAGCATTCAGGAAATAGAATATGAAGGGTGAAAAAATGGATGATGAGAAAACTGTTGTAATAAATAATAAGCAGCTTTTATGCCAGTTTTGCGGCAATGCCGAGTTTCAGAAAGTAAACACCAAGATGAATAAAAAATGGTTTGCAATCCTTGATGTTGAGATGTTCGCTCCGGAGGGAACGGCCTATATTTGCAGGAACTGCGGATATAAGCATGAGTTTTTCAGGAATCTTTAGGATAATTTAAAAAGGGCCCTGAAATACAGGGCCCAAATCTTTTATATGCAAATTATTTTCCAGCCACATGTTCTGCTACCAGGTCTCCCACTTCAGAAGTGCTGTAGCCCATCTTGCCTGCTCCCATACTATCTACCTTTGTGGTGGTGTCTGCAACTGCTGCCTGTATAGCTTTTGCCGCCTCATCCTCTCCCAGGTATTTAAGCATCATCCTTCCTGCCTCAATGGCAGCCAGGGGATTTATTATATTCATCCCGGTATATTTGGGCGCTGAGCCTCCGATAGGCTCGAACATGGATGTCCCTTCGGGATTGATATTTCCCCCTGCGGCTATGCCCATTCCTCCCTGCACCATGGCTCCCAGGTCGGTTATGATATCGCCAAACATATTGTTTATTACCATTACATCATACCATTCCGGGTTCTTGACCATCCACATGCAGGCTGCATCTATATGATTATAATCAGTCTCAATATCGGGATAATCCTGGGCCATTTCCATAAAAGCCCTGTACCACAGGTCCCCCACATGAGTGAGCACATTAGTCTTGCTTACAAGGGTGAGCTTTCCCGGTTTTCCTTCATTTTTTCTTTCTTTTGCCAGCTCGAAAGAATACTTCAGGCACCTGTCTACCATCTGCCTGTCATAAACCATGACCTGGGTTGCTATTTCATGAGGAGTACCTTTCCTGCTTACTCCCCCATGTCCGGTATAAAGGCCTCCGGTATTTTCCCTCACAACTACAAAATCTATATCTTCAGGACCTTTGTCCTTAAGCGGTGTATCTACCCCTGGGTAAAGTTTTACCGGTCTCAGGTTTATATACTGGTCCAGGGCAAACCTGAGTTTTAACAGGAGTCCTACTTCCAGTATGCCCGGGGCTACATCAGGATGCCCGATAGCTCCCAGGTATATTGCCTTATATTTCTTAAGCTCATCTATCTCTGCATCGGTTATTATATTCCCGGTTTTCAGGAACCTGTCCCCGCCATAATCAAATGTCTTAAATGAAAAACTGATATTAAACTTTTTACCAGCAGCTTCCAGGACTTTCTTGCCCTCTTCTACTACCTCCGGACCTGTACCGTCTCCGGGAAGGACCGCTATTTCATACTTTCTTGGATCTGCCATTTTTCCCCCAATAATATTTCCTTAAATGATCACTGGTATATTATATATAAATAATGATTAATTTCACTAAAAACTTATTACTAAATTCAGATTCCCTATGCTATTTGCACAATATATCAGGAAATTTTAGTATTCTTATATTTTTAATATCCCTGAGCCTTTTTATTGCAGGAATAATTGATAGGACCGGGAGGAAAATTTGGAGAAGGACCTCCCGTATAGGCCTTTTATTGCTCATGAGATCAGAAGTATTCCATAAAATACGGGACAAAAATGATCAGGCCGATGATCACCGCTATCATTGAGGATACCAGGACTGCCCCGGCAGAGATATTTTTTATATGCTTTGCCAGTATCCGGTATTCTTCAGTCACAAGGTCTGTGACATATTCTATGGCTGTATTTATCATCTCGCATACCAGTACTATTCCCCCGGCAGCAAGGATAAATACCCATTCTGTGCCGCTGATGCGGAATATGAATCCTGCAATTATGGTAATTGCAAATACTGCCAGCTGCAGCCTGAAGCTCCTCTCGCTCCTGAATACCTGTAGTATCCCCATTCCGGCATGCCTGAATGAATTGGAAAGTGATCTTTTATGGTCAACAGCCTGTTTTTTGGAAAGTTCCCGGGTGTCATGCTTTATTCCCATTATACGCCCTTTATGTAATATTATGGCATAACTCTTATTCTTTTAGCTTGATGCTCTCTTAGAATAATACAATATACTGCCCGAGAAGAGAAGCAGAACCATGAATACATAAAAAGGCCACCAGGTTATGGTGATAAACTCAAATGCCTGGCTGAAATACTGGACCAAATATATTATTGTCATAGCTATAATAGATATTACTAGCGTAAACAGGCTTCCCCTGGTCATATCCTGGAACTGTTTTTCATCATACCAGCTCCCGGATCTCTCCCTGGACTTTATTACCAGCCAGTAAACCACGATAATGATATAGGGCAGGATTGATATTAGGGAGACCGGAAAAACTCCTTTTCTCAAAGCCCATAATGGTGTGAACACAGATAGGATTGCAAATGCCCCTATCCCGAACAGGCTGCATAATATCCCTATATACTGGGCATCTATAAATATTGCCTCATCTTTAAGCACGATATCATCCTGGTCATGGTGCAGTCTTTTTCTGGTATAGAAAACCAGGATGACCAGCAGTACAATAAAAAGGAAATGAAGGGCCTGGCTGAGATAAAGGATAGGCCATTCCCCCGAGGTATCAAGACCGGCAGCATGTTCTTTCCCCATATCGCTTAATAATACAAAATCACCCAATATCATAAGGGTAGACATTATTACCAGAAAAAACATGATCGACCTTAAAAAATCCTCCCTCTTAAAATATATCACCTGCATAAAGATATAAGCGGCTGCAATAAGGTGGAATAAGAATATATAGATAAAGCTTATGGCTACAGGTATCTGCATACTGTCAATAACCGGAAATAGATCCTTAAATCCCAGTATCAGGGGCCGCAGCCTTTCATAGAAGATGAGATTATATATGAGGCCTCCCAGTGAGATTATGGATAATATAAATATAGGCCAGCCCAGTGCTCCTATTGTCTTTTTCATTATTTAACTCCCTTATTGCCTGATTGCCTATTATCATTATCAAGAAAAAATATCTCTTCTACCGGCTTATTAAAGAACCTGGATATCTTGAGCGCCAGAAGCACCGATGGATTGAATTTGCCTGTCTCTATGGAGTGAATGGTAAGTCTGGTAACTCCCACAGCATTTGCCAATTCCTGCTGGGATATTTCGTCTTTTTCAAACCGGCATTTTTTAAGATTATTGTTTAAATTATCTTGGACTTTTTTGATCATTGAAATTTATATATGTATATAATTATATACATAATATATATAATACTATACATGATGTCAAGAACTTTTTTTATTCGGGATCTATTGGAGATTTTTAAACTGATAAAGCTGAAAAAGTTTGAAATCCAGGGCTTACAGATAAATAAGCTATCTTAACCTGAGCTTCTTTTTGATCTCACCGGCTTTTGCCAGGGCAGCTTCCCGGCCCCGCTGGATTATCTCCTTTCCCCTGGTAAGGTCAAAGAAGCCGAAATCTCCAACTTCGGGCTCTATCAAAATATCGGCGAGCTCAGTATACCTGGAAGCCATCTCCCTGTGTATTATATTCATGCTGGTATCAAGTATAGACTGCACTGATACCGTTTTTTCATTATTTTTTCTTACCCTGTGCCTGAACCTGCTTATCATTTCCCTGAATTTGTCATTATTGCTAATACCTATATTGTGGTATGCATATGTCTGGTCTTTCTTTAGCTGGCAATTCTCTTCGAGGAGATATCTGTATCTTTCACTGTCTTTTTTAAAAGTTATAGATGATCCAATAATAAAGTCTACATCTAAGGCTTTTATAGCTTCTGTGGGGAGAGGCTCAATAAGTCCCCCATCCACCAGAAGCCTTCCGTCAAGGCAGATGGGAGAAAAGAAACCGGGAATAGAGATGGATGCCCTTACCGCATCCATTAGCCTGCCTTTGGTGAGCACTACTTTTTCCCTGGTAAGGATATCTACTGCCACACAGCAGAATTCTATTTTACAGTCATCAAAAGTCTTATCTTCAAGGAACTTTTTTAACTGCCTTTCCACCCTCCTGCCATTTATTATGCCGGTATTTGACAGGGCCAGGTCTGAGAAAAGAAGAAAACTCTTCCAGTCCATGGACCCTACATATTCTTCCATCTCGTCCAGGGTTATTCCTGAACACAGGAAAGACCCTATTATAGAACCCATGCTGGTCCCGGCAATAGCTTTGGCTTCCACTCCCATGTCCCGCAATACCTCAAGTACGCCTATATGGGAAAGCCCCCGGGCAGCGCCGCCGCTTAAAGCAATACCTATCTTTTTCCCTCTCCACATAATAATCCCTATTTGACCCGTAAAATTTATACCATATGACCATTATATAATTAAAAAGTGTTTTAATTAAATTATTTCACAGGTAGATAATATAAAATTTTTAAAAGAAAGATTTGTACTGTATAATCCATCTTAAGTACAAACCATCTCAAAGCAAGGATTCAAAGTACCTGCATGGTGATAAGCAAAAAAAGAGCATCTTCAGTTTTTTTCAAAAAACTGATCTATCTTATATCCCCGGTGCTGGTCTTGTCTTTTGTCCTTACAGCTGCAGGCTGCGGCATCATAAAGGGAGACTTTTTTGGCCTGGAAATTGGAGATGATCAGGGGGAAGATGAAGAAAAACCCTTTGAAGAGCTGGAGGAGGCAGCAGGAACTGGTCCTGGGGACCCGGTAGAAGAGGAAATTGAAAGCAGCGTCCAGGATTCTCCCCAGGACATCCAGGAAGAAGCTCCGGCAGACAGGGATCTTGAAGAGATGCGGTATAATTATTCGGAGGCTATAAGGCATTTTGAGGAAGAAGCCTATGTCATTTCCGAATACTATCTGCTTAAAATAAAAGATAGCTATCTTATCCTGCAGGACCATATCTTCTATTACCTGGCTAAAAGCTTGCTCATGCAGAAAAAATATGAACAGTCTGAGGAGTATTATAATAAAGTCCTTGAGAACTTCCCTGACAGCATATGGCTGGAAAAATCGTTCCTGGAAACTGCTGACCTTTACTATATGAAGGAAGACTATACCGGAGCAGAAGAAAAATACAATAATTTCTTAAACCTATACCCCGGGTCCGATTATATATCCTATTGCCTGTACCAGCTGGCAGTATGCATGGAAAAAAACGGCCGTCCCGCAGATGCCTTTTCTTACCATAAGAAGATATGGCTGGAATATCCGGCGAGTGAATTTGCCGGCAGGGCTTACCTGGAGATCAAAAGGCTTGAGGAAGAGGGAGCTATCGCCAGTTTCTCTCCGACCATGGAAGACCTTTATACAAGGTCAGAATCCCTTTTTTATACATACCGGTACCAGGAAGCATCGGAGGAGCTTCTGGGCCTTATAAACGGTTATCCCAGGAATTCTTTTACCACTGAAGCATATGCCGGTGTCTGCTTCAGGCTGGGAATGAGCTATTATAATATGGCAGATTACAGCCAGGCCCTGGACTGGCTGCTATTATGTTATGAAGAAGAGCCCTCCAGCAGCATTGCCCATGCATCCTTATTCTTTATAGGCAGGGCCTATACCAATCTCGATAATTTTTCCAAAGCAGTCTCATATTATAATATGCTTCTTTCAGAATTTCCTTCTAGCAGCTATGCCGATGATGCCCTGTACCGCATGGGACGCATCTACTCTGTAGATGATAATGCCGGAAAAGCCATAGAAAGCTTTAACAGGGTTTTTGAGGAGTATCCCTCAGGGGATAAGACAGATGAAGCCCTGTGGGAGCTGGCCTGGATACAGTATAAGAGCGGGGACTGGAAAGGAGCAAAGGCAAGTTTTTCTAATATGGCCTCCCTTTTTAGCAGCACTGCCCTGAAGGAAAAAGCCCTTTACTGGCAGGCAAAATGCCATATAAAGCTGGGAGAGAAGGAAGAGGCCTTAGAGCTTTGCCGGCAGATCGCCGGATTTACCAATTATTCTTATTATACTTTTGCTGCACTGGACCTGGCGGGATATGCCGGGAGCCCCATAGACCTTGACAGTATAAATATTGGATTATCCCCTGGAAGCTCCCGGGCTAAGGAAGCTATTCCCGGGATATTTGAAGAGCTAGACCGGGACATAGCCAATATAGACGGATGGGTAGACCATATAACCAAGGCCCTGGAGCTTATCAGGCTTGACTATTATGATAGCGCTGCCATCGAGATAAGGTCGGGAGAAGACATACTGGAAGATGATCCGGAAAGAGTGCTGGAGATAGCCACCCTCTATTATAATGCCCGGGATTATTTTAACTGCCTGAGCCTGATATATAATAATTTCTCCAATATCCGCAATGAGCTTTCGGAAGACCACCTGGCATATGCCTATTACCTCTATTACCCATATGGCTATAAGGATATTATAGATAAATATAGTGATGAGTATGGAGTCGACCCCCTATTTGCCCTGGCTGTTATCAGGCAGGAATCCAATTTCAAAGCCAGTGCCGGCTCCTATGCCGGAGCCCGGGGCCTCATGCAGATAATGCCTGCTACTGGAAGCAGTATCGCCAAACAGATAAGCCTCTCAGGATATGAGGAAGTGATGCTTTATGACCCCGAGATAAATATCGAGATGGGGATCTATTACCTAGACCAGCAGCTGGATAATTTTGACAGGAACCTGGTATATTGCCTGGGAGCATATAATGGCGGTCCCGGATCAATGACCAGCTGGATATCCCGTTTCGGGAATAAGGATGAAGATGAGTTTATTGAGCATATAACATATCTTGAGACCAAGGATTATATCAAGAAAGTAATGGGGAATTATCATTTCTACCAGCTGCTTTATCCGAAACAATGACATCCCGTCATGAATATCCCCTGACTTATTTAAATATACCTCAATACCAGCAGCCAGCCCGAGATGGTTATGGCAGATATTATGGTAGTCATGATAAGGGCTGATGATACCAGATTATAATTTGACCTCAGCTCCTTAGCCATAATATAGGCAGCTACAGCCAGCGGCGTGGCAAAAAGCATAACCACCACATTCCTGTCAGATACTTCCATCTTGAAGATATATGTAGCCGCCAGGAATACCAGGACCGGCATGAGTATTAGCTTATTAAAGCCTATATATGATACTATCTTCAGATCATTTTTCAGGTGGTCGAACCTGAAGGACGCCCCTATGGACAGCAGCGCTACAGCAACTGTCATCCCGGATATTATGTCCAGGGAACTGGTGATAAAGCCGGGCAGCTGAATATTGAAGTAGGATAATATTATTCCCAGTACAGCTGCTATTACAATAGGGTCAGTTATGACGCTTCTAAGAAGCCTTTTTATTTCAAATTTCTCCTCACCCCGGTTAAATATCTTAAATATTATGATTGAAGATATTACATTTACCGGGACCAGGAAAGCTATTACCAGGGTTGCTTTTGCCAGGGCAAGCCCTCCAAAAGCGGCCCATACTATAGGAAGGCCTACAAAGGCCATATTGACCCTGTATGAAGAGACGAAGAAAGCTCCTTTTGTCTTCCTGCTCCTCCTTACTGTAAAGGTTAATAATAATAAGACCACAAAGTATGCAGCATATGTGGAATATATGACCTTTATAATATCGACATTAAATATCTCGCTTAAACTGTATTCTGTGATATTTAATAAGAATAGTGCAGGAAGACCGATATTATAGGCAAGCCTGGTAAGTATGGCGACCCCGTCTTCTTTTATTAGGTTGATCTTTTTTATGATAAAGCCGGCAGCGATGATGATAAATATTGGGGCTGTGACCTGGATCACTTCCAATAAGGCACTGGAAAAGCTCAATTATTCCCTCCCGTTTCCTGCTCAAAGAAACTGCAGACCTTAAGAAGCCCTTTTCTTTTGCTTTCTTCCATAACCGAACCGGCCATTTCCCGCGCCTTTAGGAGATAATTCTCCAGCCTGCCCCTGGCCTGGTCTATGGCATCAGTCTCCGGAAGCATCTTTAACAGCCTATTGACATCCCCGTTATTGATCTCATCCTGGGTAAAAAGGTCGCTTATTTGTTTTTTAAATCTCCTGTTTTTTATAGCATATATTATGGGAAGGGTGATATTCCCCTGCTTGATATCATTCCCGGTAGGCTTTCCCAGGATCTTGCTGGCCTTTCTTGAATCCATATCCAGGAGGTCATCATTTATCTGGAAGGAGATCCCAAGGTATTCGCCAAATTTCCTCATCTTTTCAATTTCTGCTTCCGGTGAATTTGAAAGTATGCCTCCCAGAGCACAGCTTACCTTAAAAAGCGATGATGTCTTCTCATTAATCTTCTTGAAATAGATCCTCTCTCCCTGGCGTATTTCTTTCTTAGTCTTTATCTGGTCAAACTCACCGCGCACCAGGTTCTGGGAAGCAGTTGACATCTCCTCCAGTATTTTTGGATTATTATATTCATTAAGAAGCGAGAAAGTCTGGGTGAAGAGGAAGTTGCCCACAAATTTAGCAGTATCGCGGTCATATGTATTATGGATAGTCTCCCTGCCCCTCCTGAGAAGAGACTTGTCTATGATATCATCATGTATAAGGGAAGCAGTATGTATTATCTCTATGGCAGCAGCAGCAGGCAGAAGATATTCTATATCATAATCCCTTCCGCGGGCACATATGAAGAAAAGCCCGGGGCGTATTCTCTTTCCTCCGGCAAGAAGGGTATTCCTTATTGTTTTTTTAAGCACGCCATCAAGGCCGCCGGTAAAATCCTTAAGAAATATCTCAAGGGATTTTATATCATCCTCAAGGAATGAAAAAAGTTTTCTCTTCTCCAGGATCATTATCTGTCTATCCTGACCCGCTCACTTCTTTTTAGCGTGGTCCTTATAATTTCTTTCCAGTTAAAACTGCTGCTGAAAAGGGGAAATTCCAGTTCCTTTTTCTCACATACAGTTGATAGGCTGTATTTGTAGGTCTTTTCCTTTAAATCTTTGAGCTTTTCCTCCCTGACGGCAGTGTCATCTTCCTTCATTATAGCATCTATCTCACGCATTACCCTCTGGGCTATTATAATGCGTTCTTCATTGGCCTCCATCAGCTCATTTTCAATACCTCCAGCTTTTCCCTTAAGCCGGTTAAGTCCCAGTGCAGCCTCATAAGTAGAATCTACCAGGTCATCGGCATTTATAGAATCACTTTCATAATTAAGTATATATTTCCAGGAAGGCATGGTAATAGCCTCAATATGGTCCTTAAGGGTCTTCCTGGTCAGGCGGTACCCGAACTTCTCCGGCTGCTCAAATGCCCGGCTTCCCGGATCAAGGAACGGCGCCATGGGAGAGATAAAAGGCATAAACCTTTTGTCCCATCCGGTCTTTTCATATATTTCCCTGCAGAATTCTACCGTATCACTTATCGATTTCCTGTCCTGCCCCGGCAGGCCGGTCATGAAATAAAGGTCAAACCTGAGACCTCCCTTGTCCAGAGCATATTTTATGGAGGATATAAGGTCTTGATTACTAAAAGTTTTCCCCATTTTCTTCCTTATAGACTCGTCATGGGAATCAGGCGAGATCTCATAGCAGACATTGTCGAATGTATCTGCTGCCATATCAAAAAATTCCTCCTCCGGAGGATCGAAGAACTCAAAGAAGATCTGCATTTTCCTGTCCAGCCTTTTTGCCTGGTCAAAAAATTCCTTTACATACCGGCTGCCATTATTGTTAAGGTCCCCCAGCAGGAATACAGGTGCATTTATATGCTTCTGGATCACTATTATCTCATCCACCAGCTTTTTGGGATCCCTGAAAGCAGGCTTTTTTCTTGCGGCAAATGTCTTGAATGCGGATTTTGATCCTCCGCAGCCGGAACATTCATTATTGCATCCTCGCACAACCGGGATTGTTGTTATGGGATACCTGAACCAGTCTATAAATGGCACTGTACTCTTTATATCCCCATACCTTAAAACCTTCTTAAACATTAGGCGGTAATCAAAATCGATCTCGGAAAGGTCGCTTGAAATGCATTTTATAGGATTATCATAGACTTTTCCGTATTCCTTCCAGGCCAGATTAGGGATTTGCTTCAGGCTAGCTTTATCGCCTTTCCTTATAGCGCTCATAAGCTGGTACAGGGGTTCCTCGGTTGAGTCTCCCTTTAATATATAATCTACCTGGTCAAAGCCGATAAGCTCCTCATAGAAATATGAAGAGGAAAAACCTCCGAAGATAACGGGTATTTGGGGATGGTATTTCTTTATTATCCCTGCAACTTCAGTGGATCCCTGGCAGTGAGGCAGCCAGTGAAGATCGATACCGAATGCCCTGGGCTTTAGTGATCTAATGAATTTTTCCGCATCAAAATCATTATCACGCAGCATCCTGTAAGCCAGGTTCACTATCCTGACATTAAAACCCCTTTTGGAAAGATAATTAGCCATGGTAAGGAAGCCTATGGGATACATCTCAAATATTGGTGTTGAGGGCACCAGGTCACTCATAGGTCCGAACATTATGCTCTTTTTCCTGAAATCATATACGCTTGGGGCATGCAAAAGCACCAGGTCAGTTTTCATCGATCCAAGTCCAATCTAATTTTTCACAGAGCCCCTTTATGACAAAAAAATATGCCTCTTTCAGGCCCTGATCTCAATTCAGGATATGATATCACTTAATGGGCGGTCAGTAAAACTTTATGGGATATATTTTTGCCCGGAAATATTTATTTTTAGATGGCTGGAAATCAGTTTATGCTAATAGGATCTGGTTCCAGCAGTCAGATTATGCTTCTGAATACTAACATTTTATTAGATATAGAGTTGGTTTATTTAGAGAAGTAGAGCTATTTCTATAAAGGCTTAAAATATAGGTCCATGCTGATGATCATATGCCAGCCGGAACAGATCTTTTCTTCTTATCCTTATACATGGCTTTCTCGGCATTCCTTAATATATTCTTTAAATGGTCGCTGGTGTTTTTCTTCTCGGCAGCACCAAAAGAAATGCTTATAGGAAATTTATCTGAGCTCTCAAATTCGCATTTTATCTTTATCCTCTGGATTATCATAAGGGCTTCATCCCTTGAAGTGCCGGGAAGGATGATGCAAAACTCATCTCCCCCGGTCCTGGCAATTATATCTTCATTGCGGAAATTATCCCTGAATATATCAGCTGCTTTATTTAACATCCTGTCCCCTGTCTCATGGCCAAATGTATCATTCAAATGCTTAAGCCTGTCCAAATCAGCCATAATAATAGTTACCGGGAGCTTCCTTGACCTGTTAAATCTTTTTAATTCTTCATTGAAGTAAGCCCGGTTATAGAGGCCGGTCAATGAATCATGGAATGACAGGTATTTTATTTTTTCCTCATATTTCTTATACTCAGTCCTGTCCCTTACAATCCCCTCATAATATCGCGGTCTTCCTTTTACATGCTGGACTTTTGAGCTTATTTCCACGAATATCATTGAACCGTCTTTCTTTTTAAGATATGTGCTGAATATCCTGTCCCTTTCATCATGGGAAGGCCGGTCATCTGTTGAAAGGTAAAGATCCCGGGTGTTGACCCTGAGCAGCTCTTCCCTGCTGTCATATCCCAGCATATGGACCAATGCCATATTAACTTCAAGGTATTTTCCTTCCAGGGTGCTCCTGTATATCCCGTCAATGGAGCATTCGAAAAGACACTCGAAATCCTTTCCGGTGCCCGTTAGATAGTAGAAGGTCTTTTTTACTTTTTTTAATACTTTCTGAAGCATACCACTATTCTATAAATGTTGACAGATTTGTCAACTAATTATAAATAGTATAATAATGTACATTTTAATTAATAGTTTTCAAAGCCAGACAAAGTCCATTCCTATTGTCTTCTCATAACTCTAAATCCCCTGCCGCCGGTAAATTCCTATAATAGTTGACATAATTGTCAACTAAAACTCCTCCACATTTATTTTGCCTGTATCAATATATAAGTAATATAAATATTAGGGCATAAGCAGGTAGATAAGTCTTTGAAGAAATATTCACATAAAAGATTCCATCTGGCTTTAGGCGATATACTTAAGGAAAAAAATGTAAAGCTAAGAGGACTGGCCGCCAGGACAAATCTTGATCATACTTATTTCAGCAAACTGAAAAACAGGAAAAAGAGCCCCCCTGTAAAGACTATAAAGATAATTGCTAAAGGCCTGGGCATAGATCCCGGATATTTCCTGGAATACAGGATCCAGAAGATCACTGATTTTTTGGAAGATAATCCTGGATATGTCGACGATGTGGCATCTTATCTTGAAAACCTAAGAAAAGAAAGCCTCCTGCGGGTCGCTGACCGGGGGGAGCCATTTAATGAAGGCGGCTAATCCTTATAAAGAGACTTAAACTGATTTCTCAAGAAGCAGGGCTTAAAGCAGCGTATTGATATTCTTAAACAGGTCAAGGCCGGAGGCAGTCCCTACCGTGCAGGCTGGGAGCCGGTTTTTGGAAAGGCTTTCAATATAAGATTCAAGCTATCCTGCATCACATTATCACCGGTTTTTTGAAGGATCTCCCTGGTCTGGCTTGAAGCATCCAGCATATTCTTTTTCAAATAGGTGGAAATTGGACTGGCCAGGGCAATACCGGGAAGTGACCTGGCATATTCCATAAGTTCTCCATATGTCTTATAAACCAGTATATGTTCTATGATCCTGGCAAGGTGGTCCCGCTTTATTGGATTAAAAATACCGTAAAGCCCCTGCCCGACCATAAAGGATATATATAATAGCCTATTAGCATCAATAAGTAATTTCCTGTCCTTCCCGATAGCGCTGGGGTCTCCTTTTGTTTCCAGTAGATCCTGGATAATAAGGTGCAGCTTAAGCCTGCTTTCATGAAGCCTCTTGAGGGCTTCAAGTATGCTGTCGAAAACCATGTGGTCCCTGAACTTGAGAAGGTATATCACTGCCCTGGAATAAAAAATATCCCCGAACAGGAGGTCCAGGGTATAACCTTTTTCCATGGAAGCCGTCTCTTCCCCGGATATATTAGAGCCGTACTTATTGAAATCATGGAAGGAGGTGCCGATCGACAGGAGTTCCAGTCCGGTTATAAGGTTTACCAGTCTGTCTTTTGGATACCTGTCAGGATTGTTTCCCGATAATGGATCAGTAAGCATTATTGCCTGCAGGTATAGCAGGGCATCATCATGGAACCTATTTATATCATAGGGAAAAAACGAGGAAATATATCTTATCTCCCGCCTTAATAATTTCTCTGTCTGCCTTTTAATGGCAGCTCTATGCTTGAACCTGCTAATCCTTTTTCCTTCTATCCAGAACCCTTTGAGCCTTTCCTTCGCTCCTGGCGATAGTCTGGGGTTCTTTTAAGCTTGCCTTTATCCTTATGCCTATGGCAGAATAAAGCTTGCTTTCGATAGACCTCTCAAAATCCTCAAGATCCATTATCTTATCCTGGAACTTGTTCTCTGAGACTTCTACCCAGACCTCTATGGTATCCATATAATCCCTGGTGTCAAGCACAATCAAATAATGGGGTTCGATGTCCTCAATGCTCATAAGGACTTCTTCTATCTGGGACGGGAACAGGTTTACTCCCCTTATTATCATCATATCATCAGTCCGCCCCATGGGCTTTGCCATCCTGATAAGCTTCTTGCCGCAGGAGCATTCTTCCTCCATCAGATAAGAGATATCCTTGGTCCTGTACCTCAGGACCGGAAATGCTTTTTTTGTAAGTGAGGTAAATGCGATCTCTCCTTTTTCCCCATAAGGCAGTACCTTCCCGGTTGCAGGATCTATTATCTCAGGATAGAAATGGTCTTCATTTATATGAAGCCCGTCCTGGTTCAGGCATTCGCATGAAACCCCGGGCCCGATAACTTCTGAAAGGCCGTAACTATCCAGGGCTTTTATATGTACCCTGTCTTCGATCTCTTTCCGCATGGATTCTGTCCAGGGCTCAGCCCCGAAAAATCCCAGCCTTAAGTCCAGCTTTGACATGTCTACACCTATCTTATCAGCCACCTCTGCCATATACAGGGTATATGAAGGAGTGCAGCAAAGGACTGTGGTCTTGAAATCATCCATGAGCTTTAACTGCCTTTCAGTATTGCCCCCTGAAGCCGGCACCATCAGGCAGCCTATGGTCTCAGCCGCATCCTGGAAACCAAAGCCGCCGGTAAAAAGGCCGAATCCATGGCTTACCTGCACAACATCGCTTTTCCTGGTTCCCACATCATACATTATCCTGGCCAGCACATCAGCCCACATATCAAGGTCTTCGGCGGTATAGCCCACTACTGTAGGATTTCCAGTGGTGCCTGATGAAGAATGAACCCTTACAATATCCTCATTGGGGACACAGAAAAGCCCGAAGGGATAGTTATCCCTGAGCTCTTCCTTGGAGGTAAAGGGGAGCTTTTCCAGCTCAGAAAGGTCTTCTACCTTTCCAGGATCCACCCCGGAATCATCCAACCTTTTTTTATAGAAAGTATTATTATCATAGCAATGCTTAAGGGTTTCCTTAAGCCTCTTAAGCTGCAGGGACTTCATCCCGCCCCTGTCCATAGCGGCTATTTTTTCATCCCAGAACTTATTATCCGTCATGACCTCTCCTGCCCTGTTTTTTAGGTTTCCCAAGACCTATATCTTCTCGCCTTTTCTTTTATCCCAGACCCTCCTGGCTTTACCCACGCTTCTCTGTATTGTCTTAGGCTCCTTAAGCTTTACATCTATCTTTATGCCGGTAGTGGAATAAAGCTTATGCTCGATATCGGACTCAAAATTTTCCAGCTCTTTCATCTTTTCAGAGAATATATCTTCAGATACTTCCACCCAGACTTCCAGGGTATCCAGGTAGTTCTTCCTCTCTACCACAATAAGGTAGTGGGGTTCGACTTCATGGACCTGCATCAATACTTCCTCTATCTGTGACGGGAATATATTGACTCCCCTTATAATAAGCATATCATCGGCCCTGCCCATGGGCTTTGCCATCCTGGCATGTGTCCTGCCGCAGGCACATCCGGATATGTCTATTTTTGAAAGGTCCCTGGTCCTATACCTTATGATAGGCAGCGCTTCTTTGGTAAGCGAGGTAAATACCATCTCCCCTATCTCTCCCGGCTTTTTCCTCTTGCCGGTCTTGGGATCCATTATCTCTATTAAAAAATGATCCTCAGCTACATGCAGCCCCGCCTTCTTATCACATTCGCAGGATACACCGGGACCGATTATCTCTGATAATCCGTATATATCAATTGCGTCTATTTTTAGCCTTTCTTCGATCTCTTTCCTTATTTCTTCCGTCCAGGGTTCGGCACCCATGATGCCGGTCCTCAGTGTCAGGGCTTCGAAGTCGATGCCCAGCTCTTTCCCCATTTCCGCAATATACAAAGCATAGGACGGAGTGCAGCAGATAATAGTGGAGCTAAAATCCTGCATTATCTTTATCTGCCTTTCGGTATTTCCCCCGGATACGGGAACTACTACCGCACCCAGGAGCTCTCCTCCATAATGGAGGCCCAGGCCTCCGGTAAAAAGGCCATAGCCATAACTGTTCTGTATTACATCCCCGGGCCTGGCTCCGGTGCTGTAAAGCTGCCTGGCTATAAGGTTGGCCCACATATCTATATCATTTTTCGTATATCCTACAACTGTAGGATTGCCTGTGGTGCCGGATGAAGAATGCACCCTTACCACATCTTCCATCGACCGGGCAAAAAGCCCGAAGGGATAATTGTCACGGAGATCATCTTTGACAGTAAATGGGATCTTTTCAAGATCCTGGAGGCTGTTAAAGCTCTCAGGGTCTATACCGGCATCATCCAGCCTCTTTGTATAAAAACCTACATTAGAGCAGGCATTTTTAAGAGTCTGCTTAAGCCTTACCAGCTGCAGACCTTCCAGCTTATCCCTGGAAAGCGTTTCTACTTCCGGTTCCCAATACCTATTACTGTCCATAAGATGATCTCCCTTAGATGCTAGATTATTTCGCGAATAATTTGTCTACTGCAGCATTTTTATCAGGTTTGCTGAATGCAGTGACAAGTATTGTGACTATAAAGGAAAGCGGGAATGCTATCAGTATGGGATCTACCATACTCCATGGAGCCGGCAGCAGGCTATCCTTTCCAGTCAAGATCACAACCAGCTGAAGCATCTTGGCATTTGAAGCGTGGACAAAGAACATCCAGAATACGCTGGATACCAGTCCCACTATCATGCCCGAAAGTGCTGCAGCTTTAGTAGTCTTCTTCCAGTAGAGTCCCAGTATATACATGGGTAGGAATACGGCAGCGCATACTCCGAAGAAGAGCGCGGTTCCCCTGGCAATAATGGAAGTGGGCAGGAAGTATCCCAGTATAACGCTTACGATTATTCCGATTATGACTCCCAGCTTGGTTATAAGTAGACTCTTCCCTGAATTTCCTACTTCTTCTTTCTCTGTCTGCTTGGTGCCTACGCCTATCATATCCCTGGAGAAAGCTGTTCCAAGTGCATGGAACTGGGAGCTTATAGTAGACATGGCTGCGGCCAGCAGGGTAAGCATAAAGATATATACAAACCATGGCGGCATAGCCATATTGATAAATGTAGGTATTACCAGGTCAGTATTTCCCTGGGCTGCTGCAATTGCGATATTTCCGGTTTCATTGAAGAAATACACATTGGAAAGTGAGCCTACAATAAATGCGACACCAGTCATAAACAGTATGAAGACCCCGCCGATAAGAACTGCGCGGTTTAGCTGCTTATTGCTTTTGACCGTCATAAACCTTACTACTAACTGAGGCTGGGCCAGTACGCCTATGCCTACGCCGAGTATTATAGTAGATACCAGGGTCCACCAGTACGGAGTGCCCCAACCGGGCATAGTGGTCCATCCCTGATGTCCGGCAGCTACCATGCCTTCAGACAATTTTGAAGATAGATCTGTCAGGGCTTCATGGGCTGGGATTATTCCGCCCAGGGCATTATAGGTAAATGCGATCAGAATGATCATACCTATAAACATGATAGTTCCCTGGAGGGCATCGGTATACATAACACCCTTTAGTCCGCCGGCTATTACATAAGCTGCTATAACTATGGAGAAAATAGCCAGTGAAAGCACGAAATTGATATTGAGGGTACTTTCAATGAATCTTGCGGCGCCTATCAGGACCACACCAGTATAGAGAGGCATAAATACAAATATGGTTATACCACCGATTATCTGTATAGCCCTTGAATTATACCTTCTGCCCAGGAATTCGGGGAAGGTATGTGCTTCCAGCTTCTGACCCATCTCTCTTGTCTTCTTGCCAAAGAAAATAAAGGCTATGGCAATACCGACAGCAATATTAAGGAATGTCAGCCACAGGAGTCCCATTCCAAATACTCCTGCTGCTCCTCCAAATCCTACTATAGCAGATGTAGAGATAAAAGTTGCTCCATAAGAGAGCGCCATCACATATGGATGGATCTGCCTGCCTGCTATCATGAAGTCTCCAGAAGTCTTGGTGCCCCTGTAACCCAGATAGCCAAGATATCCGATTACCAGCAGATAAATGACTACGATAACTGTAAATAGTGGAATATTCACAAGTCTCTCCTTTCTTTTTATTGATTTTTCATTTCCGGGTTACTTATCCTTGTTCCACATTATTGCACCGTATACTATGCAGAATACTGCTGATATCAGACATAGTATATATGCCAAAAAAATTGACACACCGGCAAAACCTAGCATATTGCCTCCCTTCTTTTTTAGTTTTATATATTAAACTGGGATCCTTTTCCTTAACGCCAAAGAAAAAGGGCCTGTTAAAGAGATACGATCAGCTGCAGAGACCTATGCCGTTCTGGGTAAGGATCTTTTCAGTCTCTTCTATATTTGCTACGGAAAGTACGATCTTTGTTCCAGCTATCACATAGATATAATCAATATTTACGCCTTTACCTGCAAGTATATCCAGGATCTTATGGAGCTCGCCGGGCTTATCTTCTACGGTGACGCAGATCACGTCAGCAATATGGGTGGTAAATCCTGAATCCTTTAAGGCCTTTTTGGCCTCATCCACATCGGATACTACAAGCCTCAGGATTCCGTAATCCCTGGCTTCGGTAGTGGAGAATCCCTGCAAATTGATGTTTCCCTTACTTAATATACCAGTTACATCAGCCAGCCTCCCGGTCTGGTTTTCCAGAAAGACTGTTATTTGTTTTACAGGCATATAACCTCCTGCTATCCTATTTTATTATTTCCCTGCCCTTCTCGAAGGCATTTTTATTTAATTCTAGAACACGCTTTGGTATCAAATCGTCCAATGCTTTTTTCCAGCTTTTAAGCTTTATGGGAAGGAATTTTGACAGGCTTCCCATAAGAACCATATTGCTGGCCCTGATTTCTCCCAATTCCACAGCCGCCTCTGTTGCCTTGATAAGGGCAAAACCTGAAGTTACTCCGGCTATTTTTTCAATTATACCAGCGGGATATTCCTTATCCCCTATATATACCGATACCGGGACTAATTCATAATCATTAATAAATAAAAAACCATCCGGTTTCAGTAGATCCAGGTAGCGGATCGATTCAAGCTTTTCCAGTGCCATTATGACATCAGCTTTATCAATTATGGGGGAATACACTTTCCTGCCGAACCTGACGCTCCCCACAACGCTACCGCCCCTCTGGGCCATGCCATGGACTTCTGATACTTTTATATCATAGCCCTGAACTGTGGCAGCCCTGGCAAGCACTGTAGAAGCCAGTATTATTCCCTGTCCTCCCACACCGGAAAACATGACCGAGATAGTACCGCCTTCTTCTACCTTCTTCCTGTTTCTTTGAAGGTAAGCTGTACTGTCTTTCTTTTTAAGTTTCTTATTATTAATATTGTCGTTTTTCATTTAAAAATGTTTTTATAAACTAATAAAAAAACTGTTATAAATGCTAAAAGTATTTTATGATGAACTCTTGCAAATAATGGCGTCCTTGCGGCATATGCCCGCGCAGACCCCGCAGCCGCTGCACTGAAGGCTGCTTATGGAGTAAGTATCATCCTTCAATTCTATGGCAGGACAGCCGAATTTAATGCATAATCCGCATTTTTCACATTTATCCTGGTCTATATAGACTTCATTTGCACTGGGCTTTCTCCTGTCCAGGAGAACGCATCTCTGCCGGGCGACTATGACTGAAAGGCTTTCTATCTTAAGATGCTTCCTTAAAACATCTTCAAATGCCTTCATATCATAAGGATCCACCACTTCAACATTTTCTACCCCTGCTCCCCTGGCAATATCCTCGGGATTGACAGTTACAGTTTCTTCTCCCATAAGCGTCATTCCCACGCCGGGATGGACCTGGTGGCCTGTCATGGCAGTGATCCTATTATCCAGTATTATTATTACCCCGGTTCCCTTATTGTATAGATTGTCCACAAGAGGGGTCATCCCTGAGTGGAAGAATGTGGAGTCTCCTATTACAGATACCACTTTACCTTTTAATGCTGGATCAGCCTTTTCCATGCCCAGTGCCTGCCCCACTCCTGCCCCCATGCACAGGCAGCTGTCCAGGGAATTTAGAGGCGGGAGAACTGACAGGGTATAGCATCCTATATCGCCCATGACCTTAAGCCTTAATTTTTTTATCACATGGAATGCGGGCCTGTGAGGGCACCCGGCGCATAATACCGGCGGCCTCATTGGCAGCCCTTCCTGCGCCTGGCTTATCCTTGAAACATTCTGACCTGGTCCATCAGGGGTATCTTCTTTCTTCCCGTTTATTTGCGGTGATACTTTCCTTAAGAAGCCCGGACTTAATTCGCCATAAGGAGGGAATAGTGACTTGCCCATTATCCTGGAGCCAAGATCCATTGAGAGAAGCTTTTCTTCCAGATATGGCTCCAGTTCTTCTATTACTATAATGATGTCTTTTCCCCGGGCAAATTCCCTTATTATGTCTTCCGGAATAGGGCTTGTCATGCCCAGTTTGAGTATGTCAATATCAGGGAACACTTCCATTGTATACTGGAATAATACCCCTGAAGTTATAATGCCTGTATTTTTATTAGAGCCATTGCCATTATATACACTATTAAGACTGCTATCGCTGGAAAGCTTCTTAAGGTTCTCCCACCTTTCGAGAACTACCTTGTGCCTGATCCTTCCGAAAGCCGGGATCATTACATATTTCTGGCAATTTTTCTGGTATTCTTTTATAGGTATTTCTTTCCTGTGTCCTATTGCTACCAAAGACCTGGAGTGGGATATCCTGGTTGTAGAACGGACTATTACAGGTGTATCATATTCTTCACTTATATCCAGGGCCTGACCGATATAGTCTTTGGCTTCCTGGCTGTCCGAGGGTTCCATCATGGGTACCCTGGCGAACCTGGCATAGAACCTGGTGTCCTGCTCATTCTGGGAGCTGTGAAGCTGGGGATCATCTGCAACAATAAGGACCAGTCCTCCGGTGACTCCGGTATATGACATGGTCATAAAGGGATCTGCCGCCACATTGAGGCCGACATGTTTCATGGCAACCAGTGTCCTTACCCCGGCGATGCTTGCCCCTGATGCTACTTCAAGGGCTACTTTTTCATTTACTGACCACTGGCTGTAGATCTCGGGATATTTAGCTACATTTTCAAGTATTTCCGTGGAAGGTGTTCCCGGGTATGCTGTGGCAACCTTTACTCCTGCCTCATAGGCACCCCTGGCTATTGCTTCATTTCCCGTAAGTAATCTTTTTTCTTTAGTGTTTTTCAATAAGTACCTTGGGTCCTGGTTTAAAAAAGATCCTTAAGATCCT
>Ga0180431_10001719_pt1 | contig 30046 bp, 49 predicted proteins | sample SS_ome_11_FD_132459 | JGI IMG/M metagenome (GOLD analysis project Ga0180431, IMG submission 132459) | Hypersaline lake sediment archaeal communities from the Salton Sea, California, USA - SS_1_MS_1 metaG | ecosystem: Environmental > Aquatic > Non-marine Saline and Alkaline > Hypersaline >... | reverse complement strand
CGTTTACATTTACCATTTTATCAACTCTCCTTTCCTTTTTAGGAACATAATATTCTATTAAGAATGCTTCGAGCATTCCTTTATTCTCTGGGGTTTTGAACATCTATTCACCATTTACAATGTATATAGTCCGTTGGATCATTCCAATAAATCTTTCGTGACCCAATATTGCCACATTTTTTACAAGATCCTCTAATTTGTGTACAACCACCTTCTACAGCAGTAGTCCAAACTCTATTTATATTCATAGGTGAATTACATATACCACAAAACAGACCAAAATGATCTGATGTGTCTTGTTTTATTATTGCATTACTCATATTTTAACCTCCACTCATCCTATCTATTTCTTCTCTAATTTGTTTTTCATTTATATCCAATTTCATCCTTTCTGCTTGATCAATTATATATTTCTTAGATATCATAAATTCTACACCACTTCCAACATGTCTACTTATCTTAAATCCCATTCTTCTTAATGAATTCCCAATCCATTTAGGACTAGCCCATGGAGCACTATTTTCATCTAAGTCCATATATTTCAGCAAATTTTCTCTGATATTTTTTATACTAATGTAGTTATCAGACCACATATCATCATATATCAATACTAATAATGATTTTATCAACTGGTGGTCATTTGTATCTGTTACAGATATTTCTCTAACTTCTTTGACTTTCAATTTTGCATATTTTAGAAGATCTTTATATTTATCTTCACCAAAGAACTTTGCAATAGATAATATAGGTTTCCATAACTCCCATTCTCTATTCTTAAAGAAATGATCTTCATTTTCAATAGTATCATATACCTCTTTGATATTTTTCCATTTTTTGAACATAAATAAATATAATAGATTTCTATATTCCTGCCAATGTTCATCCTCTTCTTTTATTTCTAAATTGCCTATAGTTTGATTTTTAGTAGCCCTCATAGTTATAGTTATACATCTAGATTGCAAAACATCTTCAACACCATTTATATTACCAATCATTTTAGGTGAAAATAATGAAAAAGTTTTATTAACATAAGCTTTTACTCCATCTACCATAACTTCTTCAGTTCTTGTGGTTTTGGTTCCTTTTTTATATCCTGATAATATAATATCTCTAAAATCACCCATTCTACTACCATCATTTATTCTTTCCGCTTCATCTATCAAAACCGTTGATTTTCTAGATTCAATTTGTCTAAATAATGATGATGTAGACATATTTGCAGATTTTATAGAATTAAATGCTAATTGATTAGTAAAATCCATAGATTTTGATTTACCTGTATCTTTCAAACCATTAAATAATATATATGGATATGAATTAAAAACATGTTGAAAATAGGTTCCTATAATCCAATAAGTTATAGTAGAATATGCTCCTTCTCCTTCTCCAGGATAATCTAAATAATCATGTAATAATGAGTTCAATTTAACATCCAAATTATATAATAATTCATCATATTCATCTTGGAATTGATCAATACAATATTTTTCTATAAATTCTATAGACCATCTATTATCACCAGCAGGTGGAAATGATTTAAAAAACAATCCTTCTTGTTTTAATATTTCAACATTTAATGGTAATACCTTACCATCTTCAAATAATATATAATTTTTTTCAGTAGGAAAACCATTTTCACCTTCTTGTATTAAAGTGAATGTTGTGAACATAGTGACGTTATTTAGACCTAATATAGGACTATCAAAAATAGTAACGTTTACTTTACTATTTTTAAAAATTTGCCCTAAGTCCACGTTAACATCACTACATGAACTACGTTCACTAATCTCTCTTAGACTATTGATTTTATTAAGAGTATATTGATCATAAGAGTTATCAATTTCTAAAGATAGTTTATTAAAATTAAGGTTTGATTCTGTATGTTCACTAATATTTTTTATTATATTTTTCCATTGATTAGACATTTTTTTCCATAATTTAGAATGGAATTCTATATTAGGTATTACTTTTTCATTATCTTTCAACAATCTAAGTTCAAAGTTTTTATCATCTAATCTAAATATCTTCAATACAAATCCATTGATATTTTTCTCAAATATCTTATCATTATTTTCTAATAATTCTTCGTTATCCATACACGACTCAGAACAAGAACAGAAAAATTACCTACGGAGGAAACTTAACTGCCAGGATCCTGTATCTGATTTATCGATAAATTATCTGATACTTTAAAATAAAATTTAACGTGATTATTAATACTATATATATAGTTTTAATTCATTTATATACTTTTTGTTTCATCAACAAATACTATAGAACATATATGTTACAATATACATAAATTATTTATACTATCAATACAATATAATACTACGAAAGTAAAAGATACTCCGAATAGGGTGGTGTGGGGATTTCAAAGAATACCTATTCTTTTTTTGCCAGCAAGTCCATTTAACTTATCCCACACCACCTGTTTATTTTTCAACGTTAACTTTATATTTTATCATCGACAATATATATATATGTATGAATTAGATGATGAAATCAGAATAATGGATGAGATAAGGGAATTTAGGTTTGATTTCGGAAGAGAGGATGCATTAACATGAAAATTAAAAAATGTTATAGATGTAAAGTAGGTAGAGTAGTAGTAAACAGGAAATTAAAATTAAAGTTTTGTTCTTATTGTGGTCATGAATTTAAAAGATAATTATAATACACTTTTCTTCCAACCTTTTCGGTCTATCCAAACCCATAACCATTTCTCAACAAAGGGATTGTCAATTTGTATATCAACTAGTTCTTGAACTTCATATCCATAATTAATATCAATATCTTTTTTCTGACGTTTGCATTGAATTAATAATATACGATCATATCTAATAGCTATGACATCCACTGGGCTATGCGATCCAGCTGTCCGAATACAGACAAACCCTTGATTACCAAGTTCTTTTATACACTTATATTCAATAGTCCTTCCACGTATATAATTTTTATTGACCATAATTTACACTTCCAGTAGGATCAAATATTCCAGGAATGCTATCTGGATCTATATAATTATATTCTAACCAAGCATTACATCCTAGTTCATCTATCTTCATATTAAGTTCACGAACTTCGTTTACTTGATCCATAGCAACTACTGTAAACATAGAAACCATTATAATCATAATAATCAGAAGCAGCATAAAAATATATTTTTCGTTCATATATTAATTTATATTTCATATATTATAAAGATTACTTTTTTCGTTTAATTTCTTTTGATTTACGAATTGCCCAATTAATACCACAAGTTCCTCCCCAACCAATCCATGCGACATAACCTCTATCTTTCCATGGAGTTGACTTAAACTTTGGATTAATTTGAGCATTAGAACGATGTCTATTAAACTGTGCCATTCTTTTAACAACATCAGAAGAAACAGATTTACCACTTGCAAGTTGACTAGCTCTTCTCCAGCCCACAGGAGTCATCGCCTTAACTTCTTTTGGATATTTTTTTCTATACATAATTGCTTTCTTTGCTGCTCTTCGAGCACAAATAGGGGGCTTATATTTTTTCATTAAATCACTTTTTTCTTAAATGTGGTCTTACTCTAACTTGAGCTCTTTGACCTTTTACTTTTCTTAAATGTCCTTTTACTCTTACTTGTGGCATAATTCTTACCTCCTTTTATTTTTCTTTCTAAACTTTTGGATAGCTTTCTCTGCAACTTTTAATCCACTACCGATAGCCTGCACAAAAACCCATTCTTCTTCCTGTTAAAGGACCCATTCCATTTGGTCCAGTTCCATCTCTTCTTGGCATAATTCTTACCTCCTTTTCTTTTTATATATTGAAGACTTACAAGCAGCATATGGATTAACTTTCTTTTTCTTTCCACGTTGTTTAGCTTTTACTTTCTTTACACATCTTTCTAATTTTGCTGGCATAAAATCATCTCTTACTCATAACCAACATAATAAATGAAACTGCAGCTAGACCTATAGGTAGTAATACATATTCTTGTGGGAATAATCCAGCTACTGATAATAAGATTCCACTTATTGATGTTATGAATGCAGATATTGCTATTGATTCTGCACCATCATTTGTTTTACGAGATAACATAAATAATATTATAAATATTACAAATAGAATACCTATACTAAAGAATCCTCCAGTTACATCATTGTTATATACCATTAAATCTGATATACTACTTATATTTGTTGGTAAATCGTACGCCATCATGCATCCCTTCCAAATATTGCTTTAAATATTCCAAACAATACTATTACAGCAATTATTAATCCGATGAATCCTATAACCCATCCTGGTATGATTCCCATACCTGCTTCTTCTGCTAGAGCTGATGTTAAGTCTACTAATATACCTGTTGATTTACTAAATGTATCTATATAACCTGCAAGTCCACCTAATAAATCTCCAGCTCCGCCTACAGGATCTGTTGTTCTATTTAAATTAGATTGGAAATCTTGAGCATAAATTAAAACTTTGCTTTTGGAGTCATCAAAACTATCACTTGATAAAACAGTTCCACCATAATCAGAACTAAGTTCGCTATAGAATGTAGTTAAACCTATAAGTACAGCTGATATTATTAGTCCACCCAATATAAGTTTTTTTAGATCTCCCATTTCATTACCTCTTAATTAAAACTATTATTATTCCTACTATAAATACTAAACCTCCAATAGCTGCTAAGTTTAGTGTTATTATTCCAATCATAGCACACATTATTATTCCCATCATTCCCATTATTAATCCACCTTCCGGACTTCCTAATGAGAATCCTATAAATGTTAAAGCTATGAATATCAAGAATGTTATTATTAATCCAACAGAACCAAATGTTGTATCCGGAAAATCTATTGTTAATGTAAGTACATTAACTTTACCTTCTGATGTTTCTCCAGTCATAATAACATTATATGTATCATCTCCTACTGGAAGTGTACAGTTGAATGAATATAATGTATCTTGAACTACTGAAATTGTCTGATCACAAATATCTGTTCTTCCAGTACCACGTAGTCTAAGAACTAGGAAATTCATTGAATCAAATTCTCCTGATAAATCTTTGAACTGACATGAAACCTCTCTTGTAGAATTTGTATATGTACAGCTTACATTATAATTTTCAGAATATCTAAAGAAATCAGGTTCCACTTGTCTCCCAATATTTATTATTTCTTCATATTTTCCATCACCATTAGTGTCACTAGGTTGACCATTATTAAAGGTTCCTACAATTACACCTAAGTTATTATAAACAACATATTTGAATACAGTCTCTGGAGGTGGAAATAGATAAGTGCTTCCTTGTCCGTCATCACTTGACTTTAACATAGCGATTGGATTATTTTCATCAACTACGTTTCTGAATATTTTTACAAAATAATCTGTAAGTGGTTGAAGAGTATTTGCATCTCTTACTGTAAATGTAGTTTCTTTCCCAAGAGATAATGGTATCAAATATAATGGTATGTTTTTATTTTGTCCACTTGGTGTTGAATTAAATGTTTCATATATGAAATAATATATTCTACTAAAGTATTCCGAACTGTTTGAATTATATTCTATTCTACCCTGAATATTTTCATAAGATATATTAGGTGGAATACATATCTGAAGATTTGGTTGACCAGGTGAACCTAGTATTGTTATATTTTTTTGAGAATCTAAACTTTGAATTCTTAATATTACATCTAATCTTCCATCAGAAGTAAGATTTATTGGTAAACCTGTCTCTTCATTTGTAAGTGTAAAGTTTCTTACAATTTCTGTTGCGTTTCCTGTACAATTATTAATTAATATTTGACTTGAAGTTATATTAACAGTAGCAGTTGCTGTTCTTGATCCACTCCCACTTAGTGTTGATGTTATATTAACAACATAATCTTTTGTTTCTTCATTCATATATGGTATTGTTATTTGTCTTTGGAATCTTTCTTTAGTACTATTAAGAAATGTTAATCCTCCAGCATAATTAGTATTATTAAAATTAACAGTCATATCTTGCATAATTTGTGGACCGTGTGGAATAGTTTTATCTAAAATTCCAGTTACTGTCATTGTTTCTCCTTCAGTATATGTGGATTTGTCTGTTTGTATAGATAGAAATGCTGAGAATATGCCTTGTTGAGTTCTATTTTCTGATAAGTCTGTTTTTACTGAACCATTAACATAATCTACTGAAAGATTAAACCAAAATGTGAAATCTGTATTATTTACCTGAAGGAATGGAATAGTAGGTGTTCCAGTTATTGTAAGATTAACTACACTACTACCGATACTTGATTCAGAAGTTGAATATTCAGTATTATTCCATAACAATGTTCCGTCTATATTTGAAACTATAGAATTATTATATTGAACCAATACTGATATAGGTTCGCTTCCAAATTCTCCAACTTTCTGTGTATAATTAATTAAAGAAATAACATATCCTTGATCTCCTATTGATAATGCTGATTGTTCTGAACCATATACTATTGTTGGTTGTTTCTGATAAAATAATTCAAATGTTAAATCTCTTGTATCTCCAAGACTTAGTCTACCTAACGGATATGTCAAAGAACTAAATTGTTGATCTAAATTATTCCATCTTATATAATTATTTGCAGAATTATCTTTTTCAGTAAAGACTACACAATTTAATCCATCTGATATTCGTCCTACACTATTCAAATCAAAGCTAACATTATAATAACCCCCACCAGCAACAGATGTTATGGTTTCTCTAGATTCGGTTATTTTATTACCAGTTAGTGATGTACAATTGTCTATAGTACTTGTATTTCTCAATTCTATGGAATAATTTATCTCTTTATTACCTCCAGCTACATTATTTGAAAAACCTATTTTTATTTGTCTTAGATTCTTTTGCTGATCTTCCAAACCAAAATATCCCCAATTCATTTTAGTATCATATAATCTATTACCATTTGGAGAATATCCATTTGAAACTATTCTAACATAAGCAGATCCTTCCCAACATTGTGGTTCTATATCACCATCTGATTTATACATATCAACTCTAATAGCTACTGTATTTGGTAAAGCATCCCAACAATCTTGCCGTATAGTTATATTCCTATGATCAGGGGAAGAATCTCCTAATTTAATTTCAAATTGTGTACCTAATCTATTAGCACCTGCAGGTTTTGTAAAATTAAAATACCAAAAACATCCTTTTAATCCTGAAGTTCCACCACAATCTGCATAAGTTGACCAATTATTATCTATCGCATTATTAGGATTATTTATAGTAGCACCTGTACCATATGTCTCATTATAAAACCAGTCTGCATCATCCTGATGTGTTTTGTTTACAACATAAGAAAGATTGAATGTTTGCCAAGCTAGACCTGCTGATGATAAAAATGTCGATCCTCCGTTTTCAAGCTGTGAAAACAATTTAAATATACTATTATTTAATTGTGTTTCAAGATTTGAACTTGCTCCTGAAACTAAGTTAGGATTTCCATAATAAATATAATAAGTCCTGTTTTCTCCAGCAGTCATTGAATAATTTATATCTACAGAACATAACCTGTCAGAACCTGAAAGTAAATCTCTTGTTACATTTATAAGTGTTTCTTCGACTTCTATTCCACCATCCAGTCTTGTAACTCTAAATTCTTTTGTACAATTCTGAACTTTTATATTAGGTATGGTAAGATTAACGCTAAACAATCTGTCAGAAAATGTTTCGTCTGTAGTTATATTAACTGGATTTCTATACTTCCAATTAGAATTAAACCATGGATGATATTCTTCATTATCAATTGATACTAATGATTTACCAGCAGAACCCCATCCTATTCCGTTTTCCATTTCATAAGGCTGAACTTTATATATTACTTTTAATTTAATTGGTTTTCTGTTGATGTTTGCTGATAATCTTCTACCATTCTTTTCATTATTATCCAAACGTATAACTTCTATTTCAGTATTTGAATCTCCTGTAAGATTCAAAAGATTAAATTCAAGATCTTTTACACCTTTATTCATCATACCAGTTATAGTTACTATATATTCTTTATTAATAATACCATCATGTGTCAATTGCCATTCTACTTCAATATTATTTTTACGTTCTAAAGTATGTTTATGGTGAGGTATAGATCTTATATCATTTAGATTTATTCCAGCATCATGATCTATTTTTACTTCAGGTGGCCCGAATAAGAAATCTAATAATCCTGCTTCAGCAGGAGTAGCAAACATACTCATAACTAATAAGAATACACATATTCCACCTAATACTAGGCCTGTTTTTTCAATTTCTTTTCTCATTTCGTCACCTTGTCTTGGCATACAATGCTATTAATATACCTACACCTATTGCAACTACTATTATAGGTAAATTACTCATAATATTTGATATCAAAGGATAGTTTGCTGCTGAGCTGCTTAATTCTGCAGATGTTTCTACTTCTTCATATAGATTAGAGAATATAACTGCTATCGCTATGAATATTGCTAAAGCTATTAAAGATACTATGAAAAATGCTGGATGTGATTGTATAAAGAATGCTGATAGAATTGTAGATATTATTAATCCACCTAATAATAATACAAAACCAGAATCAAATGTTCCTACAGCTGTTATTCCACTTTGTGTATAATTTGAAACATCGTATGGTATATCTGTAGTTTGCATTACATCATTATAACCATTTATTAGAGTGAAAGAAACAATAATAGTAGTTGCAAAAATAAACATAAATACGATTATAAAAGGTATATCAAATACACTTCCTTTTCTCTTTCTGGTTTGAATAATCATCATAATATATAATTATATACAATTACTAAATAAATGATAGTGGATAATGTTCCTCGAATATAGTTTTCTTTCTTCGCTTACTCATTCGAGGCATAATAACAATCTGATTTGGAAAAGCCATATCAGCAAATAACTTAGAAGCTTCTATAAAAGTAACATCTCTTTTAAGATTTTTTTCAAGATTACACCTAAACAATTCAATCCTTTTTTCTAGATTTTTATCGATTCTTTTGATTCCTGTATTAGATCTACCCATATTAATTATCACCATTAAAATAGACTAAAAAAGCTTCTCCTTTGTCTACGTCTTCTAGGTCTAAGTTTTCTTAATTCTAAACCTGTAAATACTGTTTCTGCAGGAGGAGCTGGAGCTTCTACACCGAGGAATAATGCTTCAAAACTCGGAATGAATTCTGGTTTGAATGGTTGAGCTTTAAGCGGTTTTGGTTTTTCAAATAACTCCAACCCTGAAAATTTTGGAAATGCAAATGGAATTGCTATTGGTGATGGAGTAGGTGGAATTATAGTTGCAGGTAATGTAGGCATAGTAGTTGCAATCGGAGCTAATACTGGTAATTGAGCGGTAAGTTGTTTTTGAACTTGTGTAGTAGTAGTAGTTGGTACTTGTCTTGTTATAGGTCTTTGTTCTTGCCTTGATATTTGTAAAGGTTCTAATCTTAATTCTGGTATTTGAGTAGGTATTTGTCTTTCTACTGGTCTTTGAACTTGTCTTCTTGCTTGTGTTACTCCTGTTGCTAAACCACCGACTACTGTTTGTGGACCAAAACTAACTCTAGGTATTTCCATTATTTCAGTAGTTGGTCTTGGTATAGCAATTCCTGGAGCTAATCTTGCTCCAATTTGTGCAGCTAATGGTCTTGCTGTTACGAATGATGGTAAAGTAACATCAGGTTGTAATCTAGGTAAATCTTTTATTACTTGTTGTTTAGCTAATTGTCTTCCAGCTCCAGTTATTTGTTCTAATCTAACTTGAGTTGGTCTTCTTGTAATTAATTTTAATCCACCTCTAGAAACACTTGGTAATTGTTCATCTGGTAATTTAGTTATAGCTCCAACAGTTCTAGTTAATGTTGGTAATTTAATAGGACCTCTTTCAGGTACTATAGCAGCTATTCCTTTAGCTTCAAATAATCTAGTATCCACTCCACCTCTTCTAATTCTAGCAATATCAGTTACAATTCCTCTAGTAAGTACACCTTCTCTTGTTGGTGTAACTGTAGGTGTTTTTATAGCTCTTTCTCCTCTCAAAAATTGTCTTATATTTCTACTAGTAGTTCTTCCAACATCTTTTCCTACTTTTAGAATATCACCTGGTTGTCTAAATGCTCTTACAGCACTTCTAAATCCAACAGCTTGTCTATCTCCTGTAACTAAAGCTTGTTCTACTCCTCTACCTATTAATCTAAATTCTCTAGCTCCTCTTGGTCCTCTTATTGCAACTTCACCAGCAGATACTATTCTTGCTAATCCAGGTTCTCTAGATATAGGTGCAGCTTCTCCAATTGTTATTCCAGGAAATCTTTGAACTTTAGGTTTTGCTTTTGGAATTCCTGGTAATTTTCCAATAGCTGTTCTTAAAGGAGATGGTCTTGTAGCAACTTGAATTTCAAATCTTTCTAAACCTCTAATTAATGGTACTTCACCTGTAGGTGTTTTAACAGGTATTTCTCTAGCTTCAGTAATTCCTCTAATTCCACCTAATTGTCTAGTTGTAACTTTTCTAGTAGGAGTAACAGCAGCTCTTATTCTTGGTGTAACAGCTTTACCAACTCTTGGTATTACTCTCGGAGCAGCAACACCAACTGCTGCTGAACCAAGTAATCCACCAAGACCTGCGAATTGTCCGAACTCTCTTCCAAATCTTAATTGTGATGCTCTTTGTTGTTCTTCTAAAAATCTAGGATCAGTAATTGATCTAACAGTACCACCAATTGTTCCAATAGGATCTCTTGCTAATTGTACAGGTCCTGTAACAATTCCAGATAATCCTGTACCTAAACCTAATAATCTTGTTTCTTGCTCAAGTCTTTCTCTTTCAGATCTTCTTTTTTCAGGAGCAACAGGTGTAACTATAGCTTGACCCTCTGGAGAAATATCAAATAATTGTCCTGTTCTTCCTAAGAAACTTCGTTGAGATTCAACTAATTCAGCCCTTGCTTCTAAATCTAAAATTCCTGGAGGTGTTATTGGTTCACCTCTTTCTAATGTTCCTACAATAACTCCTCTTTCTCTTAATCTTTGTTCTCGTTCAAGTCTTCTTTGAGCTTGTTCTATTTCTCTTTCTGTTGGTGCAGCTCTTGCTCCTTGTTGTATTGCTCTTCCAACAGCGGATGGACCTAAATCAGTATCAACTTGTGGTTCTTCTCCTTGAGATCTTGTAACTCTACGTCTTCTTCTAACAACAGGTCCTGGTTGTGTAATACCAGGTATTGGAGAGGGTTCTATCAAACCTTTACGTATTGCCTCTTGTTCATACGGAGACCGTATAGGTAAAACAGAAGGAGCTCTAGAAATAGGTAATTGAGGAGTTACATCTCTAAAAGGATTAGCATTACGTAATTGATCTAATCTGCTCTGAGGCATAGTAATCTATATAAAATATTGCTTTTACTATTATAAAAAGATTGCGGATGTTACAAATAACAAACAATTAATATGTTTTTGTTACCAATCACTTAATTTTTCAATCATTATACCTTCTTCTGTTTCATGAAATACCATAGGACATTCTGGTTGTAAAAATCTAGGGAATATACTTTGTATTCTATAATATTCTCCTGGCATTAAACATATTGCAGGTAATGATGTTTTACTTTCTTGATTAGATGCATTTACAACGAATATTCCTGAAATTGTTATACTAATTATTATAGCTAAAATAATTATATTCTTCATAACATAAATATGTTATGTAAAGTATTTAAAGTTTTTCATTAGGTTATTTTCAAACCTATTTATACTTTAACATAGAAATAATATACAGGTTCCTGCCAAGGGAATCTTAAATAAGCATGTAGCTTGATCACAACAACCTAGCTAAAGCTATATTGTTTATAATTCTTTATAAAGTTTACTGTTTGTCTTCTTCATCGAATAGTTGTAAAAATAGTGTATATATCATCATAAATTAACGTCACTAGAATCAGGTTCTTTCTGTGCCATCATTGATTTTGCAATTCCTGCGATATATAAAATGACAAAATAAACCAATACTAAAATTATAGCTACTGTTAATATTACAGTTACTTGTTCAATAGCTGTTATAATTGTAGAATTACCTATATCTAATGCATAACTGTATAACATATTATTCAAGATCATAGTCATCCATAATACTACAAATAAGAATAATATTCTCAGGAAGAAATGCTTAGAGTTCATCTTAACAGCTAGATATGTAAATATACCCATGATGATTCCAAGCCCTAATATGATTGCTAAATTAAATATTCCTGTATCTGCTGTTACTGGAGTCTCAGGTCTAGTCATGAATGAATACTGAGTTGAATTTACACATATACCAATTGGCTGATAACATGATTGTACATAATAGTAATAAGTTGTATTTGCTGCTAATCCTGTTAATGTAATACTATGAGATTTTACATAATTATTTATTCCTGAAGATTCATTTAGATCACTTGAATTAATTCCATAATAAACTGTACTATTTGTTAGTTCATCAGTATTCCAAGTTATTATAGCAGAATCTCTACTAATACCAGATGATTTAACATTAGTTAATCTTATTGTTAAATTACTTGCATTAAATAACGCAGACACAAAACTGAAATTACCTTGACTGTCATTCAAAAAGAATGATACATTATAGAATCCTATTTGTGTTAAGTTTTCTTCATCTAATATAAGAGTTCCGTTATTTAAGTTGTTATTTGTTAGTACTGAATCATCTGGGAAGAATACGGTAAAGTTTGCGAAGTCTGGAGTTCTTCCTCCTGCAACAGTATAATTCCAATATATTCTAATTGATCTATTAAGTTGAACTTTAACTATAGAAACATTAAGATTTAGAGTTAATGAAGGAATTGGAGCACCTACAACATCAAATGTTTTTGTATCTGTATCTTCATTTCCTAAAGTATCATTAGCGTATCCTAAAATTGTATATGTTCCTATTTGTGTTAATAATGCTGTAACTATAGTGTCTGATATATTTCCAGTACCACTATCTAATAAAGATCCATCAGGATAAGTTACATTCCATTTAGCAACATCTATATCTAGTAATGCATCAGTAAATCCAACAGTAAAGTCGACATCATCTACACCTTGTACAGCAGTAGTAGGATTTCTTGTAATAGTTATTACAGGTGGTGTAGTATCTAATAATATTTCTCTTGTGTCTTCTGTCCAGTTTAATTGATCACTTGTATCATTTACTGATGCGTTTAATAAATATATTCCATCAGCAAGAGATGTAAAGTTAACAAAATGAGGACTTGATGATGATGTATTTGTTTGTAATATTCCGCCTGTAGAATTATATATGTATATTGTTATTGTATCAATTCCTATATCATCTAAAGCTGAAACATTTACTTCTATATAATCTTGTGAATAATTACCAGTTTCAGTTGTTGGTGAAATAAATGTTATATTAGGAAATTTGTTTTCAGTTACTGTAAAGGAATCTATAACAGTATTTGAATTACCTAAACTATCATTTGCAAAACAAGTAATATTATAAGTTCCAGTTCCATTAACTGCTTGATAAATTATAGATGCAAAATTAATTGTATTATTTTCTGCTACTATTACACCTGAAGCATTTACTATATTAAATAATACTGTATCTAAACCTATCAAATCATCTGAAGTTGTACAATTTGTATATATATATTGTGTTTCGATTATTGAAGTATCATTCTTTAATATATTTATATTTGGTGCAGTTGTATCTAAAGTAATTGTTCTGGTATCATCAGTCCAATTCAATAATCCAGAAGTATCGTTTACAGAAGCATTTATTAGATAAGTTCCATCATTTAATCCAGTAAAATTATAAAAGAATGGGCTTGATCCTGAAGTCTGTGAATCTTCTAGATCACCTGAGTTATTATATAAGTATATTGTTATTGTATCAATTCCTATATCATCTAAAGCTGAAACATTTACTTCTATATAATCTTGACTTAAATTTGATCCATCATTTGGAGTTGGAGATATGAAAGTTATATTAGGATATAAATTGCTTGATATTTCAATAATTCTTGTTTCAGTGCAATTTCCAGCTTGAGTATTATTAGCACAAGCTTGATATGTATATGTGCCATAATCCAAATCAGGACTTGCTACTGATTTAGTTTGATTTATATAGAATAACCATTTATTTGTATCATATTCATTCAAATTTGAATTATAAACATAATCAATAAATCCTTGTACTGATGGTTCATTTGAAACAAAAGCATTAGCATAAAGTCTAAATTCATCTATTGTTGCCAAACAACCATCAATAGGACTTCCTCCTGCTGACTTACCTATTCTGAACTCATTATCTGGGTCTCCATCATAAACAAAATTACCAGTACTTAATGTTTCAACACCATCAATGTAAACTTTAAAATTAAAGATAGAGATGGTATTAAGTCTCATAAATACATGATGCCATTCACCATCAGCAATATTTATACCCTTTTCTTCTGATGGACCATTCTCTAATCCTACTGAAACATTACCATTTGCCATACCAAGCCACCATCCGTAATCTTGTGCAGGAGCTGTAGAAAAATCACTTATAAATGAACATCTTGATGAAGTATCTGTTGTTTTAATCCAGAAACTTAATGCAAAGTTATTGTCATTTGCAGGAACTGTATAGATGTTTCCATTATCAAAGTCTGGAATATGGAGATATGTTGATGCATCTGTAATATCTAGTGCTTTGTCATATACTCCTTCAACAAAACTCATATTACCCATATTGCTTGTATTCACAAAATGATCTTGAGGAGAAACGTCTACTATAGTTGTATCATTCTCACCTAATGCTGAAACATTGTCTAAATTTAGAATCATAGCTAAGTGATCTGAACCACTATAATTTCCCAAGAATTTATATGATGTTCCATTAAAATAATAATCAAAATTTGTCAACGAATGTGAAGAATTTACAGTTATATTAACTATAAATGTTCTATTTGAAGTTATGGTAGCGTTTGGTGGGGTTGGATTTGTAAAATTTATTAATAAATAAGGAGATATTAATTCCTCACCTACACTATAATTTGTAAATTCACTTACATTGAAATAAAAATTATAAACATCTGGAGCTGTCACTAAACTATTTGATAAATCTCCACAAATAGAACCATCACATTCTAAACCATCTCTTAATGCTATAATTTCACCTACACCACTTGCTCCTAAATCTGTAATATTTATATTATAGAAACTTAGATTTGCGGAGACATTGAAACCTGGATGATTGTCTGAATCTACAGTAATTAAATTATAAGAAATATTTATGTCTGTATTAAAATTAATATTTGTTTCTCCATCATCGGCAACTCTTTCTAAAAATTCAATTTTACCATATTGAGTATTCTCAACAGTAAAATTATCAAGGTCTCCAAGACTATATCTCTCTAATGGTTGATCTATTAATGTAATCTGATTAGTAGCTGGATAATAAGTATATAATTCATTATTTCCAGTTCCTGCGGTTAAACTATTATTCTGTAATAATACAACAGCATTTTTAAATCTCAAAGTATCATCACCTGTAGATATTAAAGTATTATTACTAATTTCTAAACCTTCTATCAAACTTCCATCAGCCACAGTAGCAATTAAAACATAACCATCACTGACATTAACAAAATTATCATAAATTTTAACATTATCATTATCATCATCCCAATAAAAAACACCATTTGAACAAGCACCAGTAACACTATTATTATAAACTTCCAAATCTAAATCTCCACCACCACTGCTAAGACTAAGAAAATTATTTGAAGAATTAACAATATTATTATAAAAATATTTATTTGCTCCATCAGAAGCTAAATAAATCCTATCATAAATGTTATTATTATTAACAACTAAATTACTTGTTGTTTCACCATCTTTAAAATACATAGAAAAACTTCCAACATCTATAAAATTGTTATTTTCAATAGTCCAATTATCACAATTTGCAGTAACTGCAATTCCATAACCAACACATGAAAAACTATTATTTTTAACTAGAATATCATCACATCCATCTTTTTCCATGCTAATTCCATCATCACCAGATGAATAACAAGTATTGTTTTCAAATAATAAACCAGAACTAGATTGACTCCACATTCTTACACAATCATTTGAAATATTTATAGAATTGTTAATAAGATTGACATTGTTAGATCCAATTAAATAAGAACCATAAGCAAATCCTTCAATATTACAATCTTTAACAGTAATATTATCATTTCTTAAATCCATACCAGCATTTGAAACACCATTAATATTAAATCCAGCACAATCAATAACTAAATTATCTGCTCCTGTTCTTAAACCATTTCCAGTACATTCATCTTCACCAGTAACCATATGTAAATCAGCTTCCATAGTTAAACTTGATGTTAAAGTTGAACCACAATAAATACCAGAATTTGAAAAAGGATTTAATACAGAATATTTAGTTGTATCATAACCTATTAGTAATTTTTGAGAAGTAAAATTGGATAAAAATGTTGTATTAATATTATAATTTGATAAAGCTATAACATCATAATTTGGAAGACTTACTCCCTCTGTTAAAGACATTACATAAGAATTTGAATCATCAATAGTGTCAATTTCCTCTAAAGATTCATTTGTTCCCACCCATAAAGTAGTGTTATCCAATGCAAATTCTAAAGCTTGGATATTATTTGAAGTCTTAATTATTCCATTTGTAATATTATAAAATGAAGCTTGTGAAAAATCTGTTGAATTTAATTTTATTATTCCTCTATCAGTTGTTCCTGCAAAAATATAATCATTGTTTGATTCTAGAACAAGGGGGTTAGTCATAGAAGTATTAACATCGCTTGTAAAATTTGATCCTGTAAATGGCATGTTTTCTATATATATCTTATCTGTTGCACTATCTCCATAAACAACTTTATTATCTGGAGTAATTGATAATACAGATGAATCAGTTGGTCCTGTAATATATTCATGTCCCCAATAATTACCGCCACTCATGTTTGTGATTGTTATTCCACCATTATTTCCAGAATAATCATCTGTCATTACAGTGACTATATCATTTCCATTAATTACTTTTGATTCAATATCATGTACAAATCTTCCAAATATCCTAGGGATAGAATATTTATTAGAAGTAATGGCATAAGCTGCATTGTTTCTTTCAGATATGTTTACATCTGTACCGCCGTTTGTAACTGTAACAGTATATGTTATCGTATCAGTATGAACATTACACCTTTCATTAATAAAATCAATAGATCTTAATGTTCCTGTATCATGTCCTTGACCCATATATACTTTTCCATTAAGAGCAGTTACAACATTAGGATATTCCCCGCTACCAGAATCAAAAATACATGAACTTGAAGTCTGTCCTGATCTTTGCAATTGTTCAAATCTCATCCACAATTTACCATCAGAAGCATCAATAATATCTAGACCATCGTCGTTAGCGATAAGATAAGTTACTTCTGGAAAATCTGTAGTATTACTTCTTATAGTATTATTTGTATCTGTCGCATTAGCTTCCAACCACCAAGATTTAGAAGAGTCATTAAACCAATTTGTTCCAATTGTATCTTTTGTTCTATCATAAACAAAAACATCATTGACTGTTGCTGGTGCATCAAAGTTTTCTATAGTTGGATCGATTATTCCGTCATAGTTTTCAAATGTTACATAAAGAATTGATCCATTTACTTCATAAGATATAACATCAGTTGTATTGGCTATATCAGAAAAATTAATTTTATAATCTGTAGTTATTCCTTTTATATAATAAATATTTTCTTCCAGTTTTCTCCAAGTTTGATTTAAAGAATTAGTAATTGTATATCGGTATGTATCATTACCATCATTTGTTTCATCAATTGCTCCGAATTTTCCAACACTATCATTAACTATTAAATTAGGATAAGCATTATAATAACTTTGGTCAGTTTCATTTTGTTTTTCCAAAACTGCATCAATAATAACTTCTGTTTCGTTTTGATCATTTGTATAATTATATCTAACAAGACTTTGATCTTGATAAACTAAAACATTAGTAGCATTACCAATATGTATTGTAAATCCATTTTCAATTATTGATTTTTCTATTCTAAAAACATCTCCAAAATTATCATTTGTTAAATATCCATCATGTAATTTCCATTTACCATCATCTTCTTTTTTATTGTTAAGATTTGTCCAAAATATCATAAGCCATTTCTTAGAGAATTGTTTATCAGCATTTGTCCAAAATTCAAATTCATAATTTTCAGGTGCTCCTTTATCATATAATTCAAAATAATAATAATATATATCTTCTGTTAATGTTACACCAACTATATCATCAACTTCCAGCCAATTCCATCCTTCATTATTTTGAACAGATAGATCAGCTTGTACTGTAGCTACTAATGGAAACATGAATACTAAAGCTAGAATCAGTAGTTTATAATCCATTTTTTAAAACCTCAATATTTAATAAAATATTAGTTAACCAATTGTTAAATGAATTTAACTTATTTTGTTGTTTAGGATGGTCAACCTTTTTTTCCCATGCATCAATTTTACGTTCTACTTTGTATTTAGAAGAATATCTTTTATTTAATTTATTATAATCACCATAATTCTTGAATAAATATCTTTCATCAGCATCAGCCATACTCATACCATTCTCTAAACTTATTTTAGAAACAGCTTCATTAACAGCATCCTGAACTATTTTATCAACTTCTGCTTTAGTATAATAATTTGACAAATCACAAGTACATTGTTGTGGTTGATTTTGTAAAACAGGAATTGGTATATTTTCTATTTTTTCATCCACTTGTGATTGCTTGTAAAATCTTCTGAATAAATTATTCCATGTAATAGGTTCAATAACTTCTGTAGTTGCTCTCATATCTCTTCCATTTTTAACCCACATAAAAGTTCCAGTTGATGTTGAAGTTCCTGTTGCAACTTCCATAGCAAATGACCAGTTACCCGGTTCATCTACGGTTATATTTATGCTTCCGTCTTCGCATCTTATTCTTTCAGTAATTTTTGTATAATCACTAAACCAACTTGGAGTTCCGTTATTTCGGTTATATCCTATAATGTACATATAACCAGAATCACCTAAATTATTTGTTTCCCATGAAACTTCAATCGGCTTTAAAACTTCTCCTGATATTTCAACATCAAATTTTCCTTCTTTAACATTACACCATGTTTTTGCATAAGCAGAATTAGAGAATATAGAAATCGTGAAAACTAGCAATAAAGATATAAAAATTAGTCTATTAACTCTATTTTCCACGCAAAAAACCTAATATATTATGGTCAGGAGTTCTATAAATAGATTACGATGTATATTATTTTGGGGTCTGTGACCCTACGCGAGAAGTGTAGTATAATGTTGTGACCAACGACATATATATACTGTAAGGTATCTACTTCTTAAAGAATATAAAGTTAATGTTTTTAAAAAAATAAAGAAAATGGGGAATGAATCCCCGACTAGCCCCTTAAGGCGGGATAGACCTTGACCAAAGTACAGTTATGATTTATCCTCTCATTCTAAAGATTGCAAATAAACCAATTACTATTGCTGCAACTACAACTATAGCAATTACTGGAAGGAAGTTTGAGAAAGTTTCTAGACTTTCTAGACCTTTCAATGATGCATTGTAGTCTAAACCACAACCACTTGTAACTGTAGAGTTACAACCAGCTGCACCAGTTACCTGTGTTCCTTGTACTTCTGATAAAACAGTAGCACCGATACCAAGCGTAATTGTTATTAACACTAGGGTAATAACAGTTCCCATAGCACCCGATAATTGACCTTTTTGTTTCATTGCATAACACCTAATTGATTTATCCTCTCATTCTAAAGATTGCGAATAAACCTATTACGATAGCAGCTACAACTACTATTGCTATTACTGGCAAGAAGTTTGAAAATGTTTCTAATCCTTCTAGACCCTTTGTTGTTGAATTGTAAGCAATTGAATTTGCTGTTTGTGTTCCTTGTACTTCAGACAATACTGTTGCACCGATACCTAATACAATAGTTAATAGAACTAAAGTAATTACAGTACCCATAGCACCTGATAATTGTCCTTTATATTTCATTTGAATCACTAAAACTAGGTGCCGATACTTAGTATATAAAGATTTGTTACCATTTTTTACTATTTTGTTACTACTAGTAAGTTAAACACAAATGTATTTATAGCATCCAAGGTATATTATTTAACATGATTATGGTAATAATTAACTTAATGATTTACATGCTTTTTGTAGTCGGTATTGCTTTGATAGGTGCAATATTTCCATGGGAATTCATGTCTTTTATTATGGGATTCAAACACCGTGTAATTATCGTTGAAGAGCGTGGTGGATCAAAAAGAATATTCTTAGATTTCTTAAAAATTAAAAAAAGTAAAGATGGTCATATAATTTATAGATTATTACGAAAAAAAGATAAAGTAGGTGATTTACCTTTAGAATATCTATATAATGGTGAAAAGGGTAAAGACGCTTTAGTTTTATATTCTCCTGCTGAAGGACAATATCTTCCAATGAGTATTGATAAGAAAAATGAGAAAGTTAAAATAATTGATACAGATATGGCAGATTGGTATTTGAATACATTAGAAGAAGCATCTAAGAAATATGAACCGGAAAATAAATCAAATTTAGCTAAGTATCTTCCTATGATTGAAGTTACAACTGTTGGAATAGTAATCGCAATTATGGCATATGTAGCATTTATGGGATTAAGTGATATTCCTAACGCAAATCCAGTATTAGGACAATTAAGAGACGCTATAGATGGTAATACAGAAGTTATAAGACAATTGATAGCACAAGGTGCTCACCAGGTGGGATAAATGGGATATATTGAATTAAATAATAGAGAAAGAGAATTGGATGATTTACGATGGGAAATATTAAATAAAAGATTGATATTAAATAATTTATCTATAAAAATAGCAGTATTGTTATTGGTTGGATTTATGGTATTTATGATAGGTGTATTAGGAATGCATAATAATCCAATTGGTAGTCTTCTAGTATTGATATTTGGTATTTTTATAATTTTTAGATTGCCTAATAAATTAATACAAGAAAATGAAAAAGTAAAGGAAAAAATCAAAAGACTTGAAATCGAATACAAAATCAAGAAAAAGATGATGGATTATGAGTAATGACGATGTAATGTATGTGGATGAAAGTGGCAATCCTGTTAATTTTAATCAAACACAAAATTCTGAATATTTACCATCTGTAAACTCTTTTGATGCTGTTTCAAGCACTTCTGGAGAAGTTACCGAACAACTTGCAAGATGGCTTGCTGATCCAACCAAAGAAATAGAACAAATAGAACATATATTGAAAGGAGAAGTTTGGAATGATGAAGATAAATTATATATAAAAGAAACAGACCCTTTGATGAATAAACGTGGAGTTTCTTTTATTATTGGATTTATGAAACCTAGAATGCAAAAAAATGAGTTATATTCTAATTTTTCTGAAAGAAAAATTGCAACTAAATGTAAACATGCAGATAGAATACTTTCAAGGACTTTAATGAAAAAATGGAAAGATTTTGGAATAAAAGATACTGCATATGTTTATCATATCCATGATTTAGTTATGAATACTATTTGGAGTGCTTCTTTAAGAGCTTTAAATCAATCTGAAAAAATATTTGCAAAAGGTATTCATAGAGAAGTGGTTAGAACTGAACCTTCTAAAAAAAATGATTCCAAATGGTGGTCACCATTCAAGTAGGTGATTTATCATGAATAAAAAACAAAAAAACACATCTTCTATTGAAAGTAAAAAAATTCTATATAGTGATGTTAATTTTGGTGATGATAATAATAGAATAGATGATAAACTTCAAAATTCTTTTCTTTTGTCTAGATTAATGGATAGAATACATATTGCGGAAGCTACTGGAAATTCTATAGAATTTGAAAATAACGTAATGACTTTAAAGGGGTATTTACATCCTTACTGGAAAGATGATGATAAATTTTTAAATCAAATAAGAGATATTGAAAAAATAAATAAAGAGTTGGAACGTAAAATAGAGTATGCTAAAAAGATATCTAAAGGACCTTCTATAGTTAATCCTAATTTATATTTAGAACAAATTATAAAAAAATTAACATATGATGCTAGAATAATTAGAACTCGGATTTTGCGTGAAGCTATACAAGATTTATTATATAGAAAAGGAGCATTAATGCAAGAAACTACTGATTATGAAGATTCAGATCCTGAAGATTTTGAAGATGATGATATAACATATGTGGATTGATTATAATGGCTAAAATGATTCTTAGGAAAAGTTATGAATGTCCTTTATTAAAAAAAATGTCCATAGATTTAAAAAATGGTAGAAATTCTATAATTGCTGTTACAGGTAAAGTAGGGGTTGGTAAATCTACTGTAGCATTAAGAATAGCCCAAAAATTTGATCCTACATTTTATCCATATACTATGAGAAATATAAAAGATAGACTATTTTTTCAATCCCATGATTTTTCTAGAAATCTGGAAAATGAAAATAATACTTCATTAAATCCTGGTAATGCTGTAATACTTGAAGAACTTGGTTATCAAGCTAGTAATAAAAATTTTCAATCAAAGGCAAATAAAGCGTTAAATATTATATTTCAAACTATGAGATTTAGACAATTGGTGTTAATTCTAACTTTACCTTATATAAGTCAAATGGATAAAGGATTACGTCAGATGATAGATTTTCATGTTGTTGTTAAAAATTTAGATAGAAAAAGAAAAACTAATTCTTGTAGAATATATGAAAGATCTCCTAGTGACTTTAAGGATAAGATATATATGCCTAACATGTTCTTTCAAAATAGAAAAGTTATAAATTATAAATTTATAGCTCCTCCTAAAGATCTACGTAATAAATATGAAAAATATAGTCATATAATGAAGAAAAAGATAATAGGAGAACAGACTGATATAATACAAGGTAAAGATGAAACATTAGATAGTCTTACTAAAAACCTTAGTGAAGAAGAAAAAATAATAGAACAAATAAAGAAGAATCCAACAAGATATAAATACCAAACTAAAGATAAGTTCAATGGTAAGTTAATTGGAGCAGAGTTCAATGTTGGGGATAGAAGGGCATATCGTTTGAAAATGAAATTAGATCAAATGGTAAAAGATGGTATAATAGTCTTGTAATATGGACAACTGTCTATTTTATTTCACACCCACCCTATATGCAATATCATATAATATATAAGTCTTAAAATAAGAAAATATTTACTTACTAAGACATTTTAGAACAAATGCGCCAAGTTATTTAAAGTTTTGCATATAATTATATGATATGTTAGACAGCATAACCATAGATATAATCAATAAGATAATGAAGAAAAAGGATAGATATTTCTACATAAAGAATGATATGGTGTTTGTAAATAAAGATAATATAATCAATGATTTTTTAGTGGATGAAAATGACACTGAGAGTATATATTCCATGTTAGAAAAAGAACTAGAAAAAAAGGACGTAGAAAATCGTATAAGATATTATCTAAAATATACTGATAAATGTATCAAAGGTAAACCGTATATTAAAAAGAAAATGATAGATGATGTATATAAATCAATAAAACAACAACTAGATAATGATCATGACAAGGCTTTTGCTTTTTTCCTATATATGACTGGATCCAGAGTTTCAGAAACTTTGCAAGTAACAAAAGGGGATATAGAGAAAGAAAATAATTTTATTCTTGTCACTCTCAAAACCTTGAAAAATAGGAAGCAAACTAGACGTACTATAAAAATACCTATAGGTAATAAATCAAAATGTTTTGAGGATGAAATGTGGATTTATGTATCTAAAGAATTAGATAAAATAGATGAAAATGATTTCATATTTTTTAAATCACAAAAAAGAAAAACTAAAAAAGAGAAAGAAAACCTAAGAAAGTATGCATATAAGGTAATTAGTAAAGTAATTATAACAAACGTTAATATTGACTTCAAAGATGAAAATGGTAATAAAATAACTGAAAAGAAAGATCTTGTATTATTTAATCATTTTTTAAGACATCTTAGAGCTAATGATTTGGTACGACATTATAAAATGAATGATATATTAGCTTTACAACAATTCTTTGGTTGGACAGATGGTAAACCGGCACAGGTATATATTAGACAAGATCCCGATATATTTGATCAGTATTTTGGTGAATAAAATGGTTAATAAATTATCAGATAATATAGAAGATTATCCAGAATTTTACTATATAATTGGTGCAATAGAAGGTGATGGAAGTTTAGATAAAAAATTATATAGAATAAAACTTAATGTTATAGATTTTGATTTTATTTACAAAATTATAGAAATAATGAATAATTTAAGTCCAAATACTAAAATACATACTTATCCTAAAAAAGTTCGTGGAAATAGGAAACCTCAACTAGAATTTCATATGAATTGTAAAGCTTTTTTTAATAGACAGTTGTATAATTTAAAACCCAAAACAGAAAAAGAAATATGTTTTTATCTAAAAGGTTTGTTTGATGCTGAAGGTTGTATATATTTTAATCCAAAAATAAGAAGAAAGAGATTAATAATATCTCAAAAAGATACTAAAAAATTAGATTATTGTTTTTATTTATTAAATAAAATTGGAATAAAATTAAATAAAGAATATAGACCTGGAAATCGATCTGAATTAAACACAAGAAAATTAGAAGAAATAATAAAATTTAATAATAAAATAGGTTTTTTCATAAAAAGAAAACAAGAAAAATTAGAAAATACAATAGATTTTTTTACAAAGCCAAAACTAAACTCAATATAGCAAATACTGGTAGATATCTTATCTTATCCGTCTTTGCCAACCTAGAATATATAATTACATAAAATATAGTTATAACAGCCAATGCAAAAAATAAAAATGCATGATTCACAAACGGAAGTGAATATAACACAGCTGCAAATACCATAGTATCTCCATCACTCCAAACATCAAAATGTTGGAATGCTAATCCTATAATATACCCTAAAAGAAATAATAATATAGAAAAGAATAAGTTGAATCCTGCAGCAAATAATAAAATACTATTTACCCCTAACATAATATGTACTAATTTATCATCAATCTCTCCATCTTTCAAATCATACATACCTGCTACGGATGTAAAAGCTATAGTAGTTAAAAATAATACTTCTTGCAATTAATCACCATTAATATTAATATCATCACAAATAACATAATCACAATCCAAAGATTTCATATTAAATTTATTTGGATACGCCCTATAAGTAATTCCATTTAATTCTATTAATAGAAAATCACCATAAGTCTTACTTTTCTTCTTCCATATCTTTCCTAATCTGCATATATGATGTCTTCTTCCCTTATCCTTATGTTCCATCCAAGTTTGCATTTATTAACGCCTCTTTTAATAATTTAATAAATTTAGATGCTTCTTTTGTTTCCATGTTAATTATCTTTGCTGTTGTCATTCAATTACCTTCAAATTCTAAACCACATTTCTTGCAGTACATTATTTCGTTTCCATCATCATCCTCAAAAAAATCAAAATAATTATTCCCACATTTGCATATTATAGCTTTTTCTTTTGTCATTCTTTATTCACCTTTTTTAATCAAATATTCTATCCTCTTCTTTTCTTTCAATAGGAATTTGATTAACTTGACTCGAATTTTGTATTTCTGGAAATTCACCATTATCATTACATTTATATTCAATCCCTAATTTAGTCATACACCATTTACATAATGTTAAATTAATTTTCAATGAAAATTTAATATATATATTTAAAAATTCACCTTCTATTACACCTAATTTACAAATATTTTGATCTCTTCCACAAATTGCACAATTATAACAAGTCACAAAACCTCACCAATCTCGTCTTCATTAGATTCATTCTCAGAATCTATGATATCTTCTTTTATTTTTTGAAATACTATATTTCCATTACTTATAATTTCACATTTATACCCTAATTCTACAATTTTATCACAAATTAATTTTAATTCTTCATAAGGAAATGAATCAAATACTGTTAATTTAATATTTCCTTTATCTATTTCTTCATAATTTACCATTCATAAAACCTCACTCTTCTTTTTGGTCACCTTTTTTATAACATATAGGACATTTTTCTAAACTATAACTCCATTCAAAATTACAATTTTTACATTTCCATATCATAAAACCTCACCAATCTCCTTCTCCAAAACGTCCCAAAACTCGTCTTGGTCTGCTAATTGTTCCCATAGTTCTTGTGGTAGGGTTTGTTGGGATAGTTTTGATATTTTATTCATTAATTCATTAATTCTAACTTCTTGTAATTTTTCTTCGACTCTATATTGTAATGATTTATTTTTATTAAAAAATTTTAAAAAACATTCATTACAATAAAACTCATTATTTGTATTTCCAACTAACAACGTACCTTTTTGTTTTGTTAGTTTTTTTTCACAAATTTTACACCTTAATTTCTTTATTTCGTCTTGTTTGGTCATTCTTTATTCACCTCATATTTTTTCTAACATCTCTAAAAACTCTTTATCACTTTTAGATTTAAACAAACCTTTTTCATGACGTTTTATTGCTTCGTTTGTTTCTTTAACAAACTCTAAATCTTTTATATCGTTTCTTATTTTATCTAATATATGATCCCAAATATCGCTTAGTCGATTTTCATTATTTTCATAATATTTATAAAATTCAACAGCTTCTTCAAGTCTGATTAATTCCATTGCGTTTAGTTGCATTTACTTTTCACCTTTTTTCATTTTATCACCATCCCATTCAACCAAAAAATATTTCACCTAATAATACAAGTTCTACAGTTATGAGAGTCATCATTATAATTTGTTTAGCTCACCGTTTTATTCTTTTAATTGTTTCTATTTTCATCTTCATCATCCTTTACTATCACTAATTTCCATATTAAAATAATAAAAACAATAAACGCCAAAACAACTCCAATCATCAGTTTTCACCTATCATATCTCTAATTTGTTGAGATTTACTTTCTTTAGACTGCCATTTATATGATCTACATCTAGGACAACAGTTGGGGTATGATTTAAACCATGTACCCCACTTATGCCCACATTTAATACAATTATGGATTATTTTTACTTTTTTGGGATGTACCATCTGTATCAACCTTATCCTTATTTATATTTGAAACAAATCTCAAAATCTTTCCTTCCGGAGTTATAATTATAGGTTCACCATAATGTTGTGTTACTTGTGATCCATAAGGATATTTATTCTTGCATGCTAGGCACTCGAATAGGCTCCGTATTTTCGACTTCGGTATTACATTCAACTTCCCGCATATCAGACACTCTTCGTACACTTTCTGTTCTTCTACCATCTTTTCTCTCCTCCAATTTTATCAATTTTTCTGTGTTTACACTTATCTTCCTCAACTCCCAAATTATCAAAAATATATAATATCTAATCAGGAAGAATAATACTACAACCATACCAGCTATCAACAGTTCAGGCATCTTAAATATACCTGTTATAATCATAATCCATCCTGCTGATTGACCTATAGTTGATTCTATATATCGTTTCTTTATTATAGATTCTTCATTCTCTATATCTTTCAATCTAGTTATTTTCATTATACAACCTCCAAAATAATTCTCAGTATTACTTGGAAAATAATACTTCCAAATAAAGCACCGATTATTACTCCTAATATGAATGATCCTATACTACCTTTTCTTTTCATCGCTATAAACCTCATCTTCAGCAATCTCTCTCATTCTTGTCAATTCATTACCTATATGTGATAAAATTCTGGTCATAATTTCCAAATTTGTGTTTATTTTATCTATTTGATATTCCATTTTACTTACCTCCAAAAAATTTCATTATTTTAACAAAAAGACCTGTTTTATATTCTTTTTTCTCTTCGTTTTCAACATTTTGCTTTAGTTGTTGATTAAATTTATGTCTTTCTAAAGTTACCCATCCTTTACTGGTTTTTTCTTTTATATATTTCACTCTACCATCTGAAAAGTAACCTACTCTTCGACCATCAGCTTCCTCGAATATAAGGGTTCCATTTTCCTTATATTTTTTCTTAACTCCATCTTCAGTTATTGTATCTTTCATTATCTCATACCTCTTTTTTTCTGTTCAACCGCTATATTTGTTTTGCATTTATCCAAAAACCCTAGATTTTCGGATTTTTTTGTCTTTACTATTCCGAATTTATCCAAAACTGTTATCATCAACCATGAAAAGACATAAATTTCAATTGCAATCAAAAATGCACTTAATCCTATAGTCATTTCTCGTTCACCAACATAATTTTCCCGCTTGATCTTTCAATATGACATCCATGTTTTAAGCATGTCTCCATAACATCCAATAATGTATGTTTATCCATATCTCTTTCAGTAAATTCTAATATAAGTTTCATTTCGGATCATCTTTATCTTTTTTTTCTTCCAATTTTTCTATTCTTTCAATCAAACTATCTATGACACAATTAAATGTTTGTAAATCAACATATTCTTTTTCCAATTTTTCTATTCTTTCAATTAATTTTTGTATTTTGTCTTGTTTAGTCATTTTCTCACCATAAATTTGGGGTAGGAAGCGTAGACCTACCATCTACGCTTCTTTTTTACATTGTTAACAGCTTTTCTTCTAGCAGGAGATCTTTTAGGTTTAACTTCAGTTTTAGATTCGCTAGCATTAAGTAATACATTCAATAATAGCTTGTAAGCCTTTGATTCATGTTTTTCATCAAAGTTGTCTTCAATGTACTTAATCCATTTACCCATTTCTCCATCATTTATTTGCATTGTTTTTCCATTACTTTCTATTTTCATTTAAAACACCTCTCTTTTTTGATTCATTAATGAAATCAAAACATAATTTTCCATATTTATTGTCGTTTAGAGTGATTACAAGTATAGGAGCAGATGAACTTGTCCTATAATTTCTTCTAATTATCTTTTTTTTCTCTAAAAATTTCAAAATATTATAGAAATGACTTGGTGTCATATCTAAATGCATAGCGGCTCTATATACATTTGAAATTTCACCACCTTTTTGATAAATATATGATATAATTTTGAAAACGTTACTAACTCTTGAATTCATAACCAACACCTCACCCAAGGACCGACAACCTATATATATATAGGATTGTCCTCCACTTCTATCCCATATTTCTGTCTTAAAACTTTGCAGTTTTCCTCTTGTTTTTCTTTACTATATTTACTTTCTATCATCTTATCTCTGATTGAATTTATTAATTTCATTTTGTTAACCTCCTATGATATATATGTTTTAGTTAGTATATAAAGATTTTGTTTTTTATATATATAAAACATGAAATATATGTTAAAACATATAAGTTATAATCTATACTATATATCATCTCCATTTTATATTGTTTCTGATCATAGGCTTGGTTTTTATATTATACCAATATTTTTTACCAAGCATTCTCATCTGTAAAGCATATAATCTAGCATCCTCAGCGTTATCGAATGTTTTAATGGTCTGAGGCATACGAGTATCCAACCGTATGCCCTGAACCGCATAAAACTTATTGTTTGACATTATATATCAATCCTTATTCCTCTTTTTTCTTAATTCTAATACATGGAACATCTTTACCACTCATTTCAGTAGTAGTCCGATATAATGTTATTTTCTTTCCAATCCACAATTTAGTGTCTTCTCCATGATGTTCAGCAATTCTTTGTGCATTGATTTTATTCAAAACTAATGTCTTATTTATTTCTTCGAAACTTAACACTATCTTATCTTTATCATTCAAAGCTCTAAGTTCTTCAGATTTGATAGTTAATGTCAAATCTGCTGTTACATCATCGGTTTTTAGGAAATCTCCTCCACCGTAGATATCGTTTACATTTACCATTTTATCAACTCTCCTTTCCTTTTTAGGAACATAATATTCTATTAAGAATGCTTCGAGCATTCCTTTATTCTCTGGGGTTTTGAACATCTATTCACCATTTACAATGT
>Ga0180431_10001718_pt1 | contig 30053 bp, 22 predicted proteins | sample SS_ome_11_FD_132459 | JGI IMG/M metagenome (GOLD analysis project Ga0180431, IMG submission 132459) | Hypersaline lake sediment archaeal communities from the Salton Sea, California, USA - SS_1_MS_1 metaG | ecosystem: Environmental > Aquatic > Non-marine Saline and Alkaline > Hypersaline >... | reverse complement strand
GACGGACCCTCTTTCTGAACGAGAGGTACATGAAGAAAACCAGGGGTATTACGAGTATCGCCAGGGCGGATCCTGAAAATACGAAGAAATCGAACGTCCCGTGGAAGAGGATGGCGATCGTCAATCCGGTCAGGACGTTTTTCTTCAGCAACCTCGGCTTCATCTTCCCCACGCCGAGGTAATAGCCGATGATTGCGCCCTCTATCCCGTGGCCCGGGACCGAGAGAAGGGCTCTCATCACCCCCGTTCCGATACCGTACTCGAACACGTACGCGATATTCTCCAGCGTCGCAAATCCCATCGCCGCCGCAACGCCGTAGACTATTCCGTCCATCACCTCGTTCATCTCACTTGACTTGAACGCCTTTATTTTTATCGCCAGATACTTCGCATATTCCTCTATGGGCGCCACGAAGAAGTAGGCCCCGATAAATCCCTGTACGAGATTCCCCTCCATACTGATCCCTGTGACCGACTGGATTGCTACCTCCAACAGCCCCGCCGGTATGGTAAAACAGGCGCCCAAAAAGAACGTCTTGACGACGAGTTTTTTCGGCTCCTTCTCGTACTTGTCCTTGTTGTAGACGTACCAGAGTATCGATATCCCGGGTGCTATGGCAAGGACGAGAAGCGTCAGGTAAAGCACCGAAACAGTCCCCCTTCAATGTTGAAATTAACGGCCTTGAGACAACGAAATTCGTTACCTAAACTATTTATTATATCAATTAGTGAAGGCTTGACAAGTTATTTATGAAAAAGGAAAAAAAGGGAGGATTTTTGTAATTTCAGGATATATAGGGAAAATTTCTTCATTTATCGGCAAACATTGGCCATAACACAAATCAGATATCTATTACCATCAGGTCCCCGGGTCTTATCACCTCCCCTTGAAAGACCCGACCTATTGCCGCTTTAAGATCAATGTCCTCCATCGGCGGGTAGAAATGAGTCGGCATGACCCTCTTCACTTTTGCCTTCGCCGCAATCTCCCCTGCCTCACCCGGCGTAAGGTGCCCCGGCACCTTCATGTCGTCCGGAAAGGCGGTGTCGATGATAAGGAGATCCGCCCCCCCGGAGATCTCTACCAGGCTCTCGGACCGGTCGGTGTCCCCCGTGTAGACGAGGGATCGTCCCCCGGCGTCAATCCTAACCGCTATGCTCTCCGGATTGTGGTTCGTCTTCACGGTCGATACGGAAAAGTCGCCGAAGTCCCTCCTATCCTCCCCCATCTCTTCTATATGTATCCTGTAAGTCTCCGGGATGATCCACTCCCCATATACCTCGACCAGCCCGTTGTACAGCTCCCCGAATCCAACGCCGGCCAGGATCGTCAGGTCTCTCTCCCTCGCACGGCCGATCTGGTATTTCGACGCGAATACGAACGGGACGAAGTCGCCGATGTGATCCGGGTGAAAGTGGCTTAAAAACACCATGTCCACATCGTTGATCTCGATCCCCGCCTCGGCCATCCTCCTCAAGAGCCCCGGTCCCATGTCTAAAAGCAGCGTTTTGTCCCCAACGGTCACCGCATAGGCGGCCGCCGACCGAAGAGCCGAGGGGAGGATCGTCCCGGATCCCAAGACTTGAACCTTCATGGTATCGATTTTATGGGGCCGTAGAAATAAGTCAACAAAAAAATGAAAAAGCTTGTAAAATTCGAAAAGAGTCTGTATATTATACCGAGTTGCAGGAGGGAATCCATGGAAAGATATTTAAAAATCTTTGGTTTTATATTTTCGCTGCTCCTTTTGGTCTCATACTCCTTCGCCTTTCAAGAAAACGACACAGCCCCCGCCACGGGCGCCGAATCGATGGTGTTGATCCCCGGCGGGAGCTACACGATAAGCTGCGGCGATCCCGATAAAGAGAAGAGCGTTGAGCTCGATTCCTTCTACATCGACACCCATGAGGTGACAAACGAGAAGTTCGCCCGCTTCCTGACCGCCGTATATCCCGAGGTGAAAGAGGGCTGGCTCCTCTGGGTGAATACCGACAAGGGCTCCGAGTTCAAGATCACCATGAACGAAGATGAAGAGGGCGTCTTTTCCGTCGTCGAGGGCTACGAAAACCACCCGGTAGTCACCGTCTCCTGGGAGGGGGCGCTCGCCTACACAAAATGGGAGGGGAAGTCCCTCCCCACCATTGAGCAGTGGGAGGCCGCCGCAAGGGGCGACAGCAAGGCGAGATTCCCATGGGGGGACGAGATCGATACGGACAAGGCCAACTACCGCTCCAACGAACAGCTCCATAAAAAAGAGAAGGGAGAGATAATGCCCGTGGGGAGCTACGCCCCGAACGAGTTCGGCCTCTACGACGTCGTCGGCAACGCATGGGAGTGGACGGCGGACGAGAGCGTGACCGATTTTCTCTCCTTCGTCCCCTTTATCAACTCCCTCTCCTCCTTTACAAACCCCCTGAAGATATTGATGGGGGGGAGCTACCTAACAAGCGAGGACGAGATCGGCGTCTCCCTCTCCCATCCGGCCAACCAGAAGGTGCGTTTCGGCAATATCGGATTTCGGTGCGTCATGGCGGCTGAGTGAAGTCCCGTCAGGTCGGGCATAGTGGGTCCATTTACTGTTTTTTGGACCGTCGGTTGTTATGCTTGGGGAGAATAAAAACCGAAAAGCCGTAATTTTACCTTCTCCTCTTCAATTCCATTTCATTAAGCGGGCCGAAGGATAATCTAAAGCAGCCTGGGAGGAGTCAGAGGCCGTAATTTCATTTTCTCATCTTCAATTCCATTCCATTAAGCGGGCCGTCGAATGTTATGTTTGGACGAATAAAAACCGGGAAGCCGTAATTCAATCTTCAAAACTTCTTTAAGATAGCCAAATGGATGTTAAATCCGGGGGTTCCGGGCTTCCTTCAATTCGATATTGAGAGAAATACCAGCCGTAAAAAAAATCCGCCGATCCTGTCCTAATATATCATCCCACAATTAAATATCAAAAGTTATCTCAAATCATTCAGTTGCTTCGCAATCCTCTCGATCTTTTTCAACGCCCGGTCGGCTAAAAAAACTGGCACTGTAATTCGCCTAAAAAGTCCGACGGGCGTCAGCAATTTTTAGCTTCCGCCCGTTTCGCATTTTCGAGATTTGCAGTCGTCCCTATTCCCCTTCGAGATAACCTCCGCTTCATTGTTACAATCATCGCCGAAGGAGACGATACCTGCCGCCACAAACATCTTCTCAATTCAATCCCACATTTGGGGAGGGAAGTATTAAAAACCTCAATTCAAAGAATCAGCTCTTTTTTAGCCTTATCCCCCTTACCCTGACAATCCACCTTCCCCCCACAAAAATAGCTGTGGCGAGGGCCGCAAAAACTATCAGCTTTATCCCCCCCATGAGACGACGATTCACGTAATTGGCCGTGACGTGGCTCTTCTCCGAGATCACGATGAGCTTAACGAAGCGGTGGATATCCCCCCTTAAGGGGATCTGAAACTGGGACGAGATGTCTCCAACTGTCGACGAATCGGGAGCGATATTCTCCTCCTGGTTGATCACGTCCTCCAGCCTCTGCTGCCTCTCGTAAACGTCCCTCCTCAGCTTTATGTTTTTCTGGTAAAAAGTGGAGGAGGTGTCCTTCTCTTCGAGAATCCTCTCGAAGTACTCGATCTCCTCCATGTCTCCGCCGAAGTGAACGTAATCGTTCTTCTTCGGCAGGTAGAGGGTCAGCATCATCTCCGATACGGGGATGTTGAGCGTGGGAAGCTCGATCGAGATACTCCCCACCGTGTCAGACTCGTCCACCGGAACGAAGATGACCGTTTCCACCAGAAAAGGCTCGGCGTTTCTCTTGACCGTCAGGGGGAGGGGAACGAGTATCTTCTCTTCGCTGTCGACGGAGACCTTGAGCGGCCTTCCCTTGAGTCTCGCCGACCAGAATTCCCCCCCCTCCGGCATGGTGATCTTCAGGTACTGGAGGTTACGGTTTCGGATATAATAGTGGGTCCTCAACACCATCTTCCCGTCCGCCGTGACAACCCCCACGCCGTTCGCCGAATCGGCGTTGGCCGAGAGGACCGGAAGGAGCTCCCCCTTTTCCACCGACAGCTTCAAAAGCCAGTCCGGATTGGTGTACCTATAGGAGAGCACCGGCGGAAGTCCCTTCAGGCTCAATAGCTTGCTCGGAAGCTCGGAGGGATCCTGGGGGGCGAGCTTCGCATACTCCCCCTCAGATATCTCAAAGCCCCCGCCCGACACCACGGCAACGTAGCCCGTATCCCGCTTGACACTTAAGGGCACGATCTTCGGAAACTCGATCTCTTTTGTGCCCTCGGGAAAATCCACCTCGAAGGAGAGCGTCAGCGAGTAGTTTCCGAGGATCTCGTAGCCGACCCTTACCTTCAGGACGTTTTTCTTCTCGTTGAGCTCCCACCCCGATATACCCTCTCCCGTGACGTCTATCAGCTCCAGGTATTCGGGAAATCCTATCTGAAAGGAGGTTGTCGGGGCACCTCTGACCTCGAAGTCAACGACGGCGTCAACAAAGAGCGCCTCCTCCTCGACGTCCATGACCGTCATTACCTCGGAGAGAACTATCGGCTCCTCCGGCTCTTTTTTCTTGACCTCCTCGATCTCCTCTGCCGGCGCGGAGACGGTGTAGTTTATCTTTATCGTGCCGTCACCCCTCAAAACCCCGTTCATCCTCCCCGCCGACCTCGATGTCACGATCCCGTTTATACCGACGTTCTCGAGCTTGCGATCGAAGCTCATCGCCACCGTGCCCACGGCCGCCTTGGGAACAGCAAAGGTTACTGTGTGGGGACCCGGCGTCTTCGGGGCGAAGACGTAAAAGCGCGCCCCCACCTTGAACTTCTTGGATTCTTCCCCTTCCCCCTTCAGGTAGACGTGGACCGAATCGCCCTTTGTCTTCGTGGGAGCGTATTTACCGTCCACCGTCAGCGATACGAGGGAGGCACCGTCCCCGACGACCCGAAGCTCCCGCCAGCCTCCCCCGAAGGTCATCACATCAAAGTCGGCGTTTACGGTGATAAGCTCCGGCGAGAGGTCGACCGTGTACCTCGCCTCTTTAACGGACAGCTCGACCGGAGGAGGCGTAGGCGGGGTCGGCGGCTCCTTCAAGAACTTCTCTATCAGCGCCTTGAACTCCTCCCACGGTATGGTGATGTCGGTGTTCGACATATCGGGCACCTTCCCTTTTTCCTCGGCGGCGCCCGCTGAATTTTCAAGGGGAAATACCGCCAACCACAGGATAAGGGGAAGAAATATCAAGACCGCTAAGCGACGTATCGCCTTTACAGCTCTATTTCTCATCTTTTTTCGACCGCCTCTTCTTAGGCTCATCCTTTTTAGACCCATCGTTTCTGGCCCCTCCCCTCTCTTTCCTGATATCGGAGAGCCTCTTTTTGGCCTCGTGCCTGATATCCTTCAGATAATAGAGACACCCTACGAGAAGTCCCCAGAACAGGCCCCACTTGAGCGCGTGGAAATCGAGAATGAAAAAGAGATGTAAGAGGATTATGATTCCCAATGAAACGGCGATGACTATCGACTTATCCTTGTTGATGTAGAGCTTCTTCCTCTTTCTGGCCGATCTGACGGCGAACAGCAGAGTGGCGAAGAACGTGGCCCACGCCAGCACCTCTATATAGGAGAGCCACCTCTTTACATCCCTTCCCTGGTACCTGAACTTGACGGTGGACTCCTCGCCCCCCTCTACGATGGTCTTCTTGTAGTTCAACCTATAACCGGAAAAGGGGATATCCACCCTTACCGGCAGGACTCCTCTCTTCCTTCCCGACTTGCCCCCTATGGTATCGATGCTCTCTCTGATTACGTTCATCTCGCTCTGGATCCGGGGCGCCGACGGGGCGGGAGCGTACTCCTTCTTTTTTTCCAACGACATCTCTTCATCGGCTGCAAAACCCTCTCCCGTGGTGGCTCCCAGGTCGCCCTTTTTGTCATAGCCGGGCTTTGATCCGGGAAACGTCACCGAGGTCGGCGTCAGCTCCATATCCTTGCCGAGGTTCTTGTAGACGTACTTCTTCGGGAGATAGAGGGTCCAGATCACCTCTCCCACCCTGTAGTCGGTCTTCGGCGCGTAAAACGTCCTCCAGCCCGTTATCCTGTTAAACGGTTTCGTCTCGGTGCTGTAAGTTATCTCAACGATGAACGAGGCCATCCCGCCGCCCGCCTTGACGGACCTGTCCAGCGGGATCAATATCCTGCCGTATTTGTCCCTCGTTAGCTTTACGGGCTTTCCGGAGACGAAGGCACTCCATACCTTGGTTGCCCCTTCTTCCATATCCACCTCGGCCGATCCTTCACCCGCTGTATCCTCCCCCGCGGGCTCGTCTGCGGCGAACATCTCGTCGATCTTCAGCTTCAAGAACTGCTCCGTGGTGTTCCTAACGGTAAAGCGCGCACGGGTGACGAGATCCCCCCTGACGGTTAAGAGGGACGTCAGCTCCTCCCTTATGATGACGCAGGTATCACTCTCTACGTCCTCGTTTTTCGTGACGTCGAGCCTCAGACTGAACGGATGTTTCAGGTACTTATAGGAATAGAGAATCGGTTTTTCGGTGGCGGAGACAAGCTCCCTCGGGAGCTCCGTGACGTCGAGGGGGCTCAAGTTCTCGGCCTTGAGCTCGACCACCTCGACCTCCGTCGATTTGGTAACCGCCATGAAGCCCTGCTCCCTGACGATATCGAGGACCTCGATCTCCGGGATATCCACCTGGGCCGTGGTGTCCCCCATGTTTTTCTCGTAAACGACCGCCAGGCTGAATTTTCCACTGACCTCAAAGCTCATATTGACGATGACCTTTATCTTTTCCCCCTCCGGGGCCGCTTCCCAGTCCCTGATCCCCTCCGCCTTGACGTCGATAATGTCGATATCTTTCGGCACGAGAAACGAGAAGGTCGATATCGATTTGTGGAGGATCTCGTAGTTGATGGTAGATACCCCGCCGAGAAAACCCTCCCCCACGGAGATCAGCGTATTGACCTTGGCCATGACCCTGAGCTCGCCCGATATCTCCTCCGGGACCGCGGGACTCCAGTAGATGGAGACGCTGCCCGTAACCGGCAGTGCCGCTTCGAGCCTTGTTGATCCCCCAAGGCTCGTCGTCCTCCTGTAATTTGCGGGATCGACCGTGAAGTCCATCCCCCCTTTCGGCACCACAAAATCCAGGGTTGAGACTGGGACTCTCGGTATCGGCACTCTGACTCCCACTTTCCCCGATCCCTTATCCACCGGCTTGTAGAATGTCAGATTCAGAACGTGTCTCCCCGGCTTGTTCGTGACGAGATTATAGTAGCTCCCGGACGTTCGCAGCGTTACACCCTTGCCGTCCATGGTGACGTCGGAGACCGCAAGGCTGCTGGAGAGTATAGGTACCTCTATCCACTTGTCCTCGGCGAGTATGTCGATGACGAACTCCGCATCGAAGACCGCGCTCTCCCCCACAAGCCTACCGTCGTAGTTCGACTCGGATATCGAGTAGTCGGTCGGGGGTTTGGGCGGCTCCGGCGGGGGCTCCGGCACAACGAGGAGCCTTTTGATCAGGTCCTTGAAATCGGACCAGGGCACGGATACGGAGCTGTTGGGAAGCTCGGGAAGCCTCGTCTCCGCCTCCGAAAACGCCTGAACCGGTAAGAAAATCAATATTGAAAGTGAAAATATCGTGGTGATTAAAAGTATAGTCGTCCTTCTCATTTTTACCTCCCGCACTTCATTGGTTTTAGAGATAAGACAGATTTTTTTCGATAAGGTTCACAGGTATCGCGATTTTTTTGCATATCGGCCTTTTTCGCAGATTATTCTACCACGCTCATCGTCAAATGAAAAGCCTTTAAGGGAGCGGTTTTCCGGGAGATTTTTGCTCGGTTTTGATCGGGTCGTGAGGTGTTTAAAGAGACTTGGCACGATCCGATGAGCGGGGGGAGTGCCTTCAATCCGTGAAGGGACGTGTCATATAAACATTGGAGTGATAGGCGAAGGGGCCCCTTCGCTTTAACCACCTAAAAAGCAAGATTAACGTTGCTGTCTATGAAGAGGCCCGACGCCTTCGGGCCAGCATCTTTCGGAGAAACCTGACCCACAGGCTCCATCTCGAAGGTCTTTTCGTACTTTCGCTCAGCTCCCCCTCGGCGTTGTCGAGGGCGTCCTCCAAAAGAGCATCGTGGAGGGGGCCGACCAGTATATGCCATTTCAGCCATCCCTTCAGGTCGCAGTCGGCGTCCACGATGTGGCGGAGCAGTACCGATCCCCGGCGGGGCACGACCTCGAAGAGGTGGCGTCCGTCGAAGCCCTTCAACAGGCCGGAGTCGATGAAATCGAAGGCAGCCCTCTTTCCGGGAACGTATTCGATCACAAGATATTTTACAGCCCCGTGCCCCCCTTTCGCCCCGATCCCCATAGGGACGTCAAACTTCATCGGGGGCCACTTGTCCCCCGGCCAGAGGCGGTCGTCTTCGCCCGCCAGTGTGTCCAACAGCGCTCCGACCTTTCCCGGGTCTGTGTCGTAATTTCGCTCGTGGACGTTATAGATTCTCATCTCTCCCTCCAATAACGGCGTAAAATGTCTTTTCGATCAGCTCGTCCAAGATCTTCGGGGGGCTCTTCTCCTTCATAAGATACCTCTTTGTCGCTGAATAGGGAACGTCGATCAACGCGAAAGTCGTCTTTAATATGGATGTCTCCATAACGTCGCCGAAGGTTTGTCTGGCGTAATCCTTTATCCCCTCGTCCAGCTCATATGAGAGGCGCCCCGCCTTTCCTTTAACCTCCTCCGGCCACTGACCGGAGACCAGCTCCTCCCGCCTGTGTACCAGGAGGACCTTACCCTCCATAAGGTTTTCCCTGACCCACCCGGGGGTGTGGAGCGCCGCCGAGAGCCCGTCGAGACGGCCCAGCGCCTCCAAGAATCCCCGCTGGAAGGACTCCACGGTCCTAAGCCAGAGCTCGGCAAGGAGGACCTCTTTCGTGGAAAACCTGTGGTAGACGGAGCCTATCGGTGCGCCCAGCTCCTCGGCGATGGCCGACACCGTGGCCGCCCCCGCCTCCCCCTCCGCCACAAGCTTCAGGGCCGCGTCAAGGAAGTCGATGTCTTTGAATTTAGCTTTTCTTCCCATAATAGTACCGTTATATTAGTATATATATTCTAATATGTCAAGGATTTTTTGATTTTTTTTTGATATTTTACGAGATTATTCCTTGGAAATGTAGTGGGGATTATCTTACCGGGAGACGCTGTAGATAACGAACCTGTCTCCCATCTTCTTGTGGTAGTAGAGCGTCCTCCCGTCCGTGGAGAGGCAGGGCGCCTCGGCAAAGCCCTCGATCACATCGATTTTTTTCGGCGGGTCGAACGGCTCTCCCACCTTGCTGCGACAGGCGGTGTATATGCCGATACTCGGGGGTAAAAATAAAGGTACCCTCTCAAGGCGCGTGAAAAATATCTCGCGACCGTCTGCGGATATTGCGGCGGCGTACTCCAGGGCGTCGGTATTGATCTCCTTCATTATCTCCCCGTCCCTCTCGTGCAATCTGAATCCGCCGTCGGCTTTTACAGCAACGTGGATGTCGGAGCTCTTCGGCACGCGGCGAAAAAGGCCGAACCTTCCGATGACGAAATAGAGCGTATCCCCGTCGGTGCTCACCTCCACGTCGAAATTAACTAAAAACGGCTTCTTCGGCGGGATCCCCTTGACAATCTCGACCCCGGAGACTATGCCGTCGTCAAACCTGCCGCGATATATGGTCGACAGGGTCTCGTCGTAGCTTCTGGTCGACACGAAATAGAGGTTGTTTTCTCGATCCATCGTCGGGACGCCGTCGAGCTTTGGGGAGTTGGCCCCCTCTATCTCGCCCATGTATTCGAAGGTTATGTCGTCGATCCTTTTTGCGTAATGGAGTTTGGTGTCGACCGAGGGGTCGTTGAGGTTGTTGAAGAAAAGATAACCGCCGTTTCTCGTTATGAACGGCTCCATGGCGTCGCCTTCGTATCCGAGGATAGAGACGGCCTTCGGGTTTTTGAACTCGCCCGGTCTCCCGCAATCGTTATCGGGGATCGCATCTTCGGCCTGTGAGGAACAGCCGCCGAAGGAGGCAAATATAAAGAGGAGGACGGCGAGGCGGGCGATCTTCCCCGCCCTCTTGTAAAAGTAGGTTCTCATCTGCAAGGTCTCGGACCAAGATGGTAATATCTAACAGTGTCGTTGCCGCGGTAATAGCTGACATTAGGCGGACATTTGGTAATATTTCTGGATTCCCGCTTCCGCGGGAATGACACATTGTCCCCTATTGCTCCTATTTGACAGCGTCTTATATAAGGTAATCCTAAAAAGGCAACCGTTTTGGGCTACAGGAGCGTGGTGAATATCAGCCAGTAGAAGAATCCCGCCGCCGCGAAGACGAGGGCCCAGTAGACTATCTTTATCGAAAGCCACAATTTAGATTTGACAAATTCCATTTATCTAAAACTCCCTTTTATATTTCCGGCAGAACCTTGACGATAAAACTCATTTGATGAGGAAGTGCCTCCCGTAGACTATCGTCGGGTAGACCACCAGAAAGCCGATAACGAGGGAAATCAGAATTCTCACGACAAATGCAATTATATTCTTAGATTTCATTTCTAAAAGCCTCCTTTTTGTAATTCCCCGGAAAGCTCAAACATACGGCGTTACTCACCGCCCGAAGCTTTGACCCTGTCGGCGTATTCCAGCAACCCCCCGGCGGAGAGTTTGACCACCCTTATCTCGGTCTTCGGGAAGAAGCAGACCCCCACCACCCACGGGTAATCCTTGTCGACCGGGCAGGTGTAGTAGCTGGCGTAGATGTCGTCGCCCCTCCTGACGACTCCGGTGTAGGACGTGTCGCCGTTGCTGGGAAGGTCGAAGAGAAATACCAGCGCCTCCTCCTTTACCTCGTAAAAGGCGGTCCTCTTCGTCGCCAGGTGATTGCCCATGTCGAACCTCGGGCCCATGTGGTTTCTCCCCACGGCGAAAATTCTGCCGTTTAAGGGGAAGAGCGTTGCGCCGTCTAACCTCGTTATGAAGCTGTAGGAGTACTTCCACTCTTTGTAAGGCTCGGAGGATACTGCGATGATCGTGTTGGCGGTGGGATTGCCGAAGGCGTACCCGCCGGTGCCGAGGCTGCTGCAGCGGATCGCCGAGATGATACGGCCGTCCGGCAAAAACTCCATGCACGGCTCGAAGACCCCGCGGGCGACGTAGACCTCAGACACCTCCTCCCAGTTGATACCGTCGGTCGACCTTAATAGAACTATCATGTGCGTGGTATCCTCATCCTCCACGTCTTCCCCCTCGATCTTCCCGCCGTACTCGACGCCAGCATCCATCCTCTTCTTGTCGCCGCTGGCCATCACGTACCATGTCCTTCCGTCCCTCGTCTTCGGCCTCCACATGTTCCACCCGGCACAAGCGACCTTTCCCGTCGTTCCGTCCCCGCGGCGATCCACCACCGTTATTGTGTTAAGCTCCTTCGGAGTCTCCCAGTTGACGCCGTCGTCGCTCACGGTCCAATAGGTTGTCATCGGCTCCGGATCGAATTGGAGATTGGGCAGAAAGTAGACGAAGAGCCGACCATTGATCACGGCGAATTTCGGGTCCCTGACGTCCGTGTCCGGGACGGTGATGCTTGCAACCTCCACCCAACTCACCGCGTCGTCCGACCTCTGGACGATGAGGGCCCCGTTCTTGTCCTCCAGGTGCCACTTCGTCTGGGCGTGGATCAGGAAAAACGATCCCTCGTAAAAAATCATGTCCGTGTTGGACTTGTGTAGCGTCTTGGAATCGGTGCCGTGAGGCACGGCGACGTTGTTTTCCAGCTTCAGTATCGGGTCAAATTCCAAGGGCGGCGGGGAGCGAAGGTCCCAGTAGATCAGCATAAGGGAGATGAGGAGAACGGGGAGGAGAAAGAGTATTCCCAGCCCCGTGAGAAAATATTTTACGACTTTCATTTTGTCCCTCACAAAAAATAATCAATTAAACTGAAACATCTTTATATTGTAAATAGTAATATTACACAATAGACTTTCTCAAACCCCATTCGTTGGATCTGAAAGAAATCCGTTAGCACTTTTTATGAAAGCCTCTCGATTCTCCGGCGTAATTATGACGCTTGATCTCCTGTTTTTCAAAACGATCTCCACGACCCCGCTGAATTTGGTTGCAAGCTTTATGGGGAAAAAGGAGGCTCTGAAAGGGTTTTTATCCCTGATGATCTTGATATCATCCCATTTCAGCCTGAAATCGTAGAGGGTCCCCAGGATCCTCAGCTCCTCTTTAGTCTGGATGATGTAGTTGGGAAAGTAGGGCCTCGCAAAGAAGAGGGGCATCATGATAATAGAAAGCTTCACCCTCTCGAAATATGGGGAGGTGTCGAGTCCGACAATCTCTTCATCCAGCTTACTTTTTATATTAAGATATAGTGACGTGAAGACAATCCCGATAATTCCCAGACCTACCACCATCCCCTCAAGAAAGTTGTCTATAATCCCAAGCGGAAAAGCTATAGCGGACAAGTAAATGATTCCCATTATTCCCTGCATCCCCCAGTTTGTAGCCGCCATGATTTTACCTTGAAAAACACGATAGAAGTAGAAAATATCAAATGCGAGTATAAAAAGGAAGAAGGCAAGCATGAAGCCGAAGAAGACGCATTCGAATTCCCCCTTTTCGCTGTAGTGGTCCGGATTTCCGGCGATGTCGAAGTGGGTCGGGATTAGATCCGGGAGGTGGGGGTGGGCATAGTAGCCGATCAAGGCGACAACCCCGATGATAATCAGCGCCGGCAGATGGTATTTAAACACCTTTAGATACATCGCCTGTCCAAAGAAGATGTTCAATCTTATCAGTAATGGTGCAGCATCTGGATCGAATCTTAAATAGACTACCAAAATTGGAGGTCAATTGCAACCATGCACGGTCTGTTTTCCACGGTTTGTTTGTGAAATGTAAGACGAACACGACTTTACCAAAGGCAGGCTCCATTGAACGGGTGGGAGGAGGTGCCGTATTCATACAGCGGCGATGAAGGTTGCCTTTTAGCCCCTGTACAATGGGCTGTTCATAGACAAGGGGCTTAAGCCCCTTGTCTGTAAAAAAACAAAAAAAGGGGGGCAGATCCTGCCCCCCTTAATGTTTATCCCAACTGTGGGATTTTGCGATTTACGGCGTCAGCACATCGGGCGGCATCGTGAAGTTTTGGAGTACCTCGTTGTTCGGACCGTAGTTTCCCGACCATGCCCCGCCAACCGGCGTAAATCCATTGTGGCCCCAGCCTACATAGTTACCGCCGCCGGGGTTGCCGGAATCGAGATACAGCAAGTACCTGTTTCCTGCGCAATCTATTACCCCGGAGTTATCAACGAAGTAAGTGGCAAGCGATGTTACATCACCTATTATTCCACTACCCGTAGCAAAGTATCCTCCAGCTGCATAGGTTGATGCGGAGAGATCCATGTAGTTGCTTTTGACGACACCGAAGACGTTTACACCTCCGCCGAGATAAGTCCCGATAGCGTGGCTCCCGGTCGAAGTTACGTCAAGCACGTTACCGGATACGACGACCGGCCTCACCGCAGACCCGATGTTTCCGACGGATGAATAAAGGTTAATGCCGGTGGAAGTGGCACTTCCTGTTATCCCACCTGACATGTTGTTTCCGGTGATTGCGGCGAAGATGTCGCTTTCGGCCCAGAAGTTGATCCCGGAAGCAGCCCCACTGGTCGGCTGCACGGTTACGGTATTCCCCGAGACTATAACCGGACTTGCCGCAGAGCCTATGAGGCCGCTGGCCCCTCCTGAATCTTCCATCCACATATAAATGCCGGATCCGTAAGGTCCTCCGACAACGCTTACGTTGTTTCCCTTTATGTTGGCAAATATTTGTGGGCTGGCGCCAATGTCCCTAAAATAAATGCCATAGGTACCACTGGCAGCGCCGGCTCCGTCCATTGAAATGGTATTGCCCGCAATTGTAACGGGGGATGCGGCGGAGCCTATATTGGAGACATATTCAAAACCAATGCCAAATCCCCAACCATTCGCATCTACATTTATCGTATTTTTCACGATCGTGGCAAAGACAGTGTCGCAACTGGTATCAAAAAATATCCCGGCCCCATTACCACTCGAAACTATATCAAAGGTGTTGTTGGCGATAAAGATCGGATCAGTTGCGCTGCCAACCGTCGCTATATCGGCATAAATACCGGCACCTTCCGCGCCGCCCCCATGAGTCAACTTGAACATGTTGTCAAAAATCTTTACGCCGGCGCCATTGGTTACCTCAATGCAGCCGACGTCGCCGCCAGCGGTTACATCAAAGCCAAGCCCCGTAACCATGGGGTTCGCGGCGTTGAGCGTCAGCGTGTCGTTTACCGTGGGGTGGCCCGAGTAAGGCATATTGATGATGTTCGGGTACTTCGGGTGGTTCGCCCCTGATCCCCAGAGGAGAAAGTCCGCTACACTGAGGGTGAGTCCTCCTCCCGCTGCCTCGTCCACAACGGCCACGGTAGAGCTGTTCATCACGTGGATCGTCCTGCACGTCCCTGCAAGAATCCTCGTGTCGTTGATAAGGGCGTAGGAGATTGTCGCGTAGGGATTCCCAATCGTACCGTCCCCCGTCGCGTCACTTCCGGTCTCGCTGACGAATACGACGTTCTCGATCTCCTCGCCGCCGCCCGGTATGTTGTCGTTTTCGGTGTCTACTGTCACCTTCACATCGACGTCACGCCTTACCGGCTCCACCATCCTGGCGGAGAGCTCCCGGCTCCCGGTAAAGACGTCGCCGATCCCCTCGAAGGGATTTTTACCCGTTACAAGGTTCCCGACAGAAAATGGAACCTCGAACGTTACCTCGCCGTAGTGCTCCGCCTTGCTGTAATTGTCGTGGTGAAACTCGTAGTTGAGCCTCATGAAGTCCGTCGGGATAATCTCCAGCCTCGCCATGAAGCCGTTGATGTCCCTGACCCGCCTGCCCTTGTAGTGGTAGCCGCCGGCGTAGGCCCAGGTCTCAACGTAGTCGGAGATGTAGGGTATCCTCATTCCAGCCTCGTAGTCGAAGCCGCGCATCGGCTCCTCTACACGGCCTCCGTAGAGGATGATCCCGCTGTCGGAGAGGGCGTACTTGGCGTAGGGAGTCCCCAGCCCGTCGATCTTCGTGTGGGAAAGGGGATAGTAGTAGTTGAACCTTCCCGTGAGACCCAGGTTGAAGGGCTCAAGCGGGATGTCCGCCATCGCCTCCAGCCCCACACCCCACTGCTCGTGGTTGGTTCCCCAGTCTGTCCTCCTCTTGTCGTAATAGGCGTTGAGCCCCAGAATCAGCTGATCGTCCCAGAGGAGACGACGATAGCCCGCCCCCACGTTCAGCTCCCAGCCGTCGTGGTCGTTGGGGGTGTACTTAATGTTTGAAAAAACGATGTTCTTTTCGTCCTGGTAGAGGGGGATCAGAAAGTCCATGATGTAGAGCACCCTCGACTCGGTCCCGAAGCGAACCCCCGGCCTGAAGTAAATGTTCCAGGCTGATCCCGGGTCCGCCTTCTCCTCCGCCGCAAAAGCGGGCACTGTAAATATCGCTGCAGTGAGAATCAGAAACAGTGCAATCGAAACAGACTTCTTTAGCTTCATAAAACTCCTCCTGTAGAGAATTAAACAAAATGCCTTTTATGTTTCAAGTACATTGCGTGAGTTAACCAAACGGACTGAAAAAACGGTTGTAAAAAAGATAATTTTTTTTAACTTCAGTGCAATATTATAGAATTATAATCATTTGTCAAGAAATGTCTGCAACTTAAGGGTAATTTTCGGCTTAAAATCGATATTTTTATCTGGTTAAAACAATCAAGTAAAAATAATTAATGATAATCTTTAACTTTTTAAAGGAAAAAAGATTACAAAAACACAAAGGTTTTTTAGTAGAACTTTTTACGTATATTTGCTACAATTAGAAACATACAAACATATAGACACAACTAAAAGGGGGTAAAAAATGAAGACAAACGTTGGAAAGGCGGACAGAACCGTAAGGATAGTCATCGGCATCGTCGTATTGGCTCTCGGTTATTGGTTCAAGAGCTGGTGGGGACTTATAGGGATAGTGCCCATCCTTACCGCTGCGATCGGGTGGTGCCCGGCGTATCTCCCCTTCGGCATAAATACCTGCAAGGCAAAGAAATAATTCGACAGGCCCAAACGTCTTAATAATAAGGCTGTCAAGCAATTGATGATGTTGGTTTGTAGAGCTGCTCTCCTGTTACTGTTACATATCTGCGCTGCAGAAAAGAGTTTAGTCTTCTCTTAATATTACTTTTCTAGATCCCTATATCGGGTTGAAAGGGTCGCTCATGTCAAATGGAAGAGTCGATGGGTCGAAGACAGGGGAAGTCCGGCTGAATCGCGACGGCGTAAGGGGGGTCGTGAGGGGATTCATTGGGCCCATTTTAGGGCTTTTTGTCCTGCTCGTATCAGCCGGTACAATCGGCTGGATAAACGCGTGGGTTTATGTGGGAATGAGACTTCTATACCACGTAACATACGTGGGGCTTTTAATGACGAAAAGTCCGGGGCTCTTGAATCAGCGGGGCAGGGTGAAAAAGAACACCAAGACCTTCGACAAGGTCATATTGATCTCATTTGTGCCGTTCTCTTTTTTGATCCAGATTATCTGCGGCCTCGACGCGGTGAGATTTGAATGGAGCAGTATGTCTGTTGGATTTGTCGTCTTCGGCGTCGTGATCTGGGTTGCGGGTATATCTTTTACACTCTGGTCGATGGTCGCAAATCCCCACTTCGAGGCGTCGGTCCGCATCCAGGAGGATAGGGACCACAGGGTCTTCGCTTTGGGTCCTTACAGGATTGTGAGGCACCCGGGCTATCTGGGATTTATCATCGTGATACTAAGTATTCCGTTCATCCTCGGCTCCTGGTGGGGCCTTGTGCCCGCAGCGGTTTTTGCGATCACGATTATGATAAGGACCGGGCTGGAGGATCGGATGTTGAGGGTAGAGCTTTCCGGTTATCTTGAATACGCAAAGAGGACTAAGTATCGGCTGCTTCCCCTCGTCTGGTAGCTTCCGCCCGGTTTCTGTCTGTTGGACCTCGGTGATTTTAGATTCGGCCGGTTTTTTAGTTTGATTATAGATTAAGTGCATCGAAGGGCGTTGTTTTAGATCCGTCTTGAGGCTATTTCCGATAGGCTTGGGAGGAGCGTTTTTACATCGATAATTATTAATCTACTATCACTTCAACAAACCCCATCTACGGCTTTCATTCGCATCGGTGTACAGGTAACCTCCTTATAAAAATAATCCAATGGACAGGCAGTATTCCTCGGTTCAGATTCACAAGGTTGTCTAAACATAAAACATCCATTTGTCATAAACAGGGGGATAGACCCCAAGGCGGGGAGGGCCTGCCTTTTACGTTAATAATAAAACCCGAATTTGGGGATGAAAATCGGATCGTTTTAGAAATGGCCGGCCGAACGACGAGCGCCCTCGATATCTCCTGTGCAAAGTCTTGTAATTGAAAACCGGCGCCCCCTGTGTGATCAGATTGAATCCCATTTAATCCGACTCAATCAATTCGAGCCCCAATTCTCAAATGCGCCCTGTTGGGCAGTTAATCTGAAATCAGCGGAGCTGGTTTCCGATCTCGAAGAGCCTCGCTATCGCCCCCGGCTCGTCGAAGGGATAGACCTTCCCCCAGTGGTAGACGACGCGGCCGTTTATGATGCTGGTCTTGACGTCAAAGCCCCTCGCCGAGTAGACGAGGTGAGACGGGTAATCGAACAGCGGTGCCGCGTGGGGCCTCGTGAGGTCGACAATGATGATGTCCGCAGCCATGCCTTTCTTCAGACAGCCTATCCTGTCTTCCATGCCCACGGCCTCCGCCCCCAGAAAGAGTGCGGTTGCAAGAACGGTCTTGGCCTTAATGGACGTCGGGTCTTTCGACGTGACCTTCTGGAGCTTAGCCAGAATGTCCATCTCGTAAAAGAGGTCCTGGCGGTTGTTGCTTGCCGGGCCGTCGGTTCCCAGTCCCACCGGTATCCCCGCATTTATAAAGGAGGTAACCGGGGCGACCCCCGCCGCCAGCTTCGCGCCGCTCCCGGGGCACACGACCACCGATGAGCCGTAGCCGGATAGTATCTCTATCTCTTGCTCGTCAACCCAGTTTACGTGAACCGCCGTGAAATTCTCGTTCAAGACCCCCTCATTTTCCAGATGCCGGACCGGGGTTCTGCCGTACTTCTTCTTGATATCTTCGACCTCCCCCTCCGTCTCGGCGAGGTGTGTAAACAGTCTTGCGCCGCTCTTTGAGGCGAGGTCCCTCGCCCTGTGGTAAGTCTCGGGGGACGCCGTATAGGGAGCGTGGACAAAGAGGGCCGGATATACAGTACTTTCCTCATCCTTCGGAAAACTCTCGAGAAACTTTTCGACGATCTCGAATTTGGTCTCCGGATCTTCCCACTGGGGCGTAGGAAAATCTACTACCCCCTGGGCACAGACGGCCCTCATCCCGCTTTTGACGAACGCCCTGACGGCGTCCTCCTCGAAGAAGTAGGCGTCGCATACGGTGGTGATGCCGGATCGGATCATCTCGGCCGCCGAGACAAGGGTCCCCCAGTAGACCATCTCCTTTCCCATGATCTTGTTCTCCGCGGGGATGACCTGTTCGAGCCACTGGTCGAGGGGAAGGTCGTCCGAGTATCCGCGAAGGGCCGACATGGCGGCGTGGGTGTGGCCGTTGATGAGCCCCGGCATTATCAGGTCGCCGTCGACGTCGATTACGTCCTTGGCCTCGTAGCCGTCGAGGATATCGAACTGCTCGCCGATATCGACGATCACCCCGTCCTTAATAACAACGGCGCCGTTGGCAAATCGGCTGTCGTTTTCGTCAAAGGAGAGAACCGTCCCGTTCTTTACTATCAAATCAACTTTTTCCGTCATACCATTACCACCTCATCCCCCGCGTCCCAGGGGGGATCAACTATACAATAAAAGACCAGCTCCTCGTCTCCGCTGTTCTCGATAAACTGAAACACATCTTTGGGTATGTATATAACGCTCCCGCTCTTTACGGCGCGCACCTCGTCTTCGATGTGCATTACCCCGCTCCCCTTCACTATTATATAGACTTCCGATGAGGATTGCAACTTGTGGGGGTAGCTTTTCCCGCCGGGGGCGATCTTCGCCAGGGCAAGGCTGTACTGTATGGATACGAGGTCCTTTAACGGCGACAGTATCTCCTTGATCCTCGTCCCGTCCCCGGCCGTTATTTCCTCTATCTTATCCGCGTCTATTATAAACATCTGTCACGACCGCTTCAGGGACTTTTTGACCCGCCCGGAGAGCTCCCCCGCCTTTGCCATTATCTCCTCCGTATCCGCCTGGGTAAGCCTTCCTCCCCTCACCAATATCTCGCCGTTTACCAGAACGTCCCTAACGTCAGACGCCATCGCCGCGTAGACGAGGTGGGAAAAGGGATCGTAGACCGGCGTGAGGTGGGGCTTGTTGAAGTCCACCACGATGATGTCCGCCCTCTTGCACGTCTCAAGCGTCCCGACGACGTCGGAGAGACCCAGCGCCTCGGCTGAGCCGACGGTGGCAAGCCCCACCGCCGTGTGGGCGTCCATGTGGGTCGGGTCCTCGTCGTATATCTTGTGGAGCTTTGCGAGGGTGTCTAACTCCCCGAAGAGGTTGAGGTCGTTGTTGCTGGCGCAGCCGTCGGTACCTAAGCCCACCACAATACCCCTTTCTAGATACTTGTGGACGGGCGCCCAGCCGGAGGCGAGCTTCATGTTGCTCTCCGGATTGGTAATAACCTTGACCCCCTTCTCCGCCATGATATCCATCTCCTCGTCAGTCACCCAGACGGCGTGGTCGGCGACGAACCTCTCGCTCAACACCCCCAGGTCGTTGAGATGCTGAAACGACGTCTTGTTGTACTTCTCTCTGACGTGGGTCACGTTCGCCTGGGACTCCGCCACGTGAACGATGAACAGAACGCCGTGATTTTCCGATATCTCCCCCGCCCTGACGAGGAGCTCCGGGGCGCAGGTGTCCAGGGCGTGGGGCTGGATCGTCGGCGTGATGAGGGGATCGTTCCTCCACTTCTTGATGAAGTTCTCCGTGTACTCGAAGCCCTGGGATATCTCGCCGTAGTTGGGCGACGGAAAGTCGTACAGGACCTCCCCCAGAACCCCCCGCATCTTCATCTCTTTTGCCGCCCTGGCGACCGAGTCCTCGAACAGGTACATGTCGCAGAAGGTTGTGGTCCCGCCGAGGAGCATCTCGGCCGCGGCGAGCTTGGTCCCCCAGTAGACGAACTCGTCGTCCAGGTTCTGGCTCTCCGCCGGGAAGATGAAGTCATTCAGCCATGTCTCGAGGGGAAGGTCGTCCGCGATCCCCCTAAAGAGGCTCATGGCGGCGTGGGTGTGGCCGTTGATCAGCCCCGGCATCACCACACACCCGGAGGCGTCGATCACGGTTTTCGCCTCGATGGATTTAACGCCGTCGATCCCCCCCACAAATGAGATGGAGTCGTTCGTTACGGCAACGGCTCCCTTTTCGATGACCTTTCCGTCTCCCGAGCCCCCCATCGTAATAACGGTGCCGTTTTTAATCAGGATATCCGCTTTTTCAGCATTGGAATTTTTGTCCTTCGTCATTTTTCTCCTTTTTCTTCCATTCGGCTTAATACACGAGATACCAGTTTTATCAAGTCGGGCCCCGCCGCCTCCGCCCCGGAGATGACCTCCTCCAACAGGATCGGCCTCATGGCGTCCGGCAGGTTTACGTTGGATATCACCGAGAGGCCCAGAACCCTGATCCCGGCCTTTGTCGCCGCAATCACCTCCATTATCGTGGACATCCCCGTGGCGTCCCCCCCCAGAGCCTTTAGCATCCTCGTCTCCGCCGGGGTTTCGAGGCTCGGGCCGAGGATCCCGATGTAGACCCCTCTGTTCAGCCTTATCCCGAGGGAGAGCGCCTCCTCCTCCGCCAACTCGATAAACTCCCCGTCGTAGGCCCGGGTCATGTCGGGAAACCTGGCCCCTATCTTGTCGCTGTTTATCCCGATCAGGGGGTTTCTGCCGGTGAAGTTGATGTGGTCTGTGATTCCCATGATCTCTCCGGCCTTGAAGAGGGGATCGAGGCCGCCCGCGGCGTTGGTGATAATCAGGTTTCTTATCCCCATCGTCTTGAGGACCCAGACGGGAAGGGCGATCTCTACCGGCTCGTATCCCTCGTAGAGGTGGAACCGGCCGTCGAGGACCACAACGTCAATACCCTCGATTCGGCCCACATCCAGCTTTCCGGCGTGGCCGGTCACAGTCGACGTGCCGAAGCCGGGGATCTCCCCGAACGGGATTGAGACGTCTACCTCCATTACATCGGCAATTCCGCCGAGGCCCGTCCCGAGGACAACCGCGGATCTCGGGCGGAGGTTTGTCTTCAACAGGATGAAGTCCGCCGCCTCGCGGATCTTTGCGTAGAGCGATTTCTCATCTATCGGGATTCCAAGCGTCATCCGGCCCCTCCCCTTTAAAGGCAAAAATTTTATCTATAATTATCCAACTTAAGGGAAAAACACAAGCGAAAAATATGATCAAGAAGCCGACGAGAAGATCTGACTATTTAAATAGCCGGCCGAGTGCTAAATCGCTTGAACGGAGTAGCTTCGGAGAATCCGCGCCCTCAATCCAACAAAAGCGGGATAGTGTCATTCCCGACTCGATTTATTATCCACCGTCCCGTCATTCCCGACCCGATCGGGAATCCACTATTTTGTCATTCCCGGCTCCATCGGTAATCCACTATGCTGTTATCTCCAACTTGACCGGTAATCCAACATGCCGTGATTCCAAACCCGACAGGGAAACCAACATACTATCATTCCAACCCCGATGGTAATTAATTATACTGTCATTCCCGGCTCGATCGGGAATCCAGCAAATCTTCAATCAACTCGATCGGTCTTCTCCCTTATCTCGGCAAGGAGTCTCCTTATCTCCGCATCGTCCGGGAGCTTCTGCAGGGCGGCGGTGAGATACTTCTTCGCCTTCCCGTAGTCTTTCATCTTGAAGTATATATACCCCTTCGCCTTGTACGCCGGGCCGTTCTCGGCCTTCAGGATAAGGGACTGGTCGGCGAGCTCCAGCGCCCGCTTGAGCTTTTTGTTCTCCTTGGCGTAGACGATCGCCGTCACCGCGTAGAGGAGGTAGTCCGCGGGCTTCAGGTCGATCGCCTTCTCGTAATATCTCAGGGCTTTGCCCACCTCGTCTTTTTCCATGTAGAACTTGGCCACCGTGACCAACGGCCCGAAATCGTCCGGCTTCAGACCAGGAAGCATTAGATAATACTTTTCGGCTTTGTCATCGTCGTGCCGTACCTTGTACGTCTCGGCGAGCCCCAGATGCGACCTGTAATCCTTCGGACTCTCGGCGATCACCTTCTCATAGTATTCGATCGCCCTGTCGTAGTTCCCCGCCCCCCTGTGGGACTCCCCCAGAAAGTATAGGACGTCGAGGTTCTCAGGAACCATGTTGTGGGCGGTCTCGAGGTACTTTATCGCCTCGGAGTACCTCCTCGCGATCCTCAGCCCGTCGCCCAGGTTCAGGTACGGCTTGTAGTCGTCCGGGTAGCTCCTCATGAGGCTGAGGTTCGCCTCGACCAGCCTTTTCACCGCCACATCGTAGTCCGGCTTGATCGATATCGCCCTCTTTAGCGCCAGCATCATCTCCTCATCCCAGCCCCTCGTGGAAAAAGCCTGTGCGAGGTTGTAGTACGCCTTGTAGTTCTTGGGGTCTATCCTGACCACGTTGTTATACGCCGATATCGCCTCGTCGAATGAGCCCATCTTGAAATAGTTGTTGCCGAGAACGAAGTAGAGATTCGGCTCGTCCGGGTCGATCTCCAGCGCCTTCCAGAGGATGTCCACGGCGAGCTTGTACTGGCCCGTTTCCGAGTACGCCTTGCCCAGGTGAACCATTGCCTCGATGCTTTTGGGATCAAGGGCGAGGTAGTCGTTCAAGACCGGAATGACCTTATCGTAAGAGCCGTTTTCGAAGTAGCATACTCCAAGAAGCAGGATGGCGTCTTTGAAGTCGGGTTTAAGCTCTATGGCCGTTTTCAGGGCGACGGTTGCATTATCGTACATGGCGAGCTTGTGGTAAACCAGTCCGAGGTAGTAATAGCCATTCACGTATTCGGGGGAGTATGTAACCGCCTTCTTGAACTCCTCCAGCGCCTCCATATCTTTTCCCGCCTCCATCTTCAATCTTCCTAGCTTCGTGTACGCCATATAGTTGTCGGGGGAGAGGGAGATCGACTTCTTGTAGTATAACGTCGCCTTTTCCGGGTCCTTCAGCCTGTCGTAGACCTCCCCCAGGCTGTAGTAGACGAAGAACTGGTCCGGGTCGAGCTTGAGCGACTTCTCGTAAGACCAGATCGACTCTTCATACTCGCCCTTGTAGTAGTGGACCTTTCCTATCCCCTTGTACGCCCTCGGATTCGTGGGATCGGTCTCAAGGGCGCGGTTGTAATACTTCATTGCGGGCTCTAACTCCCGGTTGTCGAGGTAGGTCTCGGCAAGCAGGATCAGCGCGTTGTAATAGCGTGGGTTGAGCTCCTCGGCTATCTCCAGCAGTCCCACCGCCTCCACCTTCTTATCCCTGGCCAACAGTATCTCCGCCATCCTGTAGTAGGCGACGTAGTTCTTGGCGTCGATCGTCACCGACTTCCGGTAGACCTCCAGAGCCTTGTCCCCCTCGCCCAGGAAGGAGTAGAGCGCCCCGAGGGAGAGGTAGGCCTCGATATACTTTGGGTCGGTCTCGATTGTTTTTTCGTAGTTTATGACGGCGGAGTCGAAATTCCCCGTCAGGGAGTATATCTTCGCCTTGGCGAAGTAGCCGGGGGCGTAGTCCGGTTTTTTCTTCAACACCCGATCGACGATCTTTATCGCCTTTTTCGGCTCCTTGTTCAGAAGATGTACCCGGGAGAGCTCTATGTAGGCCTCGGTGTAGTCCCTGTCGAGATCTATCACCTTGTTCAATATCTCTATCGCCTCGTCAAACCTGCCGAAGGAGGCGTAGGCCCTCCCTATGTGGAGATAGGCGGGATAAAAATTCGGGTTTATCTTGAGGACGCCCTCGTACACCGATATGGCCCTCTCCAGATCACCCAGGGCCATGGCGGCAACCCCGATATGGTTGTATCCCTGAACGAAGTCCGGCTTTATCTCAACAGCCTTCAAATACGCCTCCATCGCATCCTTCGTCTTTCCCCGGGAGTTGAGGACGTTTCCGAGCTCGTCGTACGCAAGGTAGAGGGAGGGATCGAGGGATACCGCGTCCCTTAAGAACTCCTCCGCCATCATGTACTCCCCCTTCTTGTAGTAGGCTGAGCCGAGACCGTAAAACGCCTCGCCGTTTTTGGGATTCAGCTTCATCGCTTTAGTGAAGACCTCGATCGCCTTGTCGTACTCCTTCATCGAGAGGTAGCTTTTTCCCAGAAGGGTCAACACGGTGGGGTCTTCCCCCGCAAGCTCCGAGGCCTTTATAAGGGCCTTCGAGGCGCCGGCGTAGTCTCCCTTTTCACTCAGTATCTTGCCCACATAAATATATACGTTGGCGTCACCGGGCCTTAACCTGCTTGCGCGGTTGAAATAGGTAAGCGCCGTGTCGTAATCCTTCAGCGCCGTCGACGACTTCCCGTAGAGGAGGAGGCCCTCGAAGTTGTTCGGCGATGACAAGAAGAGGGTCTCGAGGATCGACTTTACCTTCTCGTAGTTTCCCATCTCGAAGTGGAGCCGGGCCGACAGGATCAACCCGTCGGTGGAGTCGTCGGCGGTCTCCGCCCCCTTGCCGTAGGCGACGAGCGCCTCGTCGTTTAGCCCCTGGCTCTTCAAAAGGTCCCCGATTCTGATGTAGACCTCGGTGTAGTCCGGTTTAAGGTCGATCGCCCTGTTGTAGGCGATAAGCGCCTCGTCGTAGTTTCTGTTCTTCGAGTACGCCTCGCCGAGGTAGAAGTAGCTGATGAAGGATTTGGAGTCGACACCCACGGCCTTTTGAAGGGCGTCTATCGCCTCGGGGTACTTTCCGATTTCGAGATAGGTCTTGCCGAGGTTGAAGTACCCCTGAAAGAATGAGGGGTCGACCCTTACCGCCTCCTTAAAGGCGGCTATCGCCATTTCGTTATCGCCCATCTTAAGATAGACGGTGCCGAGCTTGTTCTTCGGCTTCGGGTCTGCTGGGTAGAGGCTTTGGGCGTTTTTGTATCTTTTTATCGCCTCGTCGTACTGCCCGTTTTCGAGGTAGAAGTCCCCGCGGCTCATCGATTCGGTGTACTCCCTCTCCTTTTTGTTAATTTCCTCTCCCTCCTGAAAGGCGAAGAGGGGTGTCGAGAGGAGCAAGAGCCAGATTGCTATCGTCAAAAAGCTATTTAAAGACCTTTTCATTTTTCAGTCCTGTTATTTAAAACCGCACATCAGGGGTAAGTTGACCCAGCCCAACGTCCCTTCATCCCCGTATCTTGCCGCCGACTCCCTTATCGTGGAGAAGTAACCGGATAAGACACCCCCCTCTCTCATCCTCGGGACCGCCGTCTCGAAGAACGCGGTGGCCTCGACCGCCCCGACGGTTTTAGGAACAAAGATGTACGGGCCTTCTTTGTAGGACGCGAACAGCTCCATGGTGAAAAAATCATTTCCACCCATTCTGTCCGCCCCCGTATCGAAGACGAAAATCAGGGGAGAGCGCTCCTCCCACCATCGGCGAAAATCGGCGTCGTTGATCGCCGGGTCGTTGCTTGCCGTGTTGTTGATTCCCTTGTTGTTGATTACTATTACAGCCTCGCTCCCCACAGGGATCTCATCATCCCCGCCCACCACCTCGTAAAAGAGCCACCTCACATCGACGGGGGAGAACCTCCCCTCTCCCACAACTGTTAGGTAGTCGAGGGGCGACCCGGTACCTTCTGCCGTCGATACCGCCGCAAAGAGGGAGGGGACAAAAAACATATCGTACTCTTCTACAAGAAACGCGAATTTGCCCTCACCCCGGTAGTCGCCGAGGGCCGTTAACGGCAGGGAGCCGAGGGCGATGCCAAAGGATACGCCGATCCTTCTCACGCCCGGATATTCGCTCAAGACCGGCGTTATCAGGGCGGCGGAAAGCAGTCTCGACGTCCTCTCGAAATTAAGGGAGGAAGAAGGCTCTTCCGTCGCTGTGGAAGCGGTCTCGCCGCCCTCTCCCGAGATGATCTTTACAAGATGATCGGCGTGGGAGATTATATTTTCGGGGGTCGTCCCGAGTCTCACTATCTTCAGGTTGCTCCTCGAGGTCACGAGGGCGAAGGCGTCATCCCCCCCCAAGAAATATTGAACGAATATTGAGTCTTCGCCGATCCCCTTGGCCAGACGCTTCGGCTCCCTCTGCTCCATTCCAAGGAGGGTTGCGAGGCCGAGGCTCTCTCTGACAACCCTCTTTTTTAGCTCCAGGCTGGAAATGTTCAGCTCCTCCCTCCTCCCCATCAGGATTTGGGCGGAGGACTCGGAGTAGTGGTTTTTCTCGGTCGAGAGCAATATCCTCTCCACGGCGAGGGATTCCACGATATTTTTTCTCCAGGGCGATATGAGCTTTCTTCGCCCCCCGTCAAAGAGGCGGTCCGACGCATAAAGTCTTTCGGCAAACCATATGCCGTGATAGGAGAGGAGGGCGGAGAAGGCGGCCTCCTCTTCGCCGAGCTCCACCGAGAGGAGTATTATATCCGTCAACACTTGGGACAGCTTATCGAGATCAAGCGTCTCTATCGGGAGATAGACTCCGCCGAATTTCGTTGTCATCGTATCCGTGGAGTGCCTGAAGACCTCGGTGAGCGAAAAAAGCGCCTCCATTTTTTTGCCGGCGTTAAGCTTTGCTAGCCCCAGCGCCCGGTGGGCGGAAGCCTTCAGGACGGGCGAGCCTATCGAGTTTGCAAGCTCCAGCGCCTCTACGGCTGTGGATATCGCGCCACCGTAATCCTTGTCGGTGGCCAATATCCGCGAAAGCTCGATATTAGCCATCGCCTCCCCCTCGGTCCACTTCGCCTTTTTGGCTGTGGCCCTGGCCTCCGCTGCGTATATCTTCGCCCCGTTAAGCTCCCCCGTCTCCCTCATCGCCCGACCCAAGAGAATAAGGGAGACAATCCTCGATTCGTCGTCCTTCAACGCCTCCGAGATCTTTTTAACCAGCTTTATCTCCTCTACCGCCCCGGAGGCGTCCCCTACAGATACCTTCATTATACTCAACGTTATGAGGGCCTCGTTGAGCCTCTTGAGGTCGCCGTGCTTCTCAAATACGTCGGCGGCCCGGTCGACTCCGGCTATTCCTTTATCCAAATTACCGAGTAGGTAATCCGCCCTGCCGATCGATAGGTGTGACTCACCGGAGAGCGCCCCTGCGAGATCTGCCACGGCCGGCCCTGACGCAATCTCTAATGCCGAGGAGGCGGCCTTAAGCGCCCTCCGGTATTCCCCGGTCAAGAGATTGAGCCTCGCGGTCTCCAGGAACGCCCTTATCCGATGCTCTTCCACCCCAAGGGCCTCCGACAGCTCCGTCGCCACTTTGAGGTCGGCCCTTGCACCCGATATGTCTCCCAAGGCGAGCCTCGCCCTGCCGATGGAAAGGAGGGCGTTAAAGACCCCCTCGTCGTAGTCCGCCTTTTCGTAAAGCTTCTTCGCCTGGCCGAAGGCCTCCATGCCTTTTAAGTGGTCCCTGACAATGTTGGACGCCACCTCGCCCTGGATTAATATCTCGTCCCCCCTCGACTTGAAGCCCTCCTTCTCGCTGGTTGTCGGCGGGGTGGGTCCCTTCGGCATCGGCTTCAGCTTCCTGACGTTCTCTATATATTGATCTAAAAGAGCCGAGTTCAGCGTCACCTCCATCTTCACTATCTCGTAGCGTGCGGCGGGGAAAACAGAGGAAAAAACCACTTTTTTGTTCAAGACGAATTTGTCAGAATTTGACAAGATTACAGAATCGATCCCCTCCTCCAGCCACTCGAACTCGGCCCCGCTCAACGCCTCGAGGAGATACATCAAAAGTGCGTTTTTTACGGCCGACCTCTCGATCGCCCTCTCGTCGACCGACTCCTCTCCCGTTTCACCCCCCTTATACTTCGGCCTTTTCACGACTGGGGGGGCTTTAGAGCCTGCCGCCGCCTTCGGCCCACTTCCCGTTGAGGTGACGACGACTCCGCCCTGAGGCCCCTCCGTCTCGGCCGATACGGGAAGGCAACAAAAAGCTGTGAGGAGAATCGGGACGAGGAGATATGCTGTTTTTTTTAAGACCATTCTCAAAAGAGAGCAGGCGATTATATCTTTAAAAAACTTGGCTTTAAAAAAACTCGGCCCTTTTTTCAGCGGGCCTTTTTTCGTTTGCCCTCCTGGGGATTTTTCTCTGGTTTTATCGAATACAATTTTATAAAAAATGTTTATAAATACCGCCTTCCGCCCTTGACAATCCAACCGCCTAAAACCGCTAAACCACACCCTCCAGACTTGACGTTGAGGGGACCTGTGGGCAAGCCGAAGACAAATTGTCCTGAGTCCCTAAAGCCCCAGTTCGTCCGAGATTCCGCCCATGGCGGAGAGGCTGATCTCGACAAACTCCGGAAGGGGTATATTTATTTCTTCACAGAGCATTATCCCCTCCCGGCTGACGGCCCTCGCAAAGTGTTTTTCCTTCATCCTCTTTGTGACCGATTTAGGCTTTACAGAGGCGATCTTCTTGTCCGGCATCACCAGTGCCGTGGCCACAATCAGGCCGGTGATGTTTTCCGCGCATGTTATCGCGAAGTGGAAGTCGGTCGTCCTCGATATCCCGAGCATCTCCGCATTGTGGCTTTTAATCGCGTCGATAATCTCCGGCGAGACTCCCCTCTCCTTCAAAATCTCCTCGGTCTTCAGGGTGTGCTTTTCCGGCGTCTCCTTCGTCTCGTTGTAGTCGAGGTCGTGGAGGAGCCCGGCGATTCCCCAGGCTTCCGGGTCCGCCCCCTTCTTCTCCGCCAGGACCCGCATGATCGCCTCTGTGGCGAGGCAGTGCTTGACCAGCGCCTCGTTTTTGAGCCGCGATTTGACAAGATCGAAGGCCTCTTCCCTCGTGATGCCGATATCCGCCATTTTTTTGGTACCTTTCTTTAATCCACTTTATATTATTGCCATCCGGTCACGGCAGCATCTCCAACGGCGCTTAAATATATTATAGACGCTTCCCTCCAGCCTCTCTCTTCTCTCTCCACCCCCTTCCCCACAGCCCCGATCCCCTTTCCGCTTTGAGACCCGCTTCAGCCCCTCATCCCTTGCGCGCCATTAAAGAGCGTTTTGTTCACCATCCCCCCCACCCCCCCCATCTCCCACGACATGGGGCACTCCCCCTTTACGATATAAAATCGATCGCCCCGCCCTGTGATGAAAAAAATCTCCGCCGACCATCGCTGTTTCAACCGAACGCCGCCCTTCAATCGCATGGAGGGGAGACATTGTCCCCGGATGCCCGGCTAAGCTATTTCCACCACTTCTCCTTTTCCTTCTTCTTGCGCTTTTCCTCCAACATCTTCTCTTCGCAGTATTTATCGTCCAGCTCGCAAGCCTTGTAGTGATCGAGCTCTGCGTTCTTTTCGTCCCCTATCATCTTGTAGCAGCCGGCCCGCTCGTAGTAGGCCTGGGCGTCCGTCGGGGAAAATCCGATAATGAGGGAAAAATCGTCGAGGGCCTTTTCCCAGTTGTGAAGCTTCTTGTAACAAATTCCCCGCTGAAAATAGACTGCCAGTATGTTCGAGCTGGTCTTTTCGTCCCCCTCGAAGCCAAGCTCTATAACCTTTGTAAATCCCTCGAGGGCAAGCTCATATTTACCCCTCTTGAAGTATCTCAAGGCCTTGTTGTAGGCATCCGATGCCTCTGAGGCTACGGCCGTCGAATAGCCTGTTAAGAGGAAGACCGCAACGGTTAGCAAAAAAATTCGTTTCATGTAACGCACCCAAGTAAAAAGTTCCAATAAAATTAAATACTT
>Ga0180431_10001717_pt1 | contig 30078 bp, 23 predicted proteins | sample SS_ome_11_FD_132459 | JGI IMG/M metagenome (GOLD analysis project Ga0180431, IMG submission 132459) | Hypersaline lake sediment archaeal communities from the Salton Sea, California, USA - SS_1_MS_1 metaG | ecosystem: Environmental > Aquatic > Non-marine Saline and Alkaline > Hypersaline >... | reverse complement strand
ATCGTTAAGTTTTTGACAAAGATTCTTGGCCAATCGACTGTAACACGTTATTCGCAAAAGCTTTAGAGGGCAGGGTTCAGGGTTCAGAATTTCCGTGCAAACGTGTCCTCAGAGTCCTGAACCAGTCCTGAACCCTCAGCCGTCAACTTTCCTCCTTTGGTTGCGGCCTCGGCCGCGCTAAGTAGAATACCCGATTATATCCGAATTGTGTCGGGAGTGAAACCCCCCGAAACCGCCGAAAATCGTCTCTGCATTCAAGGCACCGGGGAGTTTTGACCGCTTCCGCGAGGGACGGCGTTGCCGAGCCCCAACAGCTCCTCGAGCGGCCGGGCCAGACGGCGGAAATCGGCCGTCGGCATTGCCACCGTGTCCCAGCTCGGCGAGATGGGCCGGGCACCGGCCGTATAGTCGGATAGCGGAACTGCCACGAAGCCGTAAAGCCGCTCCCGGTGCTCGAAAAGCTGCTCCTCCGGCAGCGGGGACCGGTCGCCCAGAATGTCGTACGCGAAAACGAACAGCCCGCGAAACGTCTCGCCGAAAAGCTGCTCCCATTGGGCCAGGCTCTCCAGATCCTCCCGGGGCGACCAGTTCTTCCAGTACTGCTTCGTCTCGTCGCCGCTGGGGAACCGCCGGCCCTTGACGTCGACCAGCCAGGTCACCTCGCCCGGCGAGGAAACGATGAAATCGAGACTCTTGATCGAGGCGCCGTCGCTCAGCACGCTCCGCTTTGCCTCGTCCACCGCCACGTAGGGAACCCCGTGGCTGCGGAGGAACTCTTCAAAGGCCGCTTCGTAATGGTTGTCGCGGTTGGCCATTTTCTTTGGCGTCGACAGAGGACAGAGGACAGTGAAGGAGGAAAAGTCCACTGGTTGATCTGCTGTCCGCTGTCTACTGCCCTTTCTCCTCTACTTTCTTAGAACGGAATATCGGAATCGTCCCCGGGGTCTTCAAGCTTGCGATACGGCTCGTCGTCGCTTGGCCCGTGGTATTCCTCTTCGTAGTCCTCGTCGTCCTCGTCGTCGCAGCACCATCCTCCGCGTTCGTCCCGGTAGTTGGGGTCGGTCGGCAGTATGTCGAAGCCGAAGCCGAGTCCGTTGCAGCCGGGCGTCGGGCAACACCAGAAGCCCGAGGGCCGGCCGCTGGCGTCGGGCTGCTCCCGCCACTCGATCAGATAACTGTCGTACTCGCGGCCACAGTGCAGGCAATGAACCTCGGTCGGTATCTCCGGCGGGCGGAAGGGGTCGGCATCGGGATCGAGACGCTTTGGCTGGGACATGCGACTATTCCCCCAGGATTGCTTTGACCGCGGCGATCACACTTGCCGCGTTGTCTTCCAGCGGCACGTCCTGCTGCCGTGCCTTCTCCAAGTCTTTCACCTGACAGGTGCGGTTTTGGAACTCGTTTTCGCCGGCGATCAACGCGATGCGGAAGCCGCGGCGGTCGGCGTACTTGAGTTGCTGACCGAGCTTCTTCGGCTCGGGAAAGACCTCGGCGCCGATCCCTGCGGCGCGGATCGCGGCGGCCAGTTTCAAGTAGTCGTGCAGCCGGCTCTTGTCGAAATAGGGGATGAAGACGGGGGCGGGCGTGGCGACCTTCTCGACCATACCCAGCTCTTCCATGGCCGCCAGCAGGCGATCGAGCCCGAGCGAGGCCCCGATGCCGGGCAGTTCCTGCTTGGTGTAGAGTTCGGCCAGGTTGTCGTACCGCCCGCCGGAACAGACGCTGCCGATGCCCGGCAAGGCGTCGAGAAATGTCTCGAAGACGGTGTCGGTGTAGTAGTCGAGTCCCCGGGCGATCGAGACGTCGAGTTTGATGCAATCCTCGGACACACCGCCCGCAGTGGCACCGGCAAGGACTTCGCGCAGGCTGGCGACGCCTTCCTGCCCGGTCTCGCTGCCGGCCACCACCGGTTCGAGTTGCCTGAGCACGTCGTCGTTGCTGCCGGAAATTCCGGAAAGCTCGATAATCTTCCGCGCCTGCTCCTCGGTCATTTTGGCCGTTTCGATCATTTCGGCGGCGACGCCCTCGGGCCCGATCTTCGGCAACTTGTCCAGAGTCCGAAGCACCGGCACGCTGCGGTCGGCCAGATCGAGGGTTTCGAGCAGGCCGCTGAGCACCTTGCGGTTGTTCAGGCGGATCGTGAACTCCTCGAAGCCGATCGCCTGAAAAAGGTCGTGGATGACGAGTGCCGTTTCGACGTCGGCGGCGGTCGATCGGGTGCCGATCGTGTCGAAGTCGCACTGCATAAACTCACGGTAGCGGCCGCGCTGGGGGTTTTCTCCGCGCCATACCGTGGCGATCTGATAGCGTTTGAAAGGCGTTCCGAGTTCCTTGATGTGCTGGGCGGCGAAACGGGCAAGCGGTACGGTTAGATCGAACCGCAGCCCCACCCAGCGGCCACCGGGATCCTGGAATTTGTAGAGCTGCTTGTCGGTCTCCTCGCCGCCCTTCCCGGCGAGGATTTCGAGATGCTCCAGCGCCGGGGTGTCGATCGGGCTGAACCCGTACGAGCGGTACACGCGGCGGGCCGTGTCAATGAGCCGCTCGCGCGGGATCATGGCTTCCGGCGGGTAGTCGCGAAAGCCCTTGAGCGTTCTGGGTGTGATTCTCTCTTGCTTGCTCACGGTGTTCTTGTTTCCCGGGTTCTATAAAGCCGCGACCGTTGGTCGCGCCGGACCAGCCAGTGGCCGTGGCTTCCGGTAACGCCGGGCGCGACCACCGGGCGCGGCTTTATAAGCACGAATTTTGTTTGTATGAGTTATTCTCCTGCGGGTCCTTCCGGCTTGCGGCGCCCGCCCGCGCGCCATGGGTTGTGATTCTCGCGAACGAAGGCGTTCATCAGCACCATTTCATCGCGGCCGACACTGTCGTGGAACCGGCACGCGTCCTCCTCGACGTGCAGCAGTTCCTCCAGCTCCGGGGTAACGCCGACGACCGCCCGGAGATACTCGCACCAATCGCATTTCGGCGAGAGTTCGATACAGGAGCGGTTCGACGTTATCAGCAATCGCCGCCGCCACCAGCCGACGAGCTTCAGGCAGACCTTTCGCAGTTCGTGCGGGCCGACTTCCGAGTGCGCCGCCTCCAGCGTCCGGGGGACTTCCCCCGTTTCAACAAAGACGACAATATCCGAAACGATAGGATTCATGGTTTTGGGCTGCGAAACCCCTGTCCCTCGCGCGGTCCCAGGACGGCTTCGGCGTACTCTTCCACCTGCTGCGGTGTTTCCCAGTAGTGGTCGTAAACCCACTCGTCCTCGTATTCGCAGTTTTTGGTCTTATAGTCGCGGCATATCTGGGGCCGGGTGTCGTACTCCGTGCAGAGGTTGTCCTCGCCCAGGTGCTTGCAGCGGTTGTGAACCAGCAGGTACCACGTGTCGTCCTCGATGAAGACGGTTGCCCTGTCGTGCAGCAGGTACCACCGGATGTACTCGAAATCCTCCCAGCAGTCCGGGGTCTCGATCGGCAGGGCAAAGTATTTGCAGCACTTGGCACCACAATAAATGCACGGTATTTCGTCCGGGCCCAATTCATCGAGATGGGGCCGGTAAGTCGCGATGGCGGTCAGGGTTCCCTCGGCCATTGTGGGTCCTTGTCAAGAGGGTGCGTTCGATGGAGGCCGTCGCGGCCTCCAATCGTGTCCAGCGTAGCAAACCGGGGAAAAGGGGGAAAGGGGGGAACGGAGCTGATTACTCCTCCCTCAATTCAACCTCCAAACCCGACGGATCGGTCTCCACATCGACATAGACTGCTTGTGCTGCCGGCTGTTGCGCGTATTGGGGCGAAGCCGCCAGCTTAGGCCCGTCTTTTGACGGGACCAACGTCGGAACGCCCGCCTCCGGCACGGCCGTACCGGGTGCCGGGCAGGGGCGGTCGGCGTTCCCCTCTACAGCTTGGCCTGCTTTCCGCTCGTCTACCCGTTCGCTCTGCCCGTTATCCAGCCAGAGAGTCATGGCGTAGGCCAGCACGGTGCCAAGCGAAAGGGCACACGCCAACAGAACGACCTTGCGGAGCTTTACCATCGGGGCGTCTTCTCAAAGGTGCAATTGCTCATGGCCAGCTTATCCTCCCTATTCTAATCAGGTTTCTTAGAGTCGCAAGGGAAACAAACATTAGAAAAAATCAATGCCTCTGGCTGGGGGGTTCTGCATCACGGGCATCGGCACGTCGCCGGTGCGAGTCGGCGCGAACCGTTGGAGGAACCACAACGCATTGTTGGTTGGACTACGACCTCGGCACGTACAACTACGGCCGGTAATTGGATAAAATGGAACAAGTTTGCCGAGGAGTTCTTGACACATTTGGACTTATCACGACAATAGCGGCAAGTTCCAAACGAGAGCGTGGGGGGCGGCGACCGCAGGGATCGACTGTCGGCGTATTTTGCGGCCCGGAGGGCCTCCCCCATGCTCTCGTCGGAACGGCTTTGGGTGAATCACTCCCATGCCTACATGCTTGATTGGTTTGGGCTCTAATCTGGGAAACCGGCAACGGATGCTTGATCGTGCGGCAGCGTTGCTTGCGAAACACTCGCAAGTTTCGGTCGTTGCCACAAGCCGCTGGTACAAGACCTCGCCGGCGGGCGGCCCTCCGGATCAGCCCGCTTTCTGCAACGGGGCCGCCCTGATCGAGACCTCGCTGGGGCCGACCGATCTGCTCGCCACCTTAAGGGCAATCGAAAACGGACTCGGCCGCGTCCGAAGGAAACGCTGGGAACCCCGCACAATCGACCTGGATATCCTGCTCTTCGACGAGCAAATCCTCGAGGAACCCTCGCTGGTCCTGCCGCATCCGCGGATGGCGTGGCGGCGATTTGTGCTCGAACCGGCGGTCGAGATCGCTCCTTCGATGGTCCATCCGACCTCCGGTTGGACCGTGGCACAGCTCCTGGAGCATCTCAACACGACGCCGCCCTATGTGGCGATGGCCGGGGGAATTGGCGCGGGCAAGACCCTTCTGGCCGGGCGGCTTGCCCCAAAGGCGTCCGCCAGGCTTATCGCCGAGGAGCTCGATTGGGACCGATTGGAGGCCTTTTACGCAGACCCGGCTAGTCACGCGTGGGAGACGGAGTTAGAATTCTTGAGGCAGCGAACACGCCTGCTGGCGGCCGATGCCCCGATTTGGGCCGGCGACACCGTGACGGTGAGCGATTTCTGGTTCGACCAGTCGCTGGCATTTGCCGGGGTGTGGCTGTCGGGCGAACAAAGGGAGGCGTATCGCTGCCGGTGGCAGACGTCGCGGAGAAAAGTGGCTCGACCCCGCTTGATCGTGCTCTTGGACGCCTCTGCCGAGGAGCTTCATGAGCGAGTCCGGTGCCGGGGTCGCGATTGTGAGCAGGATTTGAGCCCCGAGCAGCTCGACCGCATCCACAAGGCCGTCGTAGCCGAGGCAACCGCCCGGGGCCGGGGCCCCGTTTTGAGATTGGCCGGTAAGGCCCCCGATCAGATGTTGGAGGAAGCCCTGGCGGCAGTGGCAGCCGCAACCATGCCATGTGTAAGAACTTAGGCTTTGTCGGAAAACGGCGTGTAGCCACCGTCGCCAGACGGTGGAGACCCTCCTTTTGCGAGAGATTGGCACTTGCCAACCACGCCATGCGTAAGAACTTAGGTTCACCCCTCTTGCCGAAACAAGGAGTTTTCGAGTGCTAGTTGCCGCTACGACCCGTTGTTTTCCCGAGCTGACCCCGGATGCCGCGCTGCGCCAGTTGGTCGATCTCGAGTACACCAGCGTCGAACTGATGATCGCCGAGTCAGGGGGATACTTAAAGCCCTCGGAGGTGCTCAGCAACCCGGAGCACGCGCTGAAACAGTGCCGTCAAACCCACCGGCTCACCCCATGTGCATTGGGGGTCGAGATCGAGACGCCCGACGAGGAGGAATACTACCGGCAGTTCACTGCCGTCTGCAAGCTTGCCAAGGCCATCAAGGTCGTCACAGTGACGGTCCCGTCCTCCGAGCTGGGCACGCCCTTCAATGCCGAGGTGGAACATCTCCAGAAGTTGGTCGCCATCAGTTCCGTCGAGGGCGTTCGCATCGGACTCTTGACGGAAACCGGCCGCATGACCGAAGACCCCGACACGGCGGCCGTGCTCTGCAACAGCGTGAAGGGCTTGGGGCTGACGCTCGATCCGAGTCACTATATCTACGGCCCCCATCGGAGAAAGCCTTTTGACCAGGTCATGGAGCACGTCTACCATGTCCGGTTGCGGGACACGAGCAAGGAGCAGCTTCACGTACGGGTCGGCCAAGGCGAAGTGGAGTACGGGCGGCTGGTCAACCAGTTGAGCAAGGCGGGCTACAAATGGGCCTTGTGCGTCGATTTGGTCCCTATGCCCGACGTCGATCAACTGGCCGAAATGCGCAAGATGCGGCTGTTGTTGGAGAGCCTGCTGTAAGCCGGCAGCCCCCTCAGCGGCACAAACCGGCCCCGTGCCCCCCGGCTTCGCACGCCATTGTAGATTGGGCGTTGACGTAAAGCCCTATCGCTCTTCGAGCGCCATGAGGTCTCCTTGATCACTCCTCATTCTTGGTTCGAAGGCAGACTACGGACCCGTCTATTGTGGAGACGAAGACGCCCGCGCCGGTCAGGGCCATGCCGTCCAGCACCGGCGGAGCGGGAAGTGCGCAGGCGGCCTTTTTTAAGCCGTCTTCGCGCGACGCGACCCGGAAAGTGCCCGGCCCGTGACTCTCGGCGGTCTCGGTGGGTGACGTTCCGCCGGCGATCAGCAGGGCGTCGCGGCTGAGAACGAGCGACCGGGCGACAAAGGGCAGTTGCAAGGTCCATTGGACCTGGCGCTTCCCGCCTCGGGATTTCGGAGTCGCCGAAGCAGCGGGCAGGGTTTCCGCAAAGAGCTTGTAGCCGTTGGCCATGTCGGGGCGGACGTGCCCGTCGCCGGCACGGTAGGCCATGCGCCCGTATCCGTAGATGAGCTTCCCGCCGTCGAAGACCAACAGCCGCCCGGCCGGCAGCCGGTTGCCGACGTCCGGCCAGTGCGTGTAGCCGCCTCCGATCTCGGTGCCGTAGAGCCAGTAGGTGCGGTGCCACCACGTGTCGTCGAGGAACCCGCGCGGGGCGAACAGGTGGGGGCGCGGTTTGACCGGGGCCAGGCGCTTGTCGACGCCCAGGCCGCGCATCCAGACGGCGCCCTTCTGGGCGGAAAGGATGCCCGGCAACACCCTGTCGCGGATCGCGCCGGCGCGCCCGGTCGCGGTCACGTCCCTTTGGTGGCGCACCTTGCCGGTCTTCGCTTCCAGGGCGTAGAGCCGGATCCCGCCGTCGATCAGCGAGGAGCGGCCGGCCGCGAAGTATATCGTGGGTGCGCCGTCGGAGAGTCCATCGTCGACCAGCACCGAACCGTGGACCGGCCAGACCGACTCGAGCTGCTCGTAGGCGAAAAGGCGGCGGTCCCGCGGCGCGGCGCGGAATCGCCAAACCACCGCCCCGTCGGACGCCCGCAGACAGTAGACGAACCCCGCGCGGGTGCCGAACAGGCACAAGCCGTCGGCCAAGGTCGGCGGGGAATCGATCCGGCCGTCGGCCGCGAACGACCAGGCCGGCTTGCCGTCGGCGGCCGACAGGGCGTGCAGGCGGTGGCGGTCCCGCTCGGCCACAAAGACCATGCCCCCGGCCGCGACCGGCGCCGTGATCGGCGGCGAGAGCTTTCGGGTCCACGCGATCTCCGGCTTGATCGGCGCCGGCAGGTCGCGGTAGCCGCTTCGTCGGGCGTCTGCGCGATATGTCGGCCAATCGGTTTTCGAGCGGCCGGATTCGAGATTCGAGATTGCAGCATAGGCCGGGCCCTTTTCCAGCGGCTCCGGGCCTTCCCCCGCGCTGGAGCGCGGAGACAGGGCGTTCATTCCAATCAGCATCACCTTGGGATCGCAAGCACAGGAATGCTGCGGCGTGTAGACCATTCCGTTGGCGGGCATGACGCCGTACTGGCAGCCTCCCCGCGTTGCCGAGGAATTCTTGCCGGGCCCGCCCTTGGGGTCGACGAACTGGATGCCGCCGCGGCCCATCAGGATCCATCGAACGGTCGCCTTGTTTCGGTAACAGCGGTGGTGCCCCCATCCTTTTTGCGGGGGTATCGTGGCGGCGATCTTGCCGGTTTTCAGGTCGCGCCCGTGGGTGAAGCCGGGGTCGTCGCCGAGCCGCAGATTGCCGACCCAGACAACGCCGCCGATCACAAAGACGTCGAGCGGAACGTTGTAGTTCTCGAAGCAGGGCGCACGCCAGAGTTCTTTCCCGTCCTCGGCCGAAAAGGCGACCATCTCGGCGGCCTGCCGGGTCTGCTGGCCGCCGCTGGAAATGAGCCATTTGCTGCCTCGCGCCGGCGGAGAATCGCCCACGTTGGCGCTTGACGTGCGGTCGACGCTCAGCACAACGCCGTCCTGGACGACCAGTGTGGGCGTGGACCAGGAGAACCGGCTGGTGGCGATCGGCCGCTCGCTGCGCCACTGCTCGGTTCCTTCGGCGGCGTCGAGGCAAACCACGTGCGAGACGGTCTGAACGCAGAGCCTTCCGTCGTCGACCGCCATGGTCGCCGGCGCGATCTCGCCGGGCGCCTTGAAGTTGCGCTGCCAGAGCAGCTTGCCGGAACCGGTTTTTATCGCGGCGATCCGCTGGGTTCCGTACATGGGGATCGCACCCCTTGGATAGCGGCTCCAGATCACTTGATCCGAGGAGCTTCGCAGGATTGCCTGATTGAGCCACTTCTTGCGTTCGTCGTGTTGGGCGGCGGTCATGTCGTCGGCGAGAACGTAAAGCGTGCCGCCGGCTAGAAGCAATTCGCGCGCCCCGCCGGTGCCCTCCAGGGTTGCGAGTCGCTTTCCCGTCGCGGCCTCGAGGACGGCAACCGGCTCTCCGTGGCCGAGCGCGACGTAGAGCCGGTCGCCCGTTGCGACCATGCGGCGTCCGATTTCGGGCGGCCCGCTGCGAAATCCCCGAAGGTGGGCTTCCCAGTTCGCGACCGGTTGCTTCCACAGCAGCACGCCGCTGAAGGCGTCGCGGGCGACCAGCCTCCACTTGGGCGGCAGGTAAACCGAACTGACGGGGCCCTCGTCGATCACGTAGAAGATGCGTCCGCCGGCCGTGACCAGCGCACTGACGCTCGCGAAATGCTCGTGGCTCCTGGCATACCTCGGGCCGCACGTCCAACGCAGGCCCTCAGGCGGACCGGCCACCGTGTCCTTCGACACCGCGTTGTTCGAGGCGTCGTAGAGGTAATGGCTCCACTCGTCCAGTTCCGGGGGCCAGGGTTTGCGGGTGATCTTGGTCTCCGGCGTGCGCATGTCGGCGATCGCGCCCCCGGGGGACAACACCCGGATCATCTCCTCGGCTGGGACCTGCGTGGGGCTGGCCACGACAATCATGTTGACGAGGCTGTCCACGAAGGGAAGCTGCGTGCCCCGCAACCGGGAGACGGTGACGGGGCCGTAGAGGTTCTTCTGCCGGAGGTGTTTTCGCGCGGCGGCGACCTTTTCGAGATCATCGTCCAGGCCGTGGACCAGGTAAGGGCCGGCCCGCCGCAACTCCGCCAGGAGTGCCGGGGCATCGCATCCGATCACCGTGACCAGCCCCCCCTTGATATCGGGCGCTTCAAAGATCGCTTTTTCGGAATCCGGTGCTGCTCCAAGAAGCCCTGGGTCGCCTCCACTGCCATACGTCAAGAAGGTGAGGACCGCTAAGAGACCCAAGCACGGCGTGAGTTGCCAGCGAATGGGATGTTGAGTCATGATTCACCTCTTGTGAAACGGCGCTGATGCGGGGACGAACTCTCGTTTACCGATAGGAACCTGCTTCCTGCTTCTTTGTTTATCACGCACGCTGCCCCGTGGACACTTCCACTTCCCGTGACAGCGGTGGTGGCAACGGCTTGCACGCCCGTCTTGATGAAGACCCCGTCGGTCCCCAGAAGGATTACGCTCATCAACGAACAAGAATTATGTGCGATTTGCACCCCAGATGCAAGTACGGCGGGGGCCGGCTAGGTGGAGTGCTCAGGCGATTCACTCGTTACGCCAGGAGTCGAATGGGCGGTTGCCTGACGCCGAACGGTCGTGTCGAGAAACCTTGGCATTCCGTGGCAGCTTCTGCCCGCGATCCCCATCAACGCAACTCTCAGGAAACGTATAGCCCGTGAGACACGCCGAAAGACCACCGTATTTGACACACGTTTTCTGGGACACGCAGAAGTCCCGTAGCTTGGGACGGTCCACCGGCATCGGCCCGAGTCAGGATGGAAATGCGTCATCAACCCAACGCATTTTGACGCTACGGATAGGATCGTTACAATGGGGAAGGTGGTTGGGAAACCCAACCTCTGATGAAAAGGGACAAATACCCGTTCTTCTTTGGTGAACTCCCCTGAAGCTGAATGGCAACTAGCGTTGGAGAACAGGCTTTATGAAAGCACTCTGGCTGGCACTTCATTTTGCTGACTTGGGAGTTCTGAAAGTAACTCAACGGCGTATGTAGTACTACAGCGCTAAGTTGCTACCGCAGAGTAACGGAAGTTGTTGTTGAGTAACAACTTGCATTAGCGGTATGAAATGCCGTTTAGCGGGCGGGCTTGCCCGCCGCTGTACATCCGATTTCTCACAACCTCAGTGGCGGGCAAGCCCGCCCGCTAAACCGTGGTGACACTCAACTTGGCGCTGCAGTATTAGAAGGAGAGCATACAATGCACAAACGAATCCTTGCCGTTTGCTTCATCCTGTCCATTCAGAGCCTCAGCGCCGGGGATACGGCTGATACCGTAAGGAACAGTGGAATCAAAGGGGGTGTAGTGGTTCACCTCGATTGCGGTGACGGCAGGAAGACAGCTTCTTTGCTACTCAACAGCAGTTACTTGGTCCATGGTCTCGACACCGATGGCGCTGATGTCGCCAAGGCAAGAGTCCACATCCGTTCCAAGAACCTCTATGGTCCTGTGTCAGTAGCCAAGTACAACGGCAAGACCCTTCCTTATGGCGACAATATCGTGAATCTGATTGTAGCCGACACATTAGGCGATGTGTCCACGGAAGAAGCAATGCGAGTTCTGACACCGCTTGGCGCCATGATCGTCGGCGGCAAGAAGACCGTGAAGCCCTGGCCCAAGGAGATCGACGACTGGCCCCAATACCTGAATAAAGCCGACAATAACGCGGTGGCCAAAGACTCCGTAGCGGGACCGCCTCGGCATATCCAATGGGTTGACAAACCTATCTGGTGCCGTTCGCACATGGGGATTCCCACCGTGGCCAGCTTGGTTTCCAGTCGTGGGCGTCTGTTCGCAATCGAAGACACGGCTCCGCCTGACAACCCCTTCCTGCCTGCCGCCTTTCGATTGGTCGCCCGCGACGCCTTCAACGGGAAGGGACTGTGGGCCCGAAAGGTCGCCCCCTGGGAAGCGGTGACCATGTACATCAAATGCCAGCCGGTTCAACAACAGCGACGCATGGCCGTGGTGGGCAACACGCTCTACAGTACCTTGCAGTTGGAAGGGCCCGTTTCCGCCCTTGACGCCGCTACCGGCGAAGTCCTGAAGGTCTACGAGAACACAAGCCCCACCCAGGAAGTGGCCTATGACCAAGCCGTTCTCTTTCTGAACGTCGGCGACCGGGTCAACACGTCGGGCTATAACATCGTGAAGCTGAAAGGGAAGCCTTTTGTCGAGGGAATTGATCCCTCAGAGCCTTTCTACGGTGGAGGTTTCAGAGAGGGTTATGCCCCGGAGATCAAGGACAAGGAAAATCCCATCAGCGCGATTCTTGCCATTGATCCCAAGACGGGTAAAGAGTTGTGGGCAATCCGCGATATCTCCAAGTACACCGCCGGCTCGCTCTCCATCAAAGGGGGCTATGTGGTCTATCAGACCGCCAACGGGCTGTTTTGTGTGGATTCCAGGACCGGCAAGAGAATCTGGGCAAAGGAGAAGCCGATTGCCAACGCATTGGGGCACGACTCTCACACACCGGGCACTACGCCGAATACGGTCGTTATCGCGGACGACAAAGTCTTCGCCGTCGAGTCGAGCCCCACGCAGAGAATCGCCTCGAATGCGAAGGGCACGGTGTTTGCCTACTCGCTTAAGGACGGCAAGCTGCTCTGGCAGGCCCCGGTTCAGGGTAACTACGAGTCCTCGTGCGATATCTGCTACGTCAAGGGAACCCTGTGGGTCGGCGGGCACAACCCGACTCAGCATGACGCGGAAACCGGGGAAGTCGTCAAGAAAATCGTGCAGAAGATGACAGGCCCCATGAGCCATGACCGTTGTTACCGCAATTACATCACCGAAAGATACTTCATCAACAGCAAGACCGGCGGGGCTGACTTCCTCGAACTTCAAACCAGTAAGGAATTCCCCAACCACTGGACCCGCGGTGGCTGCGGCTCAGGTGTTCTGCCCGCAAACGGCCTCATCTATTCCACACCCTTCTCCTGCCAGTGCAGCATGGGGTCCATGTTCCAGGGCATGAATGCGTATGCTTCCCAACCCGGCTTGCAGACCTCCGATCAACCCATCCCCGTCAAACGTTCCGTGCGGCTGGAAAAAGGGCCTGCCTACAACAAGATAACGGAACCGATCCCGGCAGCCGACGACGATTGGCCCGCGTATCGTTGCGACGGTTCCCGCAGCGGCATCACGAAGGCCGAGATCCCCGCAACGTTGTCTGTGCGTTGGGAAACGAAACTCCCGACGAAACCAAGCGCCATCACCGCCGCGGCCGGGAAAGTGTTCGTATGTGACGTTGATGCGCACACGCTATATGCCTTGGACAACAAGACCGGCGAGACGAAATGGACCTACACCGCGGACGGCAGGATCGACTCTCCTCCTGCCTGTTACAAAGGCATGGTGTTGTTTGGCTCGCGTGACGGTTGGGTTTACTGCCTCAGGGCTTCGGATGGGGCGCTCACCTGGCGTTTCAAGGATCTGCCTGACAAACTGATCGGCGCCCATGGACAGTTGGAATCCGCTTGGCCGGTTTTTGGCAGCGTGTTGATTCTGGGCGATACGCTTTACTTCGCTGCAGGTCGCTGTTCCTACCTGGACGGCGGCATCTTCGTCTACGCGCTCGATCCGCGGACCGGCGAACTCTTGAAGAGCCGCTCGTGTTACGGTCCGTTTAGCGAAGGGTCGGGATTTCCTATCGGTGGTCATGCGGGCTTCAAGAACGACATCCTCGTCACCGATGACACGAACCTCTACCTGCGCCACAAAGCCTTTGATCGGAACTTGGAGGATGCCTCCCCCGGAAGACACATCGTTCCCTCCGGCGGTTTCCTGGATGGCGAACCCCAGCATAGGACTTGTTGGGCTCTGTCTTCCTCAATCGGCAGATCATCCGCGGATATCATGGTTAGCAACGGCAAAGAGTACTATGAGGTCCAAGGGTTTCCGCTATGGGCAAACCACTCCTATTTTGATCCGCGGCGAAACGGGTACACCCTTTTCGCCGGCACCTTCGATTCAAGGTCGAATGCTGCGCCGAGGGACGCAGCAGGAAGGAGGCGGGGCGCCAAGAAGAAGAGTGGCAGGAGTGGCGCCGGCAGAGAGATGTGGCGACTTCACGTCCCCATCACCGGCAAGGCCATGGCCATGGCCGGCAATGTCCTGTTCGTCGCCGGCGAGCCCGTGAAATTCGATGATCCCTCGTACAAGAATTACGTTGCTGCCTACAACGGCAAACTGGGGGGACGGTTGTTCGCCGTATCCGCAACCGACGGCAAGAAACTGGCGGAGTACAAACTCGGCGCCGCCCCGGTCTGGGACAGCATCGCCATAACCAACAGACAGTTATACATCAGCCTGGCGGACGGTACGGTACAATGTCTTGGCCAATAAGATCGTGTGGCTTTTCAGAAAGGATCTGGAGACAGAGAGCTGTATCAGCCAACACCGAGAGATTCTAGCGGGGATTTCACCGAAAGTGGCTCTCAGGCCAGTTGTCGGCATAGACGATCGGCGCAACGACCGACACATAAAGCAGCACCGGCTCATGTGCGGAACTTCCTTCTGGTGCCGCTTTCGTTCACAGGTCGATTCCTTTCCTATAAACGCCCGCAAGAAACCTCGACGGGTTTCGCCTTGAATCCCGCTGGGATTGCCTATTCGGAAGGCTTGATCTCTTTGATGAAGATGTTGCGGTACTCGATGGGACAGGGGTTTTCTTTGCCGAGGTTGTCGCCGTGTACCACGATATGCTTCTGAAGCCGGATCGGTGCCGGCTCCATGTTCAACATCCAGTCGTGATACTGGAAATTGTCGAGCAGAACCTCGCCGTCGTACTCGGTCGTGATCGTCCGGCCCTGGACCGTGAGCTTGACCGTGTGCCAGACCCCGACTTTTGGATCGATATGCCGGACGTGCGGCTTCTCTTCCTCCTTGAGCTTCATCTTCTTCGCCGTCTCCTTCGGCAGGAAGTAGTAGCTTTCGAGGTGTCCCATTCCGCCCTTGGATCTCAGGTTGAACTGCTCCTGGTTGCCGAAACCGGGGATTTCGGGGATCAGCCGCCGGAAGTTGATCCCGCTGTCGGAAATGGTCGGCATGCGGAAGTCGAGCATCAGGACGAAATCCCGGTAGTGCTTTTTGGTTGCCAGACACGCCCCCCACTTATCGATCAGCCCGGGCGACTTGAGCACGCCGTCCTCGATCGACCAGTACTTCTTGACCATCGGCGGCGTGTGCCAGCCGGTGAAGTCCCGGCCGTTGAACAGCGCCGCAAAGCCCTCGGGCGGGACGTTGAGCTTCTTCTCGGTTTTGCCCACTTCCTCGCCGGCCTTCCAGGGCCGCACGCGGATGTTTCGATAGGCCACCGGACCGTAGTCGCCCTGGAAGATGATCGGACCCCTGGGGTGCTGTTTGCGGTCCCAGTTCGGGCCGCAGGCGTAGGGCATCTCGAAGTTCTCCTGGATCAGCTCGCCGTTGTGTACGACCTTGACGAACTTGGCGTTGGCCGTCTTTCTGCCGTCCTTGTCGAATCGGGGTGACTGGAAGATGATGTCGAACGACTGCCACTGCCCCGGCGGCTTCGCAGCGTTGACCCGCGGCGGCGAGCCCTTGTCGATGTGGTGGTACTTCGGCTTGTTCTCGGCGCGAGGGTAGACCCCGCCGCAATGGGCGCCGGTCGGGTTCTTCACGTGGGCGCTGTCGAGGATCTGGATCTCGTAGTTGCCGTGAAAAATCACCCCGGAGTTGGAACCCTTGGCGACCATGAACTCCACGTGCAGCTCGACGTCCTGAAAGACGTCCTTCGTCACAAGACTCCGCGTGCGGCCCAGCTTCCCGTTGATCATCACCCCTTTGCCCGGCTTCCCGGCTAGCAGCCTGTCGTTGTCCGGATTGAGCATGGCGCCGCCGGCGACGTACCATTCGCCGGTCGGTTGGTGGAAACCCGTGAAGTTATCGTCGCCGCCAAGCGCCGTCCAGCCGTCCTCAGCAGCCGTGGCTGCCCATCCGGGTAACAGGATTATCGCCGCAGTAAACAAACATGATAGTGATTGGTTACTCATATTGGAGTTCCTTGCCCTTCCAGTGCGATGAGCAACCGTTCCCAACAAAACCACCTCGGTCAGCGAACCGAAGAGCGTCGAACGTCAGACTTCCTCCACAACCTTCAGCCCCATCAGGTCGGCCAGGTGGCGGATGCTGCGGGTGTGGTCGCCGTAGTAGGCCACACGGTGCAGCGAGGCATAGTAGTCTTTGGCGCTTGGGCCCAGCGCCCCGCCGCCCCAGTTCTGCAGCAGTCGGTCCCCGTCTTTTACCTCGGCAACGAGTTCCGTCCGGCAGCCCCGCTCCTCGCCTTTGGGAACCTTGGGGACCTCGATGATCTTGCCCGTAAACATCAGCAGGGTGTCGAGGTGAACCAGCTTGGTGAAGGTGAGTTTCTGCCCGATGCGGTAGTGGACCTCGGTCACGGCGCCGCCGCGGACCTCGGCGTGCCGGCGGAGCAGATAGGGCGACCTGGGGCTTTTGGGCCCTTCCATCCTCAGCGGGGCCGAGCAGTGGGACAGGTGAAAGGCGCTGCGGGACGTGTCCACACCCGCGGCATTGCCGAGGAAACCTGCCTGGTTCAGCGCGTGCTGGAAAATCAGCATCGTCAGTATGCAGTCCATGTCCCCGTCGCAGGCAGCGGGGATACCGCGGTCGTTTAAGCGCGAGAAGCCAAGGCACGGAAAGCCGCGACGCAGCCAGCCCATGCACGTCCCGACGCACAAGCCGCTGGCCCGGTTCTCGGCGATGAGCTGATCCAGCGTCAGGCTTGCCCGAGCGGCTTTCACCACGTCCTCGCGGGTCGGCTCGACGGTGCTCTCTGCCTCGTCGAGCCACTCCTTCGCCTCTTTTTCCGCGGCGGCAGCGTCCACCTTGTTCATCACCTCGTCATAACGGCCGTCGGCGATGCGGATCATCTCGACCCCCAGCCGCTCCTTTACCTTGTCGGGTTTGTAGGACTCGGGCGTACCCTTAAACGGCGGAGAGCAGAGCACGCGGCTTTGCCGTAACAGCGGGATCACGCGAAGCAGGGCGGCCGCCCGTTCCAGGTCGTTGTAGTCGGTGCTGTTGAAGAGCGTGATGCGGTGTCCCTCCTCGCGCCACGGCTTCACCAGGCACCAGTCGTGGCCGCCGACGACCGGCAGATGAAACAAGGCCACCGGCCTGCGCTGCTTGAAGACCGCCGGCAAGACCCTCTTGGGGCCGAAGATATCGCCGCTGATTGCCAGCACGGGGGCGTCGGGCCCCGCCTTGGCCAGCAACTGTTCGGCTTGCTGGGCGTTGTTCGCCTGGCCAACGACAAACTCCACGTTGCCGAGGTTCTTTTCCGCCTCGGCGAGCCGGTTCCGCGCGGCGGTGATCTCCGCTTCCGACGGTGCCCAACTGCGTTCCCCCGGCTGGCCGGCGACCACCGCGCAGATTCGGACTTTCGAATTGGCCGAGGAGGAAGTGTCTGGGGTGTTACCCGCGGCCATCAAGTGACCCACGGCCAGCGATATCCCACTGGCAGTCCCTGTCCCCAGAAACTGCCGACGATTGCAGTGCATACACATGAGTCATTCCTCCCTTATGAGATTCCTGTTCTGGAAACATAAGCGCCACCGGCCGAAATCGTCCTCGATTGTATCCAGGCAATCTGCGACTGTCAAACCGCGTGCCGCCGGTTGAGCTACACGGTCCACCCCTGGCGGTACTCGCGCCGGATAAACTCGTTCGCCTCGGGGCAGTTCGTGACGGCCATATTCTCCGCGTCCCACTCGATCTTCCTGCCGGCGCGATGGGCGACCGTTCCCAGAAGCACCGTCTCGGTCAACGGGCCGGAATAGCGGAAATCGCAGCCGCACCGGCTGCCCGTCTTGCACCCCGCCAGCCAGTCCTGGGGATGCTGCGGATGGGCCGGAATCCGCGGCCGCTGGACGCCCGCGAACTTCTCTTCCGGATAGAGCTTGAAACGCCCGTAGTCGGCGATCAGCATCCCTTTGGAGCCGACAAACAACGTGGCCTCGGGGTAGTCGGGCATGCCCAGCTTCTTCTGAAGCGGCGGCCGCTTGCCCCCGTCGTACCAGGTCAGCTCCACCGGCGGCAGCTTGCCCCGCGCGGCGAACGTCCACTTCACGATCAGCCAGGGCGGCGCGCTTTCGTGATGGATGTACGGGGCCTGCGCCTCGGCCGTCAGCGGATACTTCAGGTCGAGCGCCGAAAACGGCAGATCGATCATGTGGCAGCCCATGTCGCCCAGCCGGCCGTTGCCGAAATCCCACCACTGCCGCCAGCCCTGCGGATGATAGCAGGGGTGGTAAGGACGAACGGGTGCAGGGCCCAGCCACAGGTCCCAATGCAAGTGCTTCGGCACCGGCGGGCGCGCCTTCGGCCGATCACCCGGGGCCCACGCCTGATCGCACCAGCAATGGACCTCGCGGACCTCGCCGATGGTCCCGGCTCGGACCATCGCGACCATGGCGCGATAGTTGTGGCCCGAGTGGGCGCCGTTTCCCATCTGCGTGGCCACGCCGTACCGCCGGGCGATCTTCGTCGCGTAGCGAACCTCGTGGATGTCGCGGCCCAGCGGCTTCTCGCAGTAGACGTGCTTGCCCCGCTTCATGGCCGTCACGCTGGCCGGGATGTGCGTGTGATCGGTCGACGCCACGATAACGGCGTCCATGTTCTTCTCTTCTCGGTCGAACATCACGCGGTAGTCGCGATACCGGCGTGCCTTGGGAAATCGGGCGTACGTCTTGGCCGCCCGCTTGTCGTCCACATCGCACAGGGCGACGATGTTTTCGCCGGCCACGGCCACCAGATCCGGATACCCCCGCCCCCCGGCGCCGACCCCGGCGATGTTGAGCTTTTCGCTCGGCGCGGCGTTGCCGGGACCGCCCAGCACGTACCGCGGGACAATCGTCAGCGCAGTCGCTGACGCTGCGGCACCAATAAACTCACGTCGCGCGATTTGTGATTTGCAGTGCGTCTTGTTTTTCTTCATATTCGGATTCCTTCTCAACGGCAACCGTTTTCGGTGGACCTCCAATTGTACGCATCGCCCGGTTTTCCGTTCCGATTCACATTCGGCTGGCGGGATCAACTCAACCTCGGCAATTTCCAGCCCGGCTTGTTCGTCCGGGGTATGACACCACACGGATCCTTTCTTTCCTTTCGGAGTCAGTCTCTGCATTTGCTTTTTCCAACCCGACCGTCTTCACCAACTTCTTGTTTTCGACGAACCGTACCGCCGTGTACTTGCCCTTCGGGATGGACACAATCAGCGGGCAAGCGAAGGTGGCTGAATCGCTTTCCTTCGAGGCGGCCTTGTAGCGGAGTTCAACGACGCCCTTCGTTTCGGTCACTTCCTGAACATCGAACTCCCAGACTGCCTTTCCCCGCTTGATCGCCGTCAGAACCACGTTCGACTTGAAGGCATCTTTCGGCAAACGGTGGGATTTGTCGCCCATTACCATCGCCACGCCGAAGATGCCGTCGAACTGTTCTTGGCTGTCGATGACCACGAAGGATTGAGCGGCATCCGGCTCGAACTTGTTGGAGACGAAGTAGCCGGAATAGACATCGAACGCCAGTTTCGTCCCTGCGGATTTCGATTCCTCGGCTGCGCGGGCAATTCCGGCAGCGACGCCCACCAAGAGAATCATCCCCGCCAGCCGTCGTGTCATTCCTGGGAAGACCATTATTGGTTCCACCATTCAAGAGGTTCCGGTGCGCCGCTTTCCCCACCTCACAGTATAAAGCACCTCACTTCTCTGGCAACACCCCGCCGGTGGGCGTGGCGGTGCGTGGTGTAGCGGGCAAGACTGCGATTGACGGTTTCACGTTCAATTGTTAGGTTTCAGGCGGTCAATTCACCCATCCGAGAGGACTGTAGACATGCAAAAACTCGTTACGATCTTTCTTGGCAGCTCCGGCAATGAAGTCTCAGAACACTTGAACAATTACCTGGAAGAAGGTTGGATCATCACGTCCATGACCCCTGTCGGCGGCAATTGCCTCGCCGTGTTGTTGGACGACGAGGAAGAATATTACGAAGAAGATGACGAAGAGGGGGCACTATGAAACGAAAACGCTGCCTTTGATTCCGAGCAGAGACTACACGCCCGAGGAGAAGGTCGCCAATCCTGAAGAGGCATTTGGTCGAGCAAGTGCCGGATGCCGGTGACGGGCATCTGCCAAATCCTTCCCATTTGGCAACTTCCCGGGCTTGTGGTATCATGGCTGTATGGTAGAACCGCGTCAAACGGGAGTTGCACGCGATGTGTGATCAATTTGCCTCTTACCGCATTTCCAGATGCCTTCCGGGCAGGTTTGCCGGCGTAGCTGCCGCACTGGGCATTTTGGCAACGGCAGGCAGTCTGCTGTTCGCCCAGGCTGCCCCGTCCGTGTCCGAGGAGGCCAAGGCGAAACTTCCTATTCCGCCGCAAGCCAACCAGCAGAAACTGCTCGATGCACTAGATGAAATCTATGAGATTGACAAAAAGCGGACGGACGAAGAGAAGGTGAAACTCATCCAGGAACTCCTCGAAGGGATTGCCGAAACCAAGAACAAGCCGACCGACCGGTTTGTCCTCTTGCGAAAGGCCATGGAACTCGCCAGCGACGTGGGGGATGCCCCGTTGGTATTCGAAATGGTCGATCGGATCGCGGCCGACTTTCAGATCGACCCGCTGAAGACCAAGGGCAAGATGCTCCAGGCGATGGCCAAGGGGGCCAAGACGTCCGAGCGTATCGCCTCGCTCGTCGAGGCGTCGAACAGTTACATTGACCAGGCGGTGGCCCAGCGTCGACTTGACTACGCCCTGAGCATTGCCACACTGGCGAACCGCGCGAGCCAACACCCGCAGGGTAGAGAATTTCGCAAGAGCACGCTTGACCGGTACCGGGAGGTTCAAAAGCTTCGCGCAAGTTACCGGGAGTTTCAGGAAGCCCTCGTTGCCGTGCAGGCAAATCCGGACGATGCCGATGCGAATCTTGTGGTTGGCCAATTGTACTGCTTTTCGTATGCCGATTGGCAACGCGGACTGCCTCATCTGGTCAAAGGTAGTGATGCCGAGTTGGCCGGGATTGCCCGACAGGAACTTGCCGACCCTTCCGAAGGGGGCCAACAGGCCAAGCTGGCCGACGCGTGGTGGGGCCTGGCCCAGCGCCGCAAGGGCAATAAGAAGGATATCCTGATAGACCGTGCAAGCTTCTGGTACGAGAAAGCCCGGACCGGCACCCTCACCGGTCTAACCCAAATCAAGGTTGATAAACGGCTGGAAGAAATCGCCAAGATGCAGTCTGCACGTACCGGAACGTCGAAAAGTACAACGCAGCTCCCTCTCGCGTTCCGCAAAGGACTGGTTCTCCACTACTCGTTCGATAAAGACGAAGGAGAGAAGGTTACGGACAAGAGCGAAAAAGAAAACCACGGCAAGGTGCAGGGGACAAAGTGGGTGGACAATGCCAGGGGGCGGAAGAACGGGGCCTACGCGTTCGACGGGGAAGGCGCCTATATCAGCATCGGGAACATGGGGCCGGCATCGGACAAGGGGACGATCATGTTCTGGATGTACCCTGCCGAAATCGTGAATTACCGCAATCCCTTTACAACCAGGCGTCACGGCGGCAACGTCGGCTTCAGGTTCGAGGAAAATGCGGCCGGAAACTTCGGCGCGGTAGTCGGGAACGACTCCGGGGCGTATGACGGTCACACGTACACTTCCGCCCTTGCTGCCGGAACCTGGTATCATGTTGTTCTCGTCTGGGACAAGACGAAGAGCAAGATTACCGGGTATCTGAACGGATCTCTCGTATTTGACGACCCAAATACGTTGTGGGCGACTTCTTTCGATGATGTTTCCGTCGGAACGGGGTACTCTTCGTCCGGGGGACGGCAATGGAAAGGCGGCATTGACGAGTTGATGATCTTCAACCGGGCTCTAACGGAGCAAGAAGTCAAGCAGCTCTACAAGATCCAAGGCGGCACCGCTTCGCCCAAACGGGCAAGATAAGCAGGGCCGGTGGATGAACATGGATTTACTCTCGATCCATGATTTCGTTTGCGACCCAGCCGCATTGGCCGTCGGGAGCCAACTCCAGAGGCTCGATGGTTTCGACGTGTCCGTCGCAAAACACCACGTTTGCGAGCCCGGAGTGGCGGAAGTGGAAGGTCGCGTTATTCCTGGTCGTGCTATTGTGCTTGTAGAGAGGAAATACGAAGAACTCTTCGGTCACCGATCCGTTCTTCACCCGCGCGGCGTCGCCAAACAAGATCGTACGGCTTAGCGCTGCGATTTGGCGAACGCGGGCGGGTCGGGCGTAGCTGGTCATTCCCCAGTAGCCGTCGTCGGGATCGACGATGGGGTCGCCCGCCACGTATTGGGCGTTGATGCCGTACCCCGATATCTCTCCGGAGGCCGTGTACTTCACTTTCTCGGGCTCAAAGGACGGGCATCGCAACATTTGTCTGATTTTCAGGTAGGGCCAAAGGGGGCTCGTGGTGACGTCCATATACTTCACCCCGTCCTCCTTGTAGTACTTGCCGCACCAGGCGATGGAGTACGAGTCATAAATGCGCCATGCAGCCGGGTAGCGGTCGTGTCCTAGTGCCTGCATGTGGAGTTCCGTGGCCAGGTGCAATTGCTTCAGGTTGTTCTTGCAATCGGTGCTTCGCGCCGCTGCCCGCGCCGACTGAACCGCCGGCAAGAGGAGTGATATGAGGAGCCCGATAACGCCGATCACGACAAGCAGCTCAACGAGTGTGAAGGCGGGTTGCTGGTACGCACGTTTCAAGTTTCGTCGCATTTTCCGGTTCCTGTGTTGCGAATGTCTTGTGCAATGTGCATCGTGGCGTTTTGTTGTGTGTCCGAACGGTTCATGCCGGCAGAGATGACAATGTGCGGCTTGTCGGACACGGGATTGTGCCGGATGAAGACCTCTGCCCCGTAGACGTTGCGGATCATGTCCGTTGTAAGAATATCCTCGGGTGTTCCGACGGCTGCCACCCGGCCGTCATTGAGCATGATCAGCCTGTCGCAATATTCGGCTGCCAGGTTCAGGTCGTGGAAGACGCTAACCACGGTCATGCCCGTTTGACGGTTCAATGCCCGAATCAAGTCGAGGGCAGACAGTTGATGGGCGATGTCGAGGTGATTGGTGGGCTCGTCCAGCAGCAGCACCTCGGGCTCCTGGGCCAGGCACATGGCAATGAACGCCTGTTGACGTTCCCCGCCGCTGAGTTCCGTGATGATCCGGTCGGCGAGATCGGCGGCGCCGGTCAACGCCATTGCCCGTTCTGCGATCTCGATATCCCCGGACGTCTCCCAGCCGATTCGCGGCAGGTGGGGCGATCGCCCCATCAGAGCCACCTCGCGGACCGTAAACGAGAAGTCCAGCGTTATGTCCTGGGACAGGAAGGCCATGATCTTCGCCAGCCGTCGCCTTCCGACGTCCTGCAAGTTCGTGTTGCGGAGCCGGACGCGCCCTTCCCGCGGGAGCAACACGCCGCTGATGACGCGCAATAACGTGGTCTTACCGGAGCCGTTGGGGCCGATCAGGCCGAGGAACTCCCCGGCGCGTATCTCCGCGCTCACGTCTTGCAGTGCGACGTTCTTGTCATACGCGGCGACGACGTTCTGAATCGAGAGCATGTCTAACCCCAACCCGAGTGTTTCTTGCGGCGCAAGAGATAGAAGAAAAACGGTCCGCCGAGAAATGCAGTCACCACGCCGATCGGTATTTCCACGGGAGCCGTTCGGGCAAGACTGTCGGCCAGGACGAGAAACGTTGCACCGGCCAACGCGGCAGCGGGAACCAGAAACCGGTGATTCGGGCCGATGGTCATCCGCACGGAGTGAGGAACGATCAAACCCACAAAACCAATCAGGCCGCATGCCGCCACCGCGGCTCCGGTCATTAGCGATGCCAGCAGAAGAAACCGCCTCTTCGTCCGCTCGACGTCCAATCCGAGATGCGCCGCTTGTTCTTCTCCCAGGGTCATCAGGTTCAGATCCCGGGCAAGCGCGACGGTAGTCAAAACGCCGAACCCCACCACAATTGCCGCCACGCGAAGCAGCCCCCAATCGAAGATTTGCAGGTTCCCCAACAGCCACCACAACACGTTGTGTGCATCCTCCGAGGAAGAAAGCGACACCAGAAACATCAGAATGCTGCCGAAGACGGCGCTGACCATGACGCCCGAGAGCAGGAGTGTGTGGACGGGTGTCACGCCGCCGACTTCGCGGGCCAGCGCGCAGACAAGCAGGATCGTCCCCAGTGCACCGATGAAGGCCATTGCGGGAAGCGTCCAGGCGCCCAGCGAGTTCAGATTCAACAGGATAGCCGCTACGGCCCCCAACCCTGCACCCGACGAAACACCAAGAACGTAGGGCTCCGCCAGGGGATTTCGCAACAAGGCCTGGAAAACCACGCCGGACACGGATAGGCCCGCACCTGCGACGATGGCCAACAGAATCCGCGCCACGCGCAAATGAATGATGCCTGATTGGAACATCTCGGCAACAGGAACCCGCGCCGTTCCGACAAACACGGAAACGGCGCACGCAGCCAGAAGGCCCATCAGCAGCCCGCCACAGATGCCCCAGTTGCTTTTGCCAGACATGACTCGCGTGTCCTTCCGCCGTAGCTGCACTCGCCAGAGTGCGGGAACCCCGCGTTCTGGCGAACGCAGCTACGGTTACTTTGGGACGGTTTCCTTCGTTTCTGTGCCGTACAACCGTTGGGCGAGCATCTTCACTCCCTCAATCAGCCGGGGCCCCGGGCGCAAGAGGACCCCGGAGGGAATGTCCTCGATAATCTTTCCGGAGCGGACTGCTGCAATGTCGTTCCAGCCGATCCGTTCGGCCAACGGCATTCTCGATTTTCTCCGGTCCGTGTGGCCGAGGAGGATTACGTCCGGGTTCCACTCGAGCACCTTTTCCGGATTTATCGTGGGGTAAGCCGAATCGAGTTCGTGAGCGACGTTGACGCCCCCCGCCCGCGCGATGATATCGTCAATGTGGGACCTCCGGCCTACGGTGGTCATCGGATCGTGCCAGAGTTCGACGAAGACCCGCGGGCGCCGGCTGGGCGGAATCGTTCGGTGCTGTTCGGCGACGGCTTCAAGCTCCGCCTGCATGTCGGCCACGACCTGCTCGGCCTGCCGGGGCTTACCCACTTCCCGGCCGATTTCTCGGAGTGCCTCGAAGATCTCCAGGAAATTATCGGTTTTGACCCAGAGCATCCGAATTCCCGAGCGCTGCAGGGCCGCGGCAGCGTCACTGCGTTGCAGACCTGTTGCAATCACCAGGTCGGGAGACAGTGCCAACAGCTTCTCCATGTTGGGCTTGCCGAACCCGCCGACGCGATCGATGTTTCTTGCCTCCGGCGGGTAGTCGCAACGGTCGGTCACGCCGACGATACAATCCTCGACCTCCAGGGTGAAAAGCATCTCCGTCACGCTCGGCGCCAGCGAGACGACGCGCAGTCCGTCTCCGGCGGTATTCTCACGAGGCGTCCCTCGAACGTTCAGCAATAGAACGATGATCAGAACGGTCCCGAGCGAAACACCGGTCATGTACATCACACGTTTCATGGGGTTACCTCGCTTGAAGGTGTTGGATCCGCCGGAAGAGCCCGGGGGCCTGTGCCGCTCGGCGAAGAGGTATAGAGTCTTACGTCGTAACTTCTGCGTGCCGTGCGCGCATATTTTCTCGCGGGGATATTGCAAATTGAAAACTGTAAATTGTAAATTGAAGATTGGCGAAATCCTGGCTGGAAATCGGCTTCCAGTGGGGTCGATCCGCAGCCAAATGCGGCAAAACCACTGGCCAGACGCAAGCTCGGACCAATTTGCAGTTTGCAATTTTCAATTTTCAATTTGCAATCTCTTTGGTTGCGGCCTCAGGCCGCCTTAGAATGCTTGGTCATGGACGGATCCCCAAAAAAACGAGCCCGTCCTCCGAGAGGATCGGGCCAGGATCACGTCAAGCGTTTGACCTAAAGCTCGAGCCTTCCCTCGAAGGCACGCTACGGCAAGCGTGTTATGGTTTCCTGGCTTCCGGATCGCCCTACTCGCCGCGGCCTTCCCATCCCGTCTCTAGGACAGTGACCATCCGTTGCGGCTTTCGTCCCCGGTTACAGTGGCGGGGCCGCGCTGGACTTGCACCAGCTTCCCAATCTGCCTTTCCCATCGTTGTGGGACGGGAATACCGGGTTTGTATCAGGTTTGCCGGATTTGTCAACCGATATCGGTCTTCAGGCAGACAGGCAATGAAGGAAGTCGTTTTAGGCTCACAGGTTACGTCTTTGCCGCCTAAGGGAGTTGTAGCGTGTCCGAGCACCCAGGCGAGCGAACGGGGGCGGGTTGAAATCGCTGTTTGACGAAGCGGCGGTTGTGTCAGCTCTTCAGGCCCTTCAGGTCCGCTTCCAACTTCTCGTTGCTTTGCAGCAGCTTGTCCCATTGGGCGACTTCCCCTTGATACGCGGCGGTGCGGCCCAGGATGGTGACGAGATTGCTGCGCACACTGGCCGGGACCGTCGGGTTGGAGCACTTGCCGGCCGCAATGTCGGCGTGGAAAGCGGCGATATTGTTGACGGCGCCCTGCTTGTAGATGCCCGGCGAGCTGCCGCCGCGCCAGAAGTTCTTGCCGCGGATGAGCACCTGGCCGCCGTACTTCGTCTCCAGAACGCCTTCGTTGCCGAACATGCGGTTGCGGATCCCCTCCGGCTGGGTGCCGTGGCCGTTGAACTGCCGGGAGCTGAAGGTGATGCCGACGTTGTCGGCGTACTTGAAGACCACGCTGAAGGTGTCCCAGCAGTTGCCGAAGTCGCGGACTTTCCGGCCGCCCGTGCCGTATGCACTGACCGGCGGCTGGTTCATGATCCAGCTTGCCACGTCAAGGGTGTGGATGTTCTGCTCGGTGATGATGTCGCCGGAGAGGATTCGGTCGAGGCCCCACGCCCTCAGTCGGGCCTCCGGGTTGCTTTTGGCATCCTTTGCAAACTTGATCTGCCCTCCCCAGGGGATGCCGGCGTGATAGGAGGACTCGCCGAAGGCAAACCGGCCGATGGCCCCGTCGTGGACCCGCTTCAGGGCCTCGATGTAGAACCGGTCGGCCCGGGTCTGGAAATCGACCAGGAAGCAGCGCTTGGCGGCGGTCGCCTTCTTGCCGCTCTGTTCGATTGTCTTGCAGCCGGGCACGTCAACCGCAATCGGCTTGGCGACGTAGACGTGCTTGCCGGCGGCGACCGCGGCGGCCGCCTGCTCGGGGTGGAAGTACGGGGGCGATTCGATCGCCACGGCGTCGAGATTCTGCTCCAGCAACCGGTGATAGCCCGACAGACCCGTGAAGCGGTTCGCCGGCTTGACCCCGAACTTGCCGCCCAGGTTGTCGGTGCGGTCCTGGAAGTAGTCGGCGGCGGCCACGATGTTGTATCCGCCGTGTTGCGAGAACAGACCGGTGATCCATGTACCCCGGCCCCCGCAGCCGATGATGCCGAGATCGACCTTGGCGTTCTCGGCGAAGCCGCGGGCGGACTGGGGCCGGACAATTGCGAAGGTTGCGGCCGCCGCCCCCGCGCCCGCCACGAAGCGGCGTCGGGACAGGTCGGTGTCTGTCGTTTTCTTCTGGGACATTCGAGAGGCTCCTTTCGTTATGGCGTCGATGTGTTGTTCGTCTTGTAAAGCCGCGACCAGCGGTCGCGCACCGCGGAGCGTGGCACGGAGTGCCGTGCCACACTGGTCCTTTCACAAGCTCAGAGCATTGCAGCAGTACGTTCCCATGCAGAGCATGGGAACGAGACGTACCTTGCATGCTCACGAAGCCGGTTTTCCAAAGACCTCTACTTCGACGTAGTGGTTGAGATCGTTGGCGGTGTTGCCGTTGCTGTACAATCGCACGTAGCGCCCCTTGACGCCCTTGGCGTCGATCAGCTTGCCGAGGTTGGTCTCGATGTAGGGCCGGTCCTTTCCGATGCCCTTACCGGACGAATTGTCCTGGTCGTTGTTGTAGATCGTCTGCACGCCCTTGGTGAACGCGGCGTCGTCGGCCACCTGGATGATGACGTCGCGATAGCCCCGGGCTTCGCGGAAAAAGTGCCAAAGGAAAATGGCGTAGATGCGGGACGGCACGCCCAGGTCGATCCGGACCCATTGCGTCATGGGGCTCAGCTCGACGTAGCTCTGGTCGGTCCCTTGCTTGTTGCCGTCGGTAACGTACTTCAGTTCGCCGATGATCGGCCTGGGATCGCTGGAGGTGACTTTCTTCTTCAGCGCCAGGTTGACCGTGCCCTTGGGAACCATGAAATCCGGCCGTTTGCCCTCGGGCGGTTTTTCCAGGCCGGGAAAGAGCTTGGCTAATACATCGGGCGGGGTGCCGATGAGCATTTCCTCCGGGGTCTCCGTCTTTAGGGCGACTTTTGCTTCTTTTGATTCACCGGCAAGGCACCAGGAGGGTATACAGACGATGCCGAGCAGAATCGGGGTGACGCGCAGCATAGCTTTGCTCCTCTTTCTGACCGTCCGATTATTTCCTCCAATATCCCGCCGGAGTGCCGGTTTGTCAATCCAAGGCGGGGAACCCCGGCATGCAGTGCCGGGGCTTTTGCCCGACGCCGGTGTTGCCATTTTTGCAGGAGCGTACTTGCGAAAACCGGCCCGCTAGGATAGCGTGATAGCACGATGGCCCCTTGCGATTTCAGCCCTGTGAAACGACAGTTCCTCTTTTTTCTGCTATTTCTGCTCATCGGCGCGGGCGGACTGGCGTTCCGGCTGCCGCAGCTTTGCGACCGGCCGATGCACGCCGATGAAGCAGTGCAGGCCGCGATCTTCCGGGACCTTTGGCAGCAAGGCCGCTATACGTACAACCCCGACGAGTTCCACGGCCCGACGTTGACCTATGCCACCTTGCCCTCGGCGTGGTTGGGTGGTGCCACCACGTTTGCCGAGACAACCGAACGGACGTATCGAATCGTGCCCGTGCTGTTCGGCGCCGGCGTGATCCTCCTCGTTTGGCTGCTGGGCGATGCCCTGGGGAAACCGGCGGCCATTTGTGCGGCCGTGTTGGCGGCCGTTTCGCCCGCCATGGTCTTCTACAGCCGTTACTTCATTCACGAAACGCTTTTGGTCTTCTTTACAATGGCGGCCATCGCGGCCGGCTGGCGCTACGCCCAAAGCGACAAGCTCGCCTGGTGCCTGGCCGCGGGCGCGTGCATCGGACTGATGCAGGCGACCAAGGAGACGGCCGTGCTCGCCTACGTGGCCGCGGGCATCGCGATGGGATTCACATGGGTTTGGGGGCGTCTGTGGCGCGAGGAGTCGCCGACGAACCTGCCGGCCCGGCCGCGTTGGCACCTGGCGTTGGGCCTTGCCGCGGCAGGGCTTGTGGCCGTCGCCCTGCTGTCGTCGTTCTTCACGAATCCCCGGGGGCCGATTAACGGCGTGCTGACGTATTTCCCGTGGTTCCGCCGCGCAGTCGGCGACGCATACCATGTGCATCCCTGGTGCTTCTACCTGCACCGCGCGGGCTGGTGGCGGCTCGGTAACGGTCCATTCTGCTCGGAGGGTCTCATTCTGGTGCTGGCGGCAGCCGGCTTCGTGGTTGCGCTGATTCCCAAAAGTACGCTGCTGCCTGACGCGAGCGTGCGGTTCGTCCGGTGGCTCGGCTTTTACACCATAGTCTTGACCGCCGCCTACAGCGCGATCCCGTACAAGACCCCCTGGTGTCTGTTGGAGTTCCTGTTGGGGATGATTCTCTTGGCGGGCGTCGGGGCCGTCGCTCTGGTCCGTGTGATTCCGACGTTACCGCTGAAGATAGTGCTGGGTGTTCTTCTGCTGGCGGCCGGTGTGCAACTCGCCCGGCAATCGCATCGGGCAAGTTACGTTCTCCCCGCCGACCCGTGCAATCCGTACGTCTACGCCCACACGTCGCCCGGCATCACGCAATTGGCCAGCATGCTGGAGCAGCTTGCCGAGGCGAGCCCCGACGGCCACGCCACGCCGGTCAAGGTCGTCTGGAGCGACGGCTACTACTGGCCGCTGCCCTGGTACTTGCGCCGTTTCGAGGACGTCAAACTATGGACGACGCTGCCACCAAATGCGGACGCACCGGTGGTCCTCTCCTCGCCGCAATACGATGCGGCTTTGACCGGGAAACTCGACGCCACGCACCTGATGACCGGCTTCTACGAAGTCCGTCCCCAGGAACTCGTCATGCTTTGGGTGCGGGAGGACCTGTGGAAGGCCCATCTGAAGCGTCTCGGTCGGCTTTAGAGCTCGTAAAGAAATAACTTCCGGAATTGTCCTCATGAAGCCGCGAACACATCGAATCAAAAGGTGCAGGCTCGTTTCTACGTAGTGTTGCATGGGGAACGTTGCCATTCGATCCGTTTGTATTGGGTCCACATGGCGTTCCATCGGTCGGATTTCACGTAGGTTCGCAGGCTGAGGATATGTTGTCCGCCAGCGCGGGACCAGCGCATACCGCTACGGCATAAGCGTGTTTTCACGACGCTCTTGCAGGCCGCTTCGATCGGACCGCTGCCGATCGGCCAACCATTGCGACGAAAGCGAGCGTAATCCATGCGATGTGCATTGCGGGTAAAAAACGTCCGCTCGGT
>Ga0180431_10001715_pt1 | contig 30087 bp, 20 predicted proteins | sample SS_ome_11_FD_132459 | JGI IMG/M metagenome (GOLD analysis project Ga0180431, IMG submission 132459) | Hypersaline lake sediment archaeal communities from the Salton Sea, California, USA - SS_1_MS_1 metaG | ecosystem: Environmental > Aquatic > Non-marine Saline and Alkaline > Hypersaline >... | reverse complement strand
TGCCGAGATCACCTCGGTAAACAAACTATAGCTTCTCCGTTCTTCGCGAGGCAACAACTTTTTGCATTACGAGAATAAAAAATGGCGACCCCGGTAGGACTCGAACCTACAGCCCCCAGCTTAGAAGGCTAGTGCTCTATCCAGTTGAGCTACGGGGTCGCTCCCCTTACAAATCCTCACAAACACTCAACGTCCACTCACGACATCCCTGCATCCTCAGTGGGCCCGTCTGCTCCCCGGCGCGCCCGACGGCTTGGCGGGCCCATTACCGGATGGTATGTTAATTTGCTTGTAATGGCCGGACGGGTTCTATAGAGTCGGATCTGAGTTGACCTTGATGTAACGGAGCACGCCATCGACACAGCCGTTATGCTCCAGCGGAAGGAGGTCGTTATGAAGGAGGTTGAAGTCGGAAGGGTGGCTGACTACTTTGCCAAGATCGGCGTAGTGGCCATAGAGGTGACAGCGAACAGTATCAAGGTTGGGGACAAGCTCCATTTCAAGGGCCATACAACCGATTTTACCGAAGAGATCAAGTCTATGCAGGTGGAGCACGAACAGGTGGAGGAGGCTGGCGTTGGAGACAACGTGGGGATAAAGGTGGGCGACCGGGTTAGAAGCCACGATACCGTTTTCAAGGTTGTGGAGGAGTAATTAGCCGCCAAGCTCTTCAAACCGGCCGTCTATTCCTGTCCGGAGCATCGTGTTGGGTAAGGCACCACCCGGCGGCGTCCTCCTGCCGTATGACGAGAACCGGCATCCGTGAACCGGCGGATACCGGTGGCGTTTCGGTTTCTATCCTTCTTTCAAGGCGAGTCTTATGTCTTTCAGAATGTCTTTCAGTACGGGCATCCTTCCGGATAGTTCAGCCCCCTCTTCGAGCATATCCAATCCCGCCGGGATGGCCTCTAGAAACTCGCTCTTGCCCTTTACCGTTCCCAGCTTGGCAAAGGCCGCAAGAGCCTGCATGTTCCTCTGCAAGCCGGCTAGCGTGAACGATTCGAAGTACTCCTCGAAGCTGCATCTCAGAACGTTCTTTTCCCTCAGTCCGTTATAGAGGATGTTCAGCAGCGTGTTCCTCGTCCCTGACGGTAGGGGATGGTATGCGTCCTTTAGAAGTGATGCTGCATCGTATACTCCCGGTCCCCTGTGCGCCGTCTGGAAATCCACTATCCTCAGCTCTCCGTCCTTTATGAGGATATTCCTGCTCTGAAAATCCCTGTGCATGAATACACCGGGCTGTCCGAGAAGCGCGCCGGCCAGGCTTCTCCTCTCATCCTCCCATCCCGAGGGGATTGCTAGATTGCAATAATCCACCAGGAATTGGGTCGTGAAGTACTCCGTTTCCCATAGAAGCGATTCTGTACCGAATATCCTGTCCTCGATCAGTCGTTCCCGCTTCATAGCGTCGTTCACATCGGTTTCGAACCTTATTAGTATCTCTATGCATCCTCCGTACAGGGATCTTTCCTTTTCGCTGTCCGCTCGCTCGAGCTCGTCTTCCAGGTGAACGTCTCCAAGGTCTTCCATGACCAGAAGCCCGATATCTGAGTCTACACCATAAATTTCGGGCACCCCTATTCCCTCCGATCCGAGGAAGGACGCGATCGACAGGTACGATTTAAACTCCTCTCCTCCGCCGGGCTGGATCATGGCGATAACCGACCTAGCGTCTTTTTGGAGTCTCAGAAACAACCTGTCGGATCCGCCCCGCAGTATAAACGAGGAACGGTCCGGTTCCCCCCCGAGTCCTCCATCGCATCTGGAGGCCAGCTCTCGGGCCCTTTCGATGAGCTCCCCGTCCATGGACGGAATGTCCATTATCTCATCCATGCATCGTCCCACCGTCGAAGATCACGGTTTCCCTGAATGAGCCACCCTCGGGCACAGCTGCCCCTTCGATAACCACGCAGTCCTCGAGAGAGGTGTTTTCACCTATCACGGCACCAGGTCCAATCTCCAGAAAACCCCTCCAGCTGGCTCCGGGATGTACGACTGCGCCTTCCCCGATATGAACGGGGTAGCCGGGCGGTTCTACCGATCCACCGAAGTCGGCGTTCTCGAGAAGGATTCGCCTGTGAATGTCGATGTAGCCGCGAACCGATCCGGCATCGCCCCACACATGGCCGTCGCCGTTACGAACAGCGGCGAATCCACGGATCGATCCCGGTCTCTCTGCCGCCAATTCGGATAGGATGCTCACGAGGGGGTATGTCCTGCCAGCAGGGAAGAAATCCAGCGCCTGAGGTGAAATCACGGCCATGCCAGTGTAGCCGAGGATGTCCCCGCCTCCCCTCGCGGGACGGTCCTGCTTACCCAGTATCTCCATTACCTCTCCATCTCCTTCTATCCTCACCGATGGCGGGGGAAGCCTGGGGGGAGGCCCTGCACCGGAGCACTCACCGCCGGGAGGGGCGATCATTCCGTTTCCTCCCCCTGCGAGTATCAGTGTTATCAGGGCTCCGTGCTCCCTGTGGTGGGCCAGGGCGGGCTCATAATCCAATCCGGAAATTATATCTGCGTTGTGCAGGAGGATCGTATCGAATGAGGAGAGGAAAGGCGCCATATTACCGATTCCCCCTCCGGTTCCCAACAGCTTGCTCTCCCTGTGGAATGATACCGGCCAATCCTTGCCGGCCGCGAACCGCTCGATACGCTCTCCCAGGTGGAATGTGTTTGAATGTATGCTTGATGCGCCGGATTCCAGAAGCTTGCTGACCGTTATCTCGAACAGCGGTTTTCCCATCACCGGGAAAAGGGGCTTCGGCCGAATCAGGCTAAGCGGGCGCATACGCTCGCCGATCCCCGCGGAGAGGATAACTCCGGTGATCTTCCCGTATTTCGCTTCTTTGGGCATTGTTCCGCCTTAATCATTCGCCGAGCATGTATTTAGATTTATTGTCATGTGCAACGTACCGGTCAGTATAGAAGGTACGGCATCCTCTCGGCGCTGAATCTCAATTCGTCTTTTTCCCACGAGCCGAACAGCTCCTCGATATCGCCCCCCGATTCGACGGTCTCCCTGAGCGCGGGGCCGCCGCTAATGATGTCGATGGGAAGCAGATCGTACTCGTATTCGTAAGGGGGATCCAGCCAGCGAAAATGCTCGGGGTACTTGCCGGCGGCAATTGCCAGGATCGTCGCCCCGCATCTGACCGGGGAGAACGCTTCCATGTCGGTAACATGTATCTGTACGCCCCCGCACAGCTCTCCACCGTACTTGTCCCACGTGGGCGTGAAGTATACCGGGCGGAATATTGCCCCCGCCAAGTGGCGGTCGCCGAGCTCTTCAGCGAAGCTGAAGGGCTCTATCCATGGTGCTCCCAGCATCTCGAATGGTTTAGTCGTTCCCCTGCCCTCGGAGATATTGGCGCCCTCGAGCATAACCGTCCCCGGGTAGACGGCCGATGTGGAGGGGGATGGCATGTTCGGCGATGGTTGTATCCAGGCGAGACCGGTTTCCTCGAAACGCATGATCCTTTCCCAACCTTCCATTTGCACTATTTCGAGCTTGCATGGTTCGGCGGACCGGTCGTTGATCATCCTTAGTGCCTCGGCCATCGTAAGCCCGTGTCTCATAGGGAGAGGGTAGAGCCCGACGAAGGAAATGTATTTCTCCTCTATCAGCGGCCCTTCCACCGTAGCACCGCCTATCGGATTGGGGCGGTCCAGGACGACAACATCGATATCCCTTTCCGCGCATGCGCGCATCATGAGTACCGATGTCCACATGTACGTGTAGGTCCTGGCTCCCACGTCAGGAAGATCGATCACCACGACGTCGAGATCATCGAGGTCCGAGGCTTCGGGATTCCTATTTTTTCCGTATAGGGAGATGACGGGGATTCGCCACTTCGGATGGATATAACCATCCCACTCGATCATATTGGCCTGTGTATCACCCCTGTAGCCGTGCTGCGGCCCGAAGATGGAGACCAGTTTCACACCGTTCGAGATGATGATATCGGCCGTGTGCTCGAGCCGGCTGGAGACGGATGCCGGATTGGCCAGCAGCGCCGTCCTCTTCCCATCGAGGATCGAGCAGGAATCATCCGAAAGTATATCGCACCCCGTCCGTACCATTTACGCTCCGCCTCTACAGTGTCATCTCCGGCCGGGCTGCGTCGCGCCTCCGTCGGAGTGCCATAAGCTAGAAGTTCCAATTGGTTACAGTCATGGAATCGATACCGGATTCCGAGTCCACATCCACTTCCATGATACATCCTACACCGGGAGCATACCACGACCTGTCGGTCATGGACATTTCGTGGGGTCCGCCTGCGTCGATCGTTATCTGCATGTTATGTGAAATGCAATCCTTGAACGTTCCCCACAGCTCCTCGTTGGTGATGCTCGTATCGTTGAGCGCGATTACTATCCGGCCGTCGAGGGTCGCTGATTCGGTGCCGACCGTGAATGTCGTGGAAAAGTCCCAGATCTCTCCCATGTGGTTCTGAATGGGCAGCTTCAGGTAGAGAAGGGGATCGTCCCAGGTCCACGTGTCCTCGTATGATCCGTCCTGATAGTCGTCTCTGCCGAGATGCAGCACCTGAGTCGAGGTGATGCGCATGTGCCAGACCTCGGCTATCTCCTCCCCCCCTCCATCGTTTTCCCTGATAATGATGTCGAAGTTCCCGGAATGGGGATTGTAATCGGATATCGTCCGCCTTTCGGTTCCTTCTTCCGTGTTCAGGTATTCCCATTCCATCCCGTTTTCGAGGGGGAAGTACGAGAGTGCACCCGAGGTCGTGAACTCATAGTGGGTGGGATCCGGCTCGATCATGTTCCCCGCCTCGTCCATGAATCCGGTGAAGTCCACCCAGTAGTTGCACCCGGGGGCGAGGTCGCCGTTTATATCGACGGTCATCGATGTCATATCCTCGTTCCAGTACGGTTCCTCATGCTCGAGCACCTTCTGTATCCTGGCATCGACGTTATCGTACGGCATCTCGATGTAGTAGAACATGGACTCGCTGAAGTTGAACACCATCTGGCCTAGAGTCGTGGAGACGCCCGTCGCCCCGTTGGAGGGTGTGGCGCTTACGAGTTGTGGGCGCGTGTTATCCACGTATGTTCTGAAACTGAATGTATGGGCCGTTTCCAGGGGATTTCCGGCCAGATCCGTGACGCCGGTAGTGACAGTCACGGTTATGAGGCTGTCTGTGGGGAAGGGCATATGCGCGATTTTCAGCGTCAACCCCTCTAGCTCGAAGAATCCGTCGGATGGATATGGAGTGATCTCTATATCCGTCTGTGATTCCCAATCGCTGTCGAAAGATACCGTCTCGTCGAACGTAATCTCTATCACCGCCGATGGATTTACTCCTTCTGCTCCGTCGGTCGGACTCGTCCGCGTTATCCCCGGGGGGTCGTTATCCGCGTCAGCGGTGGTCGTGAATGATATCGTATAGTCGTTGCCGAGCTCGTTGCCCGCCATGTCCTCGCTCGAGCCGTCTACCGTGATATTATATTGTGTGTTTCCGGCGAGCAGGGTATGAAGTGTGAGGCAGATTGTATCTTGCTCCCAGTGCGTGCCGAATCCGGGATGAGGATTCATCGAAAGCCCGTCGCTGACCGATTCCTCGTCCATGGCCTCGCTGAATGAAATCCAGAACGGTCCGCTCCTCGATACGCTCTGTGCGCCATCCAGCGGCATGTGACCCGTCACTGTCGGCGGATCCTTGTCGGTCACGACATCTCCTGTCCCTTCTTCCGAGCAAGAGAGAAGCAGGAACAGCGAGAGCAGGAGCGCTGGGATTACTAGCAGCCTATACAGTCGCAGGGTATTCATCTTGACCTCCTGGCGAAAGGTTTTGTTATGCACCGCTGAGCTATGACGAATGTTCATCCTCGGCCTTATTCTCTTGCTGTCGAGTGTGCCTCGAAGGTTATTACCATTATGGGCATTATTCAAGTTTTTCCTCGCTATTATTTCTCTTTTGTTTACCATTCAGATTGCTATAATTAATAAAGTTATAAAACTCGATATTCGGTGAAGGGGGAATGATGCTTTGCAAGGAGAAAATATGCAGGGCTGCTTCTTGTATCCTACTGGTTGTAATGCTGATTCCATCGATCTCTTGCACACTAGTGCAGAAGCAGAATGCCGAACGCGGGGGCACGTTGATAGTAGGCGAGATAAGCGATTACGAGTCGCTCAATCCGATGGGGACTACAGACGCTCATGCCCGTGATATATACAATCTGCTATTCCTCTCCCTTCTGCAGGAGAAACCGGATTTCCTGAATTTCGATCCCCAGCTTGCCGAATCCTACGAATTCTCCGATGATAGGAAGCGGCTCACCTTTCATCTGAGGAGGGACGTTTTCTGGAGTGACGGGATTCAGGTGACTGCTCATGATGTAGAGGCAACCTTCAAAGCACAGAAGGATCCTGCAGTCGCCTGGTCGGGCAGGCATCTCAAAGAGCATATAGACAGCGTGGAGATCGTGAACGATTTTACTGTATCCTTCTTCTTCGATCATGCGTACCCGTATCAATTGATGGATGCGAATGACGGCCCGATCCTTCCCGGACACGCCATCGAAAGCGTCCCGCCGGAACGGATCAAGGCGATACCGATCGAGGATCTTCCGACCGACGGTCCGTTCCGCATCGTCGAATGGACCAAGGGGCAGGCACTAACTCTTGCTCCGTATGAAGGGTACTTCGAAGAGGGGAAACCCTATCTTGAGAAGGTGATATTCAAGATCATACCCGATCAGGTTACTCTCTTGACGCAGCTTAGAAGCGGGGAGATCGATTGCATGGAGTCTGTTCCTCCCGGCGAGGTCGAAAAGATCAAAAACGACTCGAAGCTGAACATATTCGATTTTCCGACCCGGGCATATATCTACATCGGCTGGAACTGCACGCGCGCACTCTTCGAAAACCGTGATGTAAGGCGAGCCATAACCATGGCGATTGACAGGCGGCTGATAATAGACAACCTCTACTACGGACTCGCCGACGAATGCACCAGCCCGTTCGTCCCTCTGATATGGGCCTACAATTCCGATATCGATCCCTTACCCTTCGATCCCGGGAAAGCTGTCGAGATTCTAGGAAAAGAGGGATTCACGGATTCGGACGGCGATGGTTGGCTCGACAGGAACGGCCATAGATTCGAATTCGATTTGCTGACAAATTACGGCAACCAGACACGTACGGATATTCAGGTGATGGTGCAGGAAATGCTCCGCAAGGTCGGGATCAAGGTCAATCCCGTGACCATGGAATGGACAGCAATGCTGGACCGCATCAAAGCGGGGGATTTCGATGCGATGGTAAATGCATGGCGTATAGGCACGAAGGCGGACCTTTCCCCGATCTGGTCTTGCGAGGCAAGGCGCCCGGGGGGGTACAACAGGATCGGTTACTGTAATACTCTGGTCGACAGCTTGAACGCGGAAGCCTGCCGCATGCTGGATTTCAGCAAGGCGAAACCTCTTTTCTTCGAGGCACAGAGTATAATATACGATGATCAGCCCTATACATTTCTGTATGTGCCACACGCGTTGTTTGCGCTCAGTCCGCGGTTCAGGGATGCGAGCCCCGATGCGATAGGCATGTATCGCAATCTTCAGGAATGGTGGGTGTCCGGCGAGAAGTGATTCGGAGCGGCCCGGATAAGGCTTTGTGGAACAGTGGTTAATTGACTGGGTGGGGATGAGATCTATGGTCCATAGGATCGGGATAGCGGCACTGGCGAGCGGCATGGCGGCTCAGGCTATGAAGCCCTTCATCGACCTGTTGAAGCAGAAGAGATTCAATCTGCTTCGGATTCTCGATACAGGCGGCATGCCGAGCTCGCACACTGCTGTCGTCACGACCCTTACGACGGGCGTCGCCGTTTATCAGGGTGTTACTTCACCGTTGTTCGGAATATCTTTGATAATAAGCCTTTACTTCATCTTCGAGGCAACCGGTCTTCGGCAGGAGGTCGGTAACCAGGCGAGGGTTCTGAACGAGATAATAGAGAAGGCCAAGGAAACCCACCACTTCAATGCCGATGAGCTGAGGGAGCTCATAGGGCACACTTGGGGTGAGGTTATGGGGGGATTCGCGCTGGGGCTCGTCATCGCGCTGATCTTCTTTTAATAACCTATTGGCGGACAGTTACGGGGGTAGTTATATAAAATAGTCCTTGACACTTTTGGATAATCCGTTCGACAATGGTACGAGCACGGATGTGCCGGATGATGTGTTAGGTAGGAGCTAAGGTAAGGGAAACGCGGCCCTATACCGTATAAATGAGTCCTAAAGAGGAGTAGTAAAGCCACCCAGAAACAGCAGGATCCGATAAAAAGAGAGATGTATCTTTATTTGAAGATTTTCCAGGGGCTGAATCTCGGGGTGGTTTGGCCTTTTTTATTGCCGGGATAGGTATGGATAAGTCAGGAAGGTGAGGGAGAGAAATGCGGACCATTTCTGTCATAAATCAGAAGGGGGGCTGCGGCAAAACGACCGTTTCGATAAATCTCGCCGCGGCATTCGTCGAATTTGGCAAGAGGGTGCTTCTCGTGGATATGGACCCGCAATCACATGCGTCTCTCGGATTGAACATACTTACGGAAGACGCCGATTACACATCCTACGATCTTCTTGTGAATCCGAGGATCAAGGTCGTGGATGCGACCATCTCGGTCGATGAGAGGTTTGATATAGTTGCATCCTCACCGGTGCTCAGTGCCGTGGAGCAGGAGCTGTCCGGGATGCCCGCAAGGGAATCGAGATTGCTGTCTAAGATCTCGAGGCTCACTGAAGAATACGATTATCTGATAATAGATTCTCCCCCCAACGTCGGACTTCTGACGTTCAACGCGCTTCTTGCGGCCAGCGAAGTGATCATTCCGATAGATCCGAGTTTCTTCTCCGTCCAGGGTCTTCAGAAGCTGATGGAAACGCTGCAGCTTTTAGAGAGTGAGATGAGGCATAAGGTTACGTTGCACGTTCTCGTCAACAACATCGAGAAGAGGACGACTTTCTGCAGGGATATCGTATCGGAGCTCGAAAGGGATCACGGTTCGGTTCTGATGGATTCCGTGATCAGCCATTCGGTCAGATACAAGGAGGCCGCCCTCAGAGGTGTACCTATATTCAGCATGAAGGGGGTGGACAGGTTGAAGAGGGAATTCCTCTCACTGGCGGAGGAGGTGGAGAACAAGGTCTCCCTTCTTGTGATGGAGGATATCGACGATTGGATGGTCAGGCTTCACGGCCCTCATATTATCGAGAAGGGCGTCCTTTTCTTCCTCGATGCCCCGACGGCCCATACCGTCTACATAACGGGCGAATTCACCAACTGGTCCCGAGACGGCATCCCACTCGAGAAGGATAACGACGATGGCCTTTGGAAAGTGACTCTGCAGTTGGAGCAGGGTGAATACGAGTACAGGTATATAGTGGACGGGGTCTGGATCAAGGATCCTGTAAACGCGGACACGGTCCTTAACGAGTTCGGCCAGGAAAATTCCCTTTTGATCGTATAGCCAATGCACCCGAGAAGGACACCCAAAGAACTTCCAGACGTATCCCATTTATTTCTTTCCCGTTCAGATCCTGCGGGGGATCCAGGATCGGGGCCGGTAGAGGCCGTTTTCTGGATAGCGGTAGAGAAGGGATTTCTGCACCGGGCATTTTTGGCCTCGGGTTTCGGAACAGCATTCGCCGCGAACGGTATGGATGTATCCCTGCTGGAAGTGGGAGCCGGTCTTCCGAATGTGGGATACTACTTCGCCATGGAACCTTCAAACTACCTCGCGCCCGTTGTCGAATGCGGGGGTGTTGTCACGGGGAGTCCGAGTGCGTCCCTATGGTTCGCCTATGCCCATGAGCCGGTGTCCCTGTTGGGTATCCAGCGTGAGTTCGAAGATGGGGAAAGACCCCACGTGATCCTGCTGTCATTCTCTTTTTCGGGGGGTGGTCCCGATCCGGAGCTGCTCGGTGAATTAGTCGGGTGTACGGTCCATCACCTAAGGGGATCCCGTGGGAACCGTTGGCCGGACGGCGTTCTGATATTCGGTGTCGACGATTCGATGCGCCCCGCGGAGAGGTTCATACGTACACTGAGATCCGGGAACGGCGACCTGATCGTATTTCAACACAGTGCGGATTCTGCCGGGAGAACGGACCACGAAGTCGATGAGATGCTAACCCTGCCGGAAGGGCTGTTCGGATCTGCGGCGAGACGCCTGCCTCCGTCGGATCCTTTCTTCAATGACTGTGCCGTGAATCTACTAGAGCTTCTGAGCTACCGCAGGAAGAGGATTGTCAGCAGCGATGCCAACAGCTGAAGAGACTGGAATGATCGAAGATATCTCGGGAAGAATTGCGAACGCAGCAATCAAGGAGCTTTTCGTAAAGTACTGCAGGGAGGTTTTACTGTTCTCCGAAGACATATCACCCGAGCTCACGCCGTTCGAGATAAGGTTCAACGGTCCGTCTGGCTTCAGGGCCGTTGTTTCACCTTACAGGGAGCTGTTCAGGGTTTCCATCGGAGCGGCCGGAGCCTGTGACATCAGGGTATCGGCGAAGGGTGGTTTAATCTCCGCACTGGACATGTCGCTAAATCATTTCCTCGAGTGTATAGAGCGCGAAGATTCATGAACCGCCGTTTGTGGTATGCCGGCTCGAAGATCTAATCACCTCGAGCCGGAAAGGCAGCAGGCTGAATTATCCCACCAAAAAGCGATGGATGCAGCATGCCCCGGATCGATCCGATGAAGTTGCCCATCGATAAACCCTCTCAAATATTACTTTCGCTGGTTCCCGCGGTTTAATATCTTTAATTGCGGTGAAGATCGGATTTGGGGATGTGATGATGAAGAGATTTCGAATATCAATGGTTCTCGGGATAGGGCTGAGTGTAGGGTCGTGCCTATTCCAGAACAACCCTCTCGCCCCGAACAATCCACCGGTAATAGATTACTACTATCCTATCCGTGCTGATACAAGCCTCGAAATGAATGATACCTGTGTATTCAGATTGAGAGGATCCGACCCTGACGGCGATCAAGTGAATTACAGGTTCATGATCGGCGATTCCGTTATCAGCACATCAGATACATCGATGTTTTTCGGCACCGATCCCGACACGGTGTCACTTCGCGGTATTGTGGCGGATTCCGAGAACTACGTTTCCCATGTCTGGAGCATCACGGTGCAGGGCCCGCAGAACACTCCGCCGTCCATCACATGGCGTGACCCGGAGCGAAGCAACGTCTCGTGCACGGTTGGCGATATCCTCACTTTCGCATTCAGCGTGCGGGATGATTTTCCCGAGGTGCTGCGCTATACTTACAGGCTCGGTCCAGATGTAATTAGCACCGGAGACTCGATCCTCTCGAGACAGTTCCGCGAGAACGGAGAATTCACACTGGAGGGAATAGTTCATGACGGTGAATACGGGGACACCACACGGTGGAGCATCCTTGCGCTCGGTTTCCCGGATACGATTCCCCCTTCGGCGATCGTTGATCTGGAGGGACAGACCGGAATAGAGCCGGGCTCGGTGATCCTCGAATGGACGGCACCCGGCGACGACAGCACGTTTGGGAAGGCATCGGAGTATATCGTGAGGACTTTTGTGAATCCGATAGACAGCGAGGATAGATGGGCAGAGGCACACAACAAACTGAACGAGCCCATTCCATCCCCATCGGGGGAGCGAGAGTACATGGTGCTCAAGGGACTCAATCCGGGCACGCACGTCTATGTTACGATGAGGGCGATCGATGATTTCGGGGTTATGTCACCGCTCGGCAATTGCGTCTACCTGCTGGTCAGGGGGATCGATATCAGCGGCACGATAATAAATTCCTGCACCGGGGAGCCGGTGGCGGGATGTTATGTGAACACGGGTGAGGTGTTCGATACATCCGATATGCTGGGCGCGTACAAGTTGGAGAACGTGCCTCTGTACAGCGACCTGATCAGCGTCCGGGACGAGGCGGAAGTGGGTGTGGTAGGCGGATACTTCGATCTCGCCTTACCCATATTGGAAATAGAGGGGCACCTGGCCATCGATATTCCACTCATACCCAATACAGAGCTCGTGTCGGCATGGCACCCTGAAAATTACGGGTATTCGTTCCTGGAGTTCTTCAGGGATATCACGGACACCGATGAGCCGGCCGAATCCGTTCACAAGAACTGGGATCACTGGCCCGTCATGGTCTACAGTCCCTACCAGATCCTCGTGACCGATACGGGCGATGTGGACCTGCAGGCTGCCGCATCGGGCGCTATGGACGAATGGGAGAGCATGACCGGACTGGATCTGTTCGAGTTGACGGATGACCTAGATGGTGCCGATATCGAAATCAGGTACGATAGCATACTATCCGATCCCCGGTACGCCAAGCATCACTACGAGGAGATGCTCAACCTCGACGGCACCCCCGCCAAGAGAACTGTGTTCATCTACCTCCTCAACTCCAGTGTGCCGATGGGCCGGTACTCTCACCTCGTATTTGCGCATGAGCTCGGCCATACGCTCGGATTCTCCCACAGCGAAGACCCCGGGCACCTCATGCTGGGACATCTTTTTCCACTGGTCCACCACGTTACGACGGACGAGGCCAATGCCATGAGCGTGCTGTACTACACGCCTCACATATTCGATTACGACAACGTACTGACCGAGTGATACGCCATCGTGACAGCTACGAATGGTATTTAGCTGCCAGCATGGCATAGTCATTTTCCGATCCAATTACGATCTCCTTCACAGATGGCTACATTATTTATTGTATATGATTAATAATTAACAGGTTAGTGGCGAATTGATAGTCACGCTAATTCAGGCACGTAATGTGCGTTATGAAGCTTGGATATATTGATTCAGGAGTGATTGCATGATTAATCTGGATAGATTTACGGTAAAGGCCCAGGAGGCCCTCGCATCGGCGCGGGAGGAAGCATACGGCCGCAAGCATAACGAGATGCACCCCGTCCACCTACTCAAGGCCCTCAGGCTGCAGGAGGAGGGGATAGCCCTCCACGTGCTGAAGAAGATGGGCACCGATCTAGATCTTCTGGACCGGGAGATCGAGAACACACTCGGTACGCTGCCCAGGATCGACGGCGCCCCGGTCGAAGTGCGGCCCTCGCCGGCCATCGAATCGCTGCTGGAGCGTTCGGTCTCCGAGGCCGGAAAGCTGCACGATGAGTACGTCAGCACGGAGCATTATCTTCTGGCCCTGACAGGTGGGGGGGGACCTGCGTCGGGTATACTGAAGTCATCGGGCGCATCGTATGATGGGATACTGAAAGCCCTCTCGGAGCTCAGGGGTTCGCACACCGTCACGGATCAGAATCCCGAGAGCAAGTTCAGGGCACTGGAAAGGTATACCAGGGACATAGTGGAACTGGCCCGTTCGGGCAAACTCGATCCGGTGATAGGGAGGGACGAGGAGATTCGCAGGGTGAGCCAGGTCCTCTCCAGGCGTACCAAGAACAATCCCGTTCTCATAGGGGAACCCGGGGTGGGCAAGACGGCCATAGTGGAAGGGCTCGCCCAGAGGATAGCCGCTGCGGATGTGCCGGAGAACCTCAAGAACAAGCGTCTGCTGGCACTGGACATGGGAGCGTTGATAGCAGGGGCCAAGTACCGGGGTGAATTCGAGGACCGCTTCAAGGCGGTGCTGAAGGAGGTCACCGGTTCCGGAGGAGGGATAATACTGTTCATCGACGAACTGCATACCCTCGTGGGGGCGGGTGCGGCCGAGGGTGCCGTGGATGCCTCGAATATGATAAAACCGGCTCTCGCCCGCGGAGAGCTCAGATGTGTAGGCGCGACTACTGTGGATGAGTACCGGAAGCATGTGGAGAAGGATGCGGCCCTCGAGCGCAGGTTCCAGGTTGTCATGGTCACCGAGCCCGGCGTGGACGAGACAGTTGCAGTGCTGAGGGGGTTGAAGGAGAAGTACGAGATTCATCATGGCGTACGCATTCTTGATTCCGCATTGACGTCGGCTGCGAGGCTCTCTCATCGTTATATCAGCGGCAGGTTTCTGCCCGACAAGGCGATCGACCTGATGGACGAGGCTGCATCCAGGCTTCGGATGGAAATGGATAGCATGCCGCTGGAGCTCGCCGAGATACAGGACAGGATTACACAGCTGAAAATAGAGAGGAAGGCCCTGGAGAAGGAGAAGGGGAAGCATGATGTGCTTCTGAAGCTGGACGAAATCGATAAGGAGCTCGCCGATCTGGGCGAGAATGCGCGTGGACTGAGGGCCCGGTGGGAGAACGAGAAAGGTGTAGTCGGTTCGATCCGGGATCTTCAGGAGAAGCTCGATAAGGCGCGCACCGAGGAGCAGATCGCCCAGAGGGAGGGCCAGCTGGAGAGGGTTGCGGAGCTTCGCTACGGTGTTATCGTGGAGCTCGAGAAGGCTCTGGAGGCTTCGAGGAAGAAGTTGGCAGAGCTTCAGCAGACTGGGAACCAATTGATGAAGGAAGAGGTGACGGAATCCGATATCGCCGAGATCGTGAGCAAGTGGACGGGCATTCCGGTGAACCGGATGGTCGAGGAGGAACGTGAGAAGATACTGCATCTGGAGGAGAGGATCGCAGGAAGGGTCGTGGGGCAGGATGACGCCGTGACGGCCGTTTGCGATGCTGTGCGCCGTTCAAGGGCCGGGCTGCATAATCCGCAGCAGCCGATAGGCTCATTTATGTTTCTCGGACCGACCGGAGTAGGCAAGACGGAGCTTGCGAAGGCTCTCGCAGAGGTGCTATTCGATGATGAGGACAGCATCGTAAGGATCGATATGTCCGAATTCATGGAAAAGCATTCCGTTTCACGGTTGATCGGCGCCCCTCCGGGCTATGTCGGCTACGAGGAGGGTGGCTACCTGACGGAAGCCGTCAGGAGGAACCCGTACTCCGTGATCCTGTTCGACGAGATCGAGAAAGCCCACCCGGATGTTTTCAACGTGCTGCTCCAGTTGCTCGACGACGGGCGTCTTACGGATTCACAGGGGCGGACGGTCGATTTCAAGAATACAATTGTAATAATGACCTCTAACATAGCGACACAGGTGCCGGCCGGTATGGATACGTCCAACGGGGAAGACGTCGGTTCGGTCGCGAGGGATGAACTTAGAAGGCACTTCCGGCCGGAATTCCTCAATAGGATAGATGAGATAACCGTGTTTCACGCTCTTTCCCGCGAAGCGATCTTGAGGATAGTGGACCTTCAGATGGAGAAGGTGAACGAGCGCCTGGTCGACAGGGAACTCGATCTAGTGCTTTCCGAGCGGGCCCGGGAGGCTCTGGCTGAGAAGGGCTACGATCCCGACTTCGGCGCGCGTCCGCTCAAGAGGGTTATACAGCGGGAAATCTTGAATCCTCTGGCCAGGTTGCTGGTGTCCGGCGACCTGGCGGAGAAGGGCACCCTGCTCGTTGATTGCACGGACGGCGAATTCACGTTCGGCGAATCCTGATCACGCCCTAAACCGGAACCTCGGCTCTTTGGAGCAGGTTCTGATTGGTGCTGAGCCATCTGTAGTTCGAGTAGGCCGAATACTCGGGATCCATGAGCCTACCGGATTCGAGTGCGTGAATCAGTTCGTAGATGCCGTTCGATATGCTGTACCTCGGCTCGAATCGCAGCTCATCACGAATCAAACTGAAGTCCACGCGGTAATCCCTGCGGTCGGGCACATCGGTCCTGATATCCATTTCGATCCCCGGTAGAATCTCCCTGAGGGTCATCCCTATGTCCAGAATCGTCGTATTGTGCTCCTGTCCGCCGGTGTTGTAGATCTTCCCTGCGACTGTGTCCGCCTCGGACTCGAGCGCTATGACGAACGCCCTCGCGGCGTCGGATACATGAAGGAGCGGCCTCCACTGGTCGCCTCCGAATATCGTGATCTTGTTGTTCTTCCAGGCATGTGCCGTGAGGGTGTTGACGACAAGATCGAAGCGGGGCCTGCGTGAAAAGCCGAAGAGCGTGGAAAGCCTGAGAATGCAGCATGAAGGTTCCACGCCGCCGCCGGTCACCGAGTGCAGAACTCTCTCGCTCTCGATCTTGCTATCGGCGTAGAGTGACAGCGGGGCGAGGGGCGCTGTCTCTCTGAGGAGTCCTTCGCCGTTTTTACCGTAAGTGCTGCACGTGGAAGCATGTACGATGCGACGCACCCCCGTTCTCCGGGCGACCCTGGCAGCGAGAGCGGTGGCTTCGACGTTGGTCTCCCAGGTCACATCCGGATCGATTCGGCAGGCCTCGTCACCTACGATCGCGGCCAGGTTGACGACTGCATCTTTTCCCGTCATCAGTCTCTCGAGGATCGCCTCGTCCCGCACATCTCCGATATGGGTGGTAAGCCCGGGATCATCCATCAGATGGGTAAGTGTATCCGAACCATAGAGACAGCTGTCCAGGACTGTGACGCTGTGCCCCATATCAAGCAGCTGCCCGGTGAGGACGGTTCCGAGGAAACCGCCGCCTCCGAGTATGAGTATCCTCTTTCTTCGCCGATCATTCGTTCCGTGCAGCATATCCGAAGTCATAAATCCGGTTTGGAGCTCATCGAGCGTTGTTACTCTGCGTTCGTTATCGACTGTCATCATGTTTCCTTCCGATCCGGGTTGCGTATTATTGATCCGGTCAAGGTATCCGCATGTTGATGAAGCGAGGCGATAGCCGAGGCGATGAGCTCAACGCCTTCGCTTCCAAGCTCCGAGTACAGAGGAAGTGTCAGAACATTCCTCGAAAGCCGTTCTGTAACGCTCAGATTGGTCGCGCGCCATGGAAGCCCCCTGTACGCGGATTGTTGATGCAGAGGGGGGAAGAAGTACTTCTTCGTATGTATGTTCTCGTCGAGGAGAAGGGAATGGACCCGGTCACGGTCCATGCCGAAGGTGTCTGAATCGATTTTGATAGTCAGATCCTTGTACGTGTGATGGTTGCCGTCCGGAATGAGCTGGAAGGTAATTCCGGGAACCTCTGATAATCGATCCCGGTATATGTCCGCCAGACTATGGCGTTTGATGATTTCGGGATCTACAAGGGATAATCCCTCGATTGCGACGGCTGCGTTGAACTCTCCCATCCTTGCATTCAATCCCGGGGCGTAGCAGTCGTAATCTCCCGCCATGCCGTAATTTCTGAGTTTGGCGATTTTGTTCGCCAGTTCACGGTCGTTGGTGGCTAGAAGCCCGCCCTCGCAACCGGTTAGGAGCTTTGTTGGGCTCAGGCTGAAGATCTCTGCGGCGCCGAACCCTCCGACGTGCTTATCACCCACGGCGGCTCCCAATGCATGCGCCGCATCGAAGATCAGTGGGATTCCCAGCTCGTCCGCGAGCTCCTCGAGCGCGTGAACCGGAGCGGGATTGCCGAATATATGCACGGCCACGATGGCCTCTGTCTCGTCGGTTACAGCACCGCGGACTGAATCGATGCAGATGTTCCAGTCGTTCCGGTCGCAGTCCACGAATACGGGCCGGGCGCCCGCCCAGTAGATTGAATGTCCCGTTGCCGAGAACGTAAAGCTCGGTACGATCACATCGCCGGTTATTTCAAGGGCCCTGAGGGCCAGGATCAGGCCCGACGTGCAGGAAGAAAGACCCACAACATGGTCCACCCCTAGATAGCGGGCGGCCGCTCTTTCGAACTCCCTGACCGTGTCGTGGTTGGTAAGCATCCTCGATCCGTATATTTCTTCGAGCCGCTTGGCGATGCTGCTCCAGGGTGGAAGATTGGGCCGTATGATTGATACCGGGTTTTCGAAGGCCGGCTTTCCACCTAGAGCCGAGGGAAGCCTATTATGATCGGTACGGCCGGTCAGATGAGTTTGCATTGCAGATCCTCCATGTCATTTTTTCCTGATGTGGACCGGGCATCCCGGCCGGAGAATGAAGAAGCGGTGATTGTCGCGCCCGCCGGGATATTGGAACCGTCGGGGACATCGGACGAGCCCTTCACGACCGCACCGGTCCCGACAAAACAGCCGGCACCCAGGGAGGCGCTGTCCTCGATAAGGGCTCCGTTGGAAAGGATGCAGCCTTCACCCAGCCTGGCATCCGTCGATAGGGAAGAGCCACCGGATCTCGCACCGATGACCTGAAAACCCAGATCGCGGGCGTAACAGATCAGTCTCAACCGTGCAGGACCGTCGGCGACCGCGACTAGGATTCCCTCGACGCCGAACTTTCTGAACCGGGGCAGGTCCTCGCAGCAGCCGATGACCTTCAAACCGCATAGGTCTGTGCCCTTCTTGGCGGGATCGTCGTCGATGAATCCCAGCACCTCAACTGAAGGTTGGTCCGCGAGATACATCAAAACCGCCCTGCCGAGCCTTCCCGCTCCGTATATGACTGCTTCCATTCGACCGGCTCCTTGGCTGCTCTCGGGATAAGCGTTTCACCAGTGCAGGAAATTCGCCTCGCCGCGCTAAACCCCGCACACAAGTTTTTATCGGATCGTATGCACCGAACTTTAATTTGTATCCATCTCGGGAAATGATTTCCGGTTATGGCTCGCGGAGGCGGAACTTTCTTCCGCCATCGGGCACACGGTCCTTCGATCCGCCGTAGGGCTCTTGATCGGGCGCAGGCAACTCGTTGTAGATATTGCAACTGCAAGAATCGAGCTTACCGATGGAGGCGGGAGTCTATGGAACGGAACTTGTACATGGCAAAGTCGTATGGGATTAGAGTCATTTTCGGTTTGGAAGGGGAAAATGAATGGGCAGGATGTTGATACCCGCCGTGTTGTTGATTTCGCTGGCCTTAGTGCCTTCCGGAGAAATACGGGCGCAGACCCCCGAGCAGCAGCGCGCCATCGAGAAGTATTTGAGGAACGAGGATAGTGCAGGTAGCGAAGCGGAGAAGCCGAACGTCTCGGGTATGTACGAGGTGAAAGATCCCGAGCTTCCTCCGGATTCCGGTGAGAAGGCCCAGTCAGCCGTTCATCGCTCCAAACGATTCGGCTTGGACATGTTTGCCCATCCCCCCAATGATTTTGTCGTCTCCACGGAGATACCGGTTCCACCAGGTTATACACTGGGGCCGGGCGATCATCTGATAGTGAACCTCTGGGGACACGTGGATCTGAGTACGGAGCTTGTAGTCGACAGGGAGGGAAAGGTCTTCATTCCCAAGGCCGGTGAACTCGTTGTCTGGGGCTTGACGCTAGCTGAATCGGAGAAGAGGATCAGAAACCTCCTGGAGACGATATATTCCGATTTCAAGATGAACGTTGTTCTGGGCAAGATAAGATCAATCACAGTTTATGTCGGTGGTGAAGCGATCCGTCCGGGAGCCTACACCGTCAGTTCGCTTTATACGATGCTGAACACGCTGTACCTTGCAGGCGGCGCCACGGAGAGGGGCAGCTTGAGGTCGATCCGCCTCCTTCGGAACGGGAAGACCGTCAAGGAGATGGATCTGTACGGATTTTTCATGGGCAAGAGCGAGCAGGACGTAAAGCTCGAATCGAACGATGTGATCTTTATCCCCGTAGTCGGATCGCTCGTCAGCGTGGAAGGAGAGGTAAGAAGACCCGGAATCTACGAGGTGCTCGACAGCGACAGGTTGATGGAAGCTATAGAACTGGCCGGTGGTGTTCGATCATCGGCTTATCTGGGCAGCATAGAGGTGCGGCGTTTTGAAGACAACGACAGGAGGGTTCTCCTCGACCTCGATATCTCCTCGCCCGAGATGCGCGATAGAAACAACATTCCCCTGATAGACGGCGACGTCGTTAAGATAAGAGCGCTTCACAAGATCACCGAGGAGGTTGTTTTTCTGGAGGGGGCTGTGAGGTATCCGGGCGAATACGAGTTTTTCGATGGGATGAGAATGTCCGACCTCGTAGATCACGATCAGATGCTGCCTCACACATACCTTAAAAAAGCTTTTCTGACCAGGACGCTGTTCGACAATACAAAGAGGGTCTTCGCTGTTGACCTAGGGACCGTGTTGGAGTCCCGGAAGATCGACGTTCGGCTGGGGGGGATCCCCGCGGGACCCGATACGGGTCTCGTGACGGAGGACATCATGCTCCAGCCCAGGGACAGGTTGACCGTCTTCGACGTCGAAAGGATCATGGACGAGGAATTCGTGTACATAGACGGTGAGGTGCGCCTGCCTGGCAAGTACAGCTTTGCCGATAATATGACGGTCAGCGATTTAATTTTTCTCGCCGGTGGTGTGAAGAGGAACGCCTTTCTGATGGAGGCGGACCTCGCCAGGCTGAGTGAGAATAACAGGGCCGTATCTGAGGTCGAGATAGTAAATCTGAATGTAATCCTGGCCGGACCGCACGGCGAGGGAGACATACGGCTCGAGCCCGGGGATGCACTGTTCGTTCGCGAGACACCGAGATACAAGGATCACGAGAAGGTCTGGATAGGAGGTGAGGTTTTATTTCCAGGGACGTACGTGATAGAGGGAGAGGGAGAGACGTTGCTGGGACTGTTGGAAAGGGCCGGGGGATTCACGGACGAAGCCTTCTTGGAAGGGGCGATCATGCAGCGCCGGGGCATACTCGAAGAGCTGGAGCACAGACACGTGGAAGAGGTTATTTCGGCCCTCCAGAGATCATATGTCGATTCGATCGAAAGCCGTCAGCTCAAGATCCTCCCAATGGAGTTGAATTCCGAGAAGATGAGCAGGATCGTGATCGATCTGCCGTGCATGGTAAAAGGGGATTACAGCGGCTCCGACATCGACCTTCAGGATGGAGACAGGATATTGATACCGCGGCTTCCCTCCGGCATCAACGTGATAGGCGCGGTCGCATCATCCGGAACCATCAAGCACCTACCCGGGAAGAATGCGAATTACTATATCCAGCGGGCCGGCGGTCTGACCAGGGGCGCTGAGAAGGGAGAGATAAGGATTCTCAAGGCTAACGGCCGTGTTGTGAAGAAAGGGGCCCTTTCTCACAGGATCGAGCTGGGTGACGCGATAGTAATTCCCGAGAGAGTTGTCCGTGACAGGAACTGGCTTCAAGCGATCCAGTCGTCGGTGAGCATTATTGCCGGCGCACTAACGGCCGTCCTCATTGCAACGAAACTCTGACGGGCCGGGTTATCACGTAGGCAGACAACCTTATCCCTACATATATGTGAGCTCTTGATGCTTCAGGAGACGAAAGGGATCTGAGGCTCTAATCGTGTTCCTCGGCTTTCTCTCCGAGAAACGTGAATCCCGAAGCGGCTATATGGCATGCGGAATGCCTTTCGGTCACTGGATCCAGGAGCTTTAAGGGCTGAAGGAGCCAGCCGAATACGATCTTGAGCGCCCTGTAGACCGTCTTGTTGTTGAAGGAGAACACTTCGGAGAGAAACTCGCGGGTGATCCATATGAATGAAGAGGCGCTGCCTCTCGTTATGCCGCAGTCGATCTTCCTGAAGTCCGAAAATAGGATCTGTATGCCGTCGATCGTGTACCTTTGATAGTCACCTGGACTCGGATGGTAACCCTGCATGAATGGAATAGAGGAGAACACCTTCCCTCCCGGCTTCAGAATCCTGAAGATCTCCTTTGCGACATTCGGGGGTGCGGGCACGTGTTCGAGCACTCCCCTCGCAATAACGCCGTCTATCGAATTCGACATCAAGGGCAGTTTCTGTATGTCCCCTATGATGTCCACTCCGGGGGCCCTGTAAAGGTCGATTGAGATTATTCCGCTGCCACTCTTCTTCCTTCCGGCGCCCATGTCGATAATCAGTGCGTTCTCAGGGAATGATTCCAGAAAGCGCCTCAGTTTCCTTTTCTGGAGGCGGTTCGTAACGTTCGAGGGAGGCTGTACGATCCTCCGTAATCGAGCCAACTTCAACTCCACTCCCCCCTTTCTCCATTGATCCCGAGAAGAGCTCCAGGTGCTTTGCAGCGCATCTCTTCAGTGAATATCTCTCCAATACGGTTTCCCTCGCGCTGCGTCCGATTTTTTTCCTCAAATCCATGTCGTAAAAGAGCACCTTCATTTTATTGGCAAGGGCTGCCTCGTCATCCACCGGCACTATAAGCCCATTGGAACCTTCCCTTATTATCTCTGCTGTTCCTCCGACCGGTGTGGCTATCACCGCACTGGAAGAGGCGAGCGCTTCGAGCAGCGCAATGGACAGACCTTCCCAACGCGACGGCTGAACAAAAACATCCGAGATCTTCAAGTATCTATGGATATCATCGCGCATACCCAGAAAATGAACGGAGCTCGTCAGGCCTAGATGTACAGTCAGGCGCTTGAGTTCGCTGAAGAGCGCTCCGTCACCGATTATCAGCAGAACGGCTCTTCCCATAGCGGTGTCCCGTTCAAACCTGCTCCACGCCCTTAGAAGGGTATCGACCCCCTTCTGGTCGTGCAGGTTTCCAACGAAGAGATAAACGGTTTTTCCCCTGACTCCGATGGCCGCTCGCTCCCTGTGAACCTCCTCATCAGTTGCCTCACAGAATAGACCGGTGTCGACTCCGTTGGGAAGAAATGTGATCTTCCCGGGAGGACAGCCCGCCCTGGAGAGCTCCGTGCTGATCTTGCTGTTTATGGAGATCATCGACCTGCATCCGGAAACCAGAATCCGGAGTATTGTCTTTCCCATGAAGCGCCGGGTAAGTGCTTCGACCTTCCCAGTATTGTGGATCGATATGAATACGGGCTTGCCGAGCAATCCTCCCATGACGGCGGCCACCACGGCTGGAGAGTCGAGAGAGTGGGCGTGAATGACGTCATACCTCTTTCGGAACAGGATAATCAGCATGGATGATGCAATCCTGAATGCGGCCGACCGCAGGGGCTTTGGACCGAAAACGGGCACGCTGTATACCGTAACGCCCCGTCTCCTCGCGACCAGCGGTCTGTCCTGCACCGCTCTCGTTATAACGATGCTGTTGCAGTTCAACCTGTGAAACTCCGCGGCCAGGGACTCCACCAGCCTTTCCGCTCCTCCAATCTTCGGTGGATAGCTGTTTATCAGGAATAGTACGTTCATCATCTCCCCATACAGTTATCGTTCGCGCGCTATGCGGGAGCCAGCTTTCGGTAGATACCGATGTAGCGGCCCGCTGCACCGCATATCGAGTATCGCTCGAGCGCTCTCCTCCTGGCTTCGGATCCCATATGATCGCGATCGAGAGCCGCCTTCTCTATGGCGCCGGCCAATGGGAGGGGTTCACCCGGCTCTACAAGAAAACCCGTCACGCCGTCTTCGACGGCCTCGGATGATCCGCTCACCCGTGTGGCCACCACTCTGAGCCCCACTGACATGGCCTCGAGCAGTGAATTCGACAGTCCTTCATCGCGGGAGGGAAGCACGAAAACATCAGCCGCATGGTAGAGCCGTACCGTATCGGGCAGGGGACCCAGAAAGCGTACCCTGTCGGTCACACCGAGTTTCGCCGCCAGCGATTCGAGCGCTTTCCTCTCGGAACCCTTGCCTGCTATGATGAGTACGGCATCCTTGATGGAAATCAGGGCGATTGCCTCGATGAGGATATCGAGCCCCTTCTGGCGTGACAGCCTTCCCGTGAAAAGAACGGCGAATTCGTCCCGTCCGATCCCGAGATCTCTCCTCGATTCTGCTCTCTCGGCCGGCGAGGGCGGTTTGAACCGCTCGACATCCACTCCATTCACGACTGCGGCTATCCTTTCCGGATCAACTCCGACATCTTCGAGTTCGCCGCTTATTTCCGAACTCAGTGACGCCACCATATCCACCCTCGTGAGCAGGTACCTGAAAATACCGAAGTATCGGTTCCCACGCACCTTGTCTATCTCGCCGGAACTTCCGGAACATGCCACCTTGCATAGAACGGGCGGGCCTCCCAGCATCCTTGCGGCAGATGCGGTCATCATCTCGAATGACGCAAAATTAATATGAATAACATCATAACGATTTTTCCCGGCGAGGATTTTTAACAGGAGGAGCATGTTGTAGACGATTGTTCCGATGAACCTCAGGCGGGGGTGGAAAAGCCGGTGCACGGAAACCCGGCCTCCTGCAAGGTCGAGTATCTCATTCTTTTGCCAATCGTGGTTGATCCTGGCCCCGGCGACCTCGATATCGATTCCCGAGCGGTTGAGCTCCTCGATCAGCATGTATGCCGACCTTTCCGCTCCCCCGAAGAGGGATTGGGGGTGAAACCTTTTCAAGACAAACAGAACTCTCATCTTGTATCCGGTCTGAGGGAATATTGCTCGATTACGATCGCGGCAAATAGTTCCGGTCCGAGAAAAATACTCCGGCACGTTTCTGTTCCGGTGTAAGGCCCCGGAATCGAACCGCTCCTTAATTGGCGGCTATCGTTTTACTTTACAGGCAAATAGCCGTCGGGCTCTCGGCCGGTTGTCGTTTCCCGCTCTCCCATCGGTCATCTGCCAACCGATCATGATAGAGAGCGCAAATCGGGTGCCACTGGCGCGTGTGTTTCCCGACTAATCGATGAAGATGCCACCACCGGATTGAACATACGGCTTGTGATCCGTCCGTATAGAAGCTCCCGATCCTTGTTTATTTAAGTTCTGCATGGGATTATTCGCCTATAGAGATCGTGATCAACGTGTTAACGTACAAGCGGAAAGCGATGTTATATACGCACTGAATCGCATACTTGACAAAGGGTTATAATTGGTGTATAATATCTCGATGAAGCTACCAAATCTTTCGATTGTGGCATTTGGTCCGCAGCGAAAAAGGAGATCTTTAGATCGATTATCACCTCTACCCTTTATAATAATATCGATCGATAACTTTCAAATACACTATTAGCTTATTCCCGGGAGGATTTTAGAATGGGTCGCAAACTGCTCGTTTCGGTACTTCTATCGCTTGTTATTATTGTTCCACGCGCGGATCTACTCGGGGCCACGATGTCTTGGACGATCAATATAGGTCTCGGAGAGGTTCAGTTCAGGGAAATAAAACCGGGAGAGGTTTCGGTACATGTGGAGGGCGACGCGACCACGAACTACCTCGGGTATCCCGATCTTCCGTTCAGAGTCGTGAATGTCCTTCTCCCACAGGGCGAGGTTGTCTCGGCCTGCGATCTGGTGGTGAGACGGACGGTCGAGCTCGATCCTTCAATCGATCTAGCTCCTTTCGAGGGCGATTACAGGGATGACGGCATAAGGATGGGTATAAGTGCGAGGCGTGAGGATATAGTCGGTGAGGATTCCGAATTCCCACGTTGGCGGGTTCGTCATGTCGGTACATCTACATACAGGGGATACCTTATCGCTGCATTCGCCATCTATCCGTTCAGATACAATCTGGAAACGGGCAGGTTGACCCTCGATGGAGATGTGGAACTTATCGTCGAGACGCGCACCGAGCCGGCCGTTCGTACGGAAACGGTCGAAAGGGAAAGGTATATAGAAGGCTTCCGTGAGAGGTCGCGGGTATTAGCCGCCTCCAGGGTCGTCAATCCGGAGATGGTCGACACCTATTCGTTCCAGGAGATCGAGGTGGACCATGGGGACAGGGGATTTGTTCCGAGCTATCTGCCCAGTATGGAGGGGAGCGAGGTCCTTTATCTGATAATCACGAATGAATCGATGGCCCCTGCTTTCGACATGTTTGCCGAATGGAAAACACAGAAGGGGATTCCGGCTGTCGTAAGGACGGTCGAGTGGATACGCCAGAACTACAGGAGCGGCTCCGACCTGGGAGAATCGGTCAGGATCTTCATCCAGGAAGCGTACGCGAAGTGGGGCGTGGAATACGTCCTGCTGGGCGGGGACACCGATGTGATCCCGGAAAGGCAGGCGTACACGACTTTTTATTACGGTGAGTTCATACCTACCGATATGTATTACTCCTGTCTTGACGGTAACTGGAATGCGGACAGCGATTCGCTCTGGGGAGAGGCGTACGGGGGAGCATCAAATCCAGGGGATGGAACGGATATGTATTCCGAAGTGTACATTGGAAGGTTCCCCGCTTCGACTTACGAGGAAGCCGAGATTCTGATCGACAAGAGCATTGCCTACATAACACCGAGTGATACCTCCTCCAAGGGGGAGTTCCTGATACTTGCCGAGGTTATCTATCCATCGAACTACAATCCGGGAGACGATATCGTTCTCGACGGCGCCGAGCTCGGCGAAATGATCTACACCGGGCATCTCGAGTCCAATACGGATGTTGTGACGACGAGAATGTACGAGACCTACGGCTCATATCCCGGATCGGTCGAGCTCACGAAGGCTGCGGCCATTGATTCCCTCAATGAAGGCACAAACCATGTCGTTCATATAGGTCACGGATACAAGTACAACATGTCCGTCGGGGACGCGAGCATTCTCAACACCGATGCATACAACCTTATAAACGGCAATGCGCTGTTCACAATGTACTTGATGAACTGCACGAATGTCGCCTTCGACACGGACTGCCTGGCGGAGATGTTCCTGCTGAATCCGGACGGGGGGGCGTTTTCGGTCGTAGGTGCGAGCCGTTCCGCATTTCCGAGCGCGTCCCAGCCGTATATGGAGTACTACTATAATCTTCTCTTCGACTATGATGTGGTTCAACTGGGTAAGCTATACTCGGATTCCAGGATTCCCTTCACGCCGGCCGCGGAGATAGAATCGACCGACCGCTGGACGCATTTCATTTTGAACCTTCTCGGCGATCCGGAGGCCTGCCTGTTCCAGGGTGAGGCATCGGTTTTTGACGTGACGATGCCGACATCGGCGGTTTTCGGATTGAACGATATCACGGTGGAGGTGTCAAGCGGAGGCATGCCGCACGATTCCGCTTACGTCTGCCTGTACAAGGATAACGATGATTACGCTTACTACTATACGAACGGCAGCGGATTGGTGCTGTTCGAGGATTTCCTGTGCCGGAGTGACGGATACATATATGTAACTGTAACGGGGAGGAACCATTGCCGGTTCATCGATTCCATCCAGGTTACCCAGGAATCGGCTGCATATCTGAGGGTTTGGGATAAGAGCCTGACCGACAATATCGTGGGGAACGATGATGGAGTTCTTGATGCGGGTGAGACGGTTGACCTGCAGGTCAAGCTCAAGAACACGGGTGAGACGGATGCCGAGAAGCTGTATGCGATCCTTCGGTCAAGCGATTCCTGGATAAGTATCCCGGATAGCACCGCAACCTATCCCAATATAGTGGCCGATGGTTCGGCATTCGCACTGGATGGATTTTTGCTGGAGATCGATCCCGGCACCGTGGATGAGCATGTATTCGAATTCACGATAGATATTCATGATTCGACGGGCGGTTCATGGAGTGAGCAGTTCGCGATGGAGGCTCATGCCCCGGAGCTGGAACTGTTCATAAACAGCATGAGCGACACGCTTCCATACGGGAACGATAACGGCGTGATAGAGGATGGTGAGACATTCCTGCTGAAAGTCGGCGTGAAGAATTTCGGATCGGGTGCGGCCTATGGACTCGAAGGCAAGATCAGGTCGTCCGACGGTGACATCTCGATCACCGACAGCGTTTCCACTTACGAAGATCTATCGATTCTCGGATTCGATCAAGGGGACGGTTTCGTGTTGGCGGAATCGAATATTGGAGAGGTCAATTACTACACCTTCGAGCTCAAGGATGCATACGACCGGGTGTTCAGCAAACGGATGGAACTAAGGCCCCCGGGCGCTCCAACGAACGTAGTCCTCGATGCCACGCTGGGGCCTACCGAGATGCACGTTACATGGCATCGTCCCGATTCGAACGAGACTTACGGCTATGTGGTCTACCACTCGCTGGAGTCCGGCATCAACTACGTGATGGACAGCGAGGATCTGGTGATCCACACGATGTACCGGGATTACGATCTTCTACCTAGCACGCGCTATTACTTCTCCGTGACTACCGTCGATTCCTGTGGAAACGAGGGGCCGAGAAGCGCGGAAGTCACGAACACGACGACTCCTCCCCAGCTCACAGGATGGCCTAACAAGGTCGGTAAGGAGACTGCGAGCAGCGTCAAGGTGGCGGATGTGGACGGCGACCGCCATCCGGACATTGTTGTGGGAGCCGAGTACGTATACGCGTGGAACGCCAACGGGATAGAGCTACACGACGGCGATGACCAGCCTCTCACGTGGGGCATTCTGAGCACTGAGGGCGATAATTACACGGCGACCGTAGCCCTGGCGGATCTCGACGGGAATCCGGGTAAGGAGATCGTCGCGGCCTCATGGAATACCGAGGAGATATATATCTTCGATCACGAGGGTAACGTGCTGCCAGGTTGGCCGAGGGAAGTCGAGAGGCTTGTCTGGGCGAGCCCGGTCGTGGGGGATATAGACGACGACGGGGATTACGAGGTGATAGTATACGACAGGAGGGGTACACTTTACGTCTGGCACCACGACGGAACGGAGTTTATGGACGGCGACGGCAATCCGAGCACCGACGGAATCTTCAAAACAACATCGCCCAATGCATGGTCCTGTCCCACTCCCGCATGTGCGGATATAGACGAGGACGGTGTGAACGAGATAATATTCTCAACCCCCGGGGACAGCATATACGCCGTCAATTCAGATGGTTCTGATGTTCCAGGATGGCCGGTCGCGTTGATATACAGCGACGCCAATGTCACGACGAGCCCGGCCGTGGGCGACGTCGATGACGACGGCCATCTGGAGGTAATCGTGCAGGACGGCTACTGGCAGGTTTACGGGCTCAACCACGATGGAACGATGATGGGAGGATTCCCGTTCTCCATAGCCACCAGCTCCAGCTTTGCAGGCTCCCCGGCGCTGGCGGATCTCACGGGGGACGGCAAGCTCGAGATCGTGCTCGTGGCGGTGGACTCCTACTGCCATATACGCCGCTACGACGGATCCGCATTGACGAATTGGCCACAGATGTACGCTTCGAGCGGTGGATGCGAGTCCTCGCCCACAATAGCTGACATAAACGACGACGGAAGCCTGGATATCATTCTCGCCTCCGAGGAGGGACGCCTGAACGCCTGGGAGATCGACGGCAGCCCGCTGCCGGGCTTCCCGATACAGGTCGGCTCCTTCCTGCGCGGCACGCCCGTAGTGAAGGATCTGGACCTCGACGGTGACCTGGAGATCGTAACATCCTGCTGGGACCAGAATGTATACGTATGGGATCTGGATGCCGCAGCGGGTTACGGGTACTCGGCGTGGAACGGATTCCACGGCAACATTCATAACACGGGCAATGTTGATTTCGAACCGGTGACCGCCGCGAACGGAATAACTTGCTCTTTCAGGCTGATACGGGGCGCGATCGAATTGAGCTGGTCCGTGCAGCATGAGGATGAGTACTGGACACTCTATCGCAAGATCGCGGACGGTGAGTTCGAATTCATGCTTTCGGATCTGAGAGCGGACGAAGGGGGAGTTGTCCAGTTCGTCGATCCGACTGTCCAGGAGGGGATGGTTTATTCCTACCGGCTCGAGGCCGGGAGCGGCTCCGGTCTGGCTCTGGAGACCAACGGGATCGAGGTGCCCGTAAGCAGGCCGAACCTGTACCAGAATCATCCGAATCCGTTCAATCCGGCAACAACTATTTCGTTCACTGTTCCGGGCGGAGAAGGCGCGAGGGAATGCGTCCTGCTCGCCGTGTACGATGTCACCGGCAAGCGCGTTAAGACGCTGGTGAACGGTGTCGTGAGCGGCGGGCGCTACGATATCACCTGGGACGGGCGGAACGACAACGGGTGCAGGGTGAGCAGCGGCGTCTATTTCTCTCAGTTCAGGATGAAGGGATACAAGGCGACGAAAAAGATGATCCTTCTCCGCTAGCGCCTCCCTTTCGAGCGGATAGTATTTCGAAAGGCCCGGCCGCCAAAGTCATTCGAGGACCCGGCGGCCGGGCCTTGATATATATGGTCTAACCGAGACTCGAGCTGATGTCACCGAGGAAGTCATCCGAAGCATCCCGCATCGCCTGCCTTACAAACAGGCCATCCGAAAAGCGATAAATGCCTCAGGGACTGGGTTCTATCGTATAATTCAACTCTTACGGGATAATTGAACTGGGAAATATACAGCAGGATATGGCGGGGGTAGCTGATGGGGAGCAGTTTCGAGGGGGGATTTTTCTAGGTACTGGGGAAATGCAAGGATTGTAAAGAATAAGACTATTTTAGAAATGAACGAAACACCTAACTAG
>Ga0180431_10001712_pt1 | contig 30100 bp, 25 predicted proteins | sample SS_ome_11_FD_132459 | JGI IMG/M metagenome (GOLD analysis project Ga0180431, IMG submission 132459) | Hypersaline lake sediment archaeal communities from the Salton Sea, California, USA - SS_1_MS_1 metaG | ecosystem: Environmental > Aquatic > Non-marine Saline and Alkaline > Hypersaline >... | reverse complement strand
GCCGGTAACGGAGGCCGAGTGGAAGCAGGTTCTGAAGATGGCCGGCGCGAAGGGCTAGTGGAAATTCCGCCCCTTCGGCAGCACTGAGCGCGTCTCTTTGACGAGCGCGTCCATATCGGCCGGGATCGGTTCGTTTCGCGGATGGCGGAACGGCGCGCCCCTGGCCATCCGCTCGGCGCGGAGGTCGCGGGCCGGGCGCTTGACCTCATCGGCATTGGCGAGCGCTTCGATGTCGGTGCCGTCGGCGGTGAGCGCGGCGAGCATGGCCGTCTGATCCTCGAGCTTGTCGGCGATGACGTGGATGACGTTGTCCTCGTTCTGGACCTTGCCGGTGACGACGATGAAGCGGCTGCCGAGAACGATCGGCCGATAGCGCTCGAAGGTCTTCGGCCAGATGACGATATTGGCGATGCCGGTCTCGTCCTCCAGTGTTGCGAAGATGACGCCGCTCGCCGTCCCCGGCCGCTGGCGGACGAGGACAAGGCCGGAGACTTTGACTCGCCGGCCGGTCGCGATGCCCGGCAATTCCTCGTCGCGGATGACGCCCATCCGCGTGATCTGATCCCGCAGGAAGCCGACCGGATGCGCCTTCAGGGAAAGGCTGAGGAAGCGGTAATCGTTGACGACATGCTCGCCGAGCGGCATCGGCGGCAGGCCGAAATCGGGCTCATGCTCGCGCGCGCCGGAAACCTCGGGCCGGTCGAAAAGCGGCAAGCGCTCGCGCGCGGTACCGGCATCGAGCGCCCGCGCCGCCCACAGCGCTTCGCGGCGGTCGAGGCCCAGCGAGCGAAAGGCGTCGGCATCGGCGAGGCGCTCGATGACGCTGCGCGACAGCCCTGTTCTGAGCCACAGATCGCGGACCGAATCGTAGCCCTCGCCTCGCAGTGCCACGAGCCGCGCCGCGTCGTTCTCCGACATTCCCTTGATCTGGCGAAAGCCGAGCCGGACGGCATGGGTGGAGCGGATATCGCCGCGCATCGAGGCGTGGTTCTTGTGAATGCGGTCTCGCGCGGGAAACGCTGTTTTTGCGTCTTGAGTTTCTGATGCGTCCAACATCGCCTTGTCCCGGCCTTGAGCCGGGACCCATTGGCTTTCGCTGTGATCTGCGGCCGTTGCCAGTGGGCCCCGGGTCGAGCCCGGGGCAAGTGCGGCGCGGGAGCGAACGGGATCGTGTTCCTCCTCGCGCTCCAGCTCGCTGTCCCAGAGGGAAAGATTGACGTCGACGGGCCGGACTTCCACGCCATGCTCGCGCGCATCGCGGACGATCTGCGCCGGGGCGTAGAAGCCCATCGGCTGGGCGTTGAGGAGCGCGGCGCAGAAGACGTCCGGATAGTGGCATTTGATCCAACACGAGGCGTAGACCAGCAGTGCGAAGCTCGCCGCGTGGCTTTCCGGAAAGCCGTATTCGCCGAAGCCCTCGATCTGGCGGAAGCAGCGCTCGGCGAAGTCGCGGTCGTAGCCGCGTGCCGCCATGCCCTCGATCATCTTGGTACGGAACGAGTGGATCGTCCCGACCCGGCGGAAGGTCGCCATCGCCCGGCGGAGGCGATCGGCCTCGCCCGGTTCGAAACCGGCGGCGACGATCGCGATCTTCATCGCCTGCTCCTGGAAGAGCGGTACGCCGAGCGTTTTGCCGAGCACCCGTTCGAGCTCGTCGGGCGGCCCATGCTCGGGCGATGGCGAGGGATAATGCACCTTCTCGATGCCCTGACGGCGGCGAAGATAGGGGTGGACCATGTCGCCCTGGATTGGACCGGGCCGGACGATCGCCACTTCGATGACGAGGTCGTAATAGTTAGCCGGCTTAAGGCGCGGCAGCATCGTCATTTGCGCCCGGCTTTCGATCTGGAAGACACCTAGCGTGTCGGCGTGCTGGATCATCCGGTAGACCTCGGGCTCCTCCGCCGGGATCGTCGCCAGCGTCCATTTCTCGCCGTAGTGGCTCTCAAGGAAGGTGAAGGCGCGGCGGATGCAGGACAGCATGCCGAGTGCGAGGATATCGATCTTCAGCATGCCGAGCGCGTCGAGATCGTCCTTGTCCCACTCGACGGTGGTGCGGTCCTCCATCGCGGCATTGGCGACCGGCGTCACCTCGTCGAGCCGGTCCTTTGTGATGACGAAGCCGCCGACATGCTGCGACAGATGCCGCGGGAAGCCGACGATCTCCTGGGCGAGCGCCAGCGCCTGGCGGACGTTCCGCGCCTCCGGATCGAGGCCGATGCGCTTGGCTTCCTCCGGCTTGATCGCCTCGATCGACCAGCCCCAGATCGAGCCCGACAGGGCGCCGATCGTATCTTCCGAGAGGCCGAAGACCTTGCCGACCTCGCGGATCGCCGAGCGCGAGCGATAGGAAATGACGGTGGCGGCGAGACCGGCGCGGTCGCGGCCATACTTGTCGTAGATGTACTGGATCACCTCCTCGCGCCGCTCATGCTCGAAATCGACGTCGATATCGGGCGGCTCGTTGCGCTCCGGCGAGATGAAGCGCTCGAAGAGGAGATCGACGCGCTCCGGGTCGACCTCGGTGATGCCGAGGCAATAGCAGACGGCGGAATTGGCGGCCGAGCCGCGGCCCTGGCAAAGGATGCCCTTCTCACGGGCAAAGCGGACGATGTCGTAAACGGTGAGGAAATAGGGCGCATATTCGAGCTCGGCGATGAGCTTAAGCTCGTGGTCGATATGGCCGCGGATCTTGTCGGGAACACCGTTCGGATAGCGCCGGCTGACGCCCTCCTCGGTGAGCTTGACGAGCGCTTCCTGAGGCGTCGGCGCAGCGCCGGTCGGCTCGTCGGGATATTGATAGGCAAGTTCGTCGAGCGAGAAGTCGAGTTCTGCGAAGAGGCGTGCGCTCGCGGCAACCGCTTCCGGCGCATCGCGAAAGAGGCGCGCCATCTCCTCGCCCGGCTTTAGATGCCGCTCGGCATTGGCGGCAAGCAGCTTGCCGGCCTCGGCGAGCGTCACATGCTCGCGGATCGCCGTCAGCACATCCTGCAGCGCGCGCCTGTCGGGGTGATGGAAGAGGACGTCATTGGTCGCAACCAGCGGCGTATGGTGCTTCTCCGCCAGCGCTTTCAGCCGCGCCAGCCGGCGCCGATCGCCGGAGCCGTAGCGCATCGCCGCCATCAGATGCGCGCGGCCGGGAAACGCCTCGGCAAGCCGGCCCAGCGTCAGCTCCAGCGTCTTGTCGAGCCGCGCGCCCGGCATGACGCCCAGCATCTGGCCCTCGCCCCATTCGATGAGATCGTCGAGGCCGATCGCGCATTCGCCTTTCTCGGCCGCACGCTTGCCGCGCGTCAGCAGCCGGCAGAGCCGGCCATAGGCGGCGCGATCTCTCGGCCAGGCAATGATCTCGGGCACGCCGTCATTGAAGACGAGACGGACGCCGACGCGATAGGCAAGGCCGAGTTCCTTCGCCATCAGATGGCCGCGAACAACGCCGGCAAAGGAATTGCGGTCGGCGACGGCGATGCCGCCAAGCCCCAGCGTATGCGCCTGCCGGACCATTTCCTCCGGATGCGACCCGCCGCGCAGGAACGAGAAATTGGTGGTGACGGCCAATTCGAAGAACGCGGTCATGGTCTCACACCGTCCCGTCGTTCCGGGCGAACCACGGGCGAGACTCCGAACTCGGAGTCCGCGGTCGGCAATCCGCAGCATGAGTCGCGGTTCCGGCGCTCCGCTCCGCTTCGGCCGGAACGACGTTGTCGTCATCATTCGAACGGAGTTGCGTTGCCGTTGCCTTGTGTTCCCGATACGTTCCGGCGACGCTTTGCAGCCAAACGGAGTGTCGTCATGGAGTTGCATCAGGGCCGTCTGATCGACCACGTCCACCTCAAGGTCCGCGACCTCGAAGCGTCCAAGCGCTTCTATAGGGCGGCGGCCGAAGCCGTCGGCATTCCGCTCGGTCATGAAGGCGATGGCTTCTTCACCATCGACGAGATGTTCTTCAGCCCCGGCGAACCGCTGACGAGCGGCCCCGGCGAGCGGCACTATCATCCCGGCTACTACGCCGCATTCGTTCTCGACCCCGACGGCAACAACATCGAGGCCGTCTATCACGGGCCTTCCACCCGCTCGGCGGATTCGGTGGTGGTGAAGCCGGCCTAGGCTCTCCTCCTTCTCGACAAAGCATCGACAAGAGGTTGCCCGCGTCATGCGAACAGCCCGTGCAGGAACCAGCGCGGCGCGGCCGTCTCGCGCCCATAGAGTCCCTCGCGATAGAGCCAGAAGCGATGGCCGGCGCGATCCTCGACCCGGTAATAATCGCGGGTGAGGCCGTCCTCGTGCCACCATTCGTCGCCGATCCGCTCCGGCCCTTCCGCCCGCGTCACTTCGTAGAGGGCCCGCCGCCAGCGAAAGCGTAGCGGCGGACCTTCGGGAATTTCGGCGATCGTCTCGACCGGCTCGGGCCGCGCGAAGAGCCGGAGCGGCCGGTCGAGCGGCTCGTCGTCGAGCGGCGCCGGCCAGGCCAGCGCGGCCGAGCCATTGGCGGTCGGCACAAACGCCGCGGAGCGTTCGGGAAGATGGCTGTCGCGCGGCGCGAGATTGGCGACGCGGCCGAGACCCAGCCGAACGCCGATGCGATCGATCAGACGGGCGAGATCGGCATCGCCGTCCGACTCGCCGGCAAGATCGATCTGCGCCGGATTGATGTCGTCGACGGCAAGCACCGACAGCCGCACCATCTCGAAACCGAAGCCGGCATCGAGTTCGTCGCCCAGAAGCTCGATCTTCTCGGCAAAAAGTTCGCCGATCAGCTTCGGCGTTGTGAGCGGCCGGCCGGTGCCGATCGTCGTCCGGGCGACGGCGCCATCGACGCGGAACAGCGCCAGCTCGAACTGACGGCCGCCGACGCCGCGCTCCTCGAACCGCTCGGCGAGGCTGCCGGCGAGCGAGATCACGGTGGCCGCGATGTCCTGGGCCAGGCTGAGCGGCTCGGCAAAGCGGCGTTCGGCCATCAGCTCCGGCATCGGCCGGCGCGGCGAGATCGCCTCCTCGGCACGGCCGAGGGCCTGGTCGAGCCGTTCGATGAGGCCGGCGCCGAAACGGGCGGCAAGCGGTGCGCGCGGCGCATCGGCGATCTGGCCGATGCGCTTCAGCCCGACCCGTTCCAGCATCGCCACGGTCTCGGCCGGAATGCGGAGCGCCAGCATCGGCAGCTTCGCCAGCCATGCCGCGTGGCCGCCGGAGGAAACCACCGCGCCATTGCCGTAGCGGGCGACCGCCGAGGCGGCGCCGGGCGTATCGGCGACCGCGCCGCGCGCCGCGATCCCCTGTCGCTGGAGCCGGTCGACGATATCGGCGAGCATCGCCTCCTCGCCGCCAAAGAGATGGGCGCAGCCGGTGATGTCGAGCATCAGGCCGTCCACGCCGTCGAGCGCCACAAGCGGCGTATAACGATCGGTCCAATCGGCGATCTCGGCGAGAAGCCGCGCATCGGCGCCGGGATCCTCCTCGACCACCTCCAGCATCGGATAGATCGCCCGCGCTTCGGCAGGCGCCTGGCCGCGCGATAGCCCGACGCGAAAGGCCGTCTCGTTGAGCGCGACGAGCCGCATTGCGCTCTTGATCTTGGCAATGACAGCAAGCGGCTGATCGGGATCAGCCCGCTTTTCTGAGCGCCAAGCCCTGCCCTTCGCCTGCCGCTCGATCCGGTCGGTCGAAAGGAACGGCAGGACGAGCGACAGGATCCGCCGTTGCGGACGGGCCGAATTGAATGCGGGCATGATCCCACTCCAGATCGAAGACACCGACGGGACCGAGGCGGTTCTTCTCCAGCTCCGCCCGCCAGGCGGGCCGGCCGACGCCATCGGAAAAGCCGTCCATCACCGCCGCCGGCCGCGGCGAAACACGCCAGCGCGTCGTCGCCGCGCCGGATTCGGCGGCGCCGGCTTGACGCAGAAGAAGTCCCATCACGCCGTGCTTGGCCGAACGGAGCGCGAGGCGCCGGCTGGTGGTGAGATCGAGCGCCCGCGGCGAGGAGCGGATGACGGCAAGGACGGCGGCAAGCCCGCTGCAGCGAAGGCCTTCCTCCAGCGTCCACAAGGCATCCTCGGGCCGACGGGCGCGAACGACGATCAGCCGTGCCGGATCGAGCCCGAACTGCGCCAGCCCGACGCCGAACGGGTGGCCCGCCTCGGTCAGCGCCATCTCCTCCTCGACCCAGAGGATCGGCTTCGATTGAAGCTGCGCCAGACGCGCGGCAAGAGCGGCGGCAAAGCCGGCGAGGGCGCCGCTCTCGCGTGTCTCTCCGGCGCGGATCTCATGCAGCGCCGCTAGCGGCAGGCCGCCGCCGAGCCGTCGGTCGAGGTCGGGGATTCCGAGGGGAAGATGCTTTCCCCGCTCTCCATTCTGTTCTGCCCCGGGCATGACCCGGGGCCCAATGGCCTTCTTGCCTCTCTCCGCATCCGCCAATGGGTCCCGGCTCGAGGCCGGGACAAAGAAATCGCTACCCTCCGAAAAGCCGGCGGGGCGGCCTTCGATGGCGGCGATTTCACGCCGAAGCGTAATGATACGAGCCTGGTCCATAGCGATCGGGCGACGCGAGAGCCCTTTTTGTTCCGTTTTTGTTCTACATGGATTCCAGAGCAATAAGGGGGAGTCAAGCGCCCTTGATTGCGACACGCGAAGTCGCCGACACTCGCCCTATTCGCGGGGGCCTTGATGACGACATCGCCGGACCATTCCTCGGCCGACGACGCCGACACAACGCCGGCCGGCCGCCGCGCGATCACATCCTGGTATCTCTTCGACTGGGCCGCGCAGCCGGTCGCGACGCTGATCACGACCTTTGTCTTCGCGCCGTTCTTTGTCGATTTCATCGCCGCCAATGAAGACGCCGGCACCGCGCAATGGGGCTGGACGCTGGCGCTCGCCGGCATCGTCGTTGCCCTCGCCTCGCCGCTCCTCGGCGCCATTGCCGACGCCGCCGGCCGGCGGAAACCGTGGATCGCCGCGTTCTCGCTGCCGCTGATCGTCGGCTCGCTGATGCTGTGGTTCGCCGAGCCGGGTGCCTCCCACGCTGTATGGGTGACACTTGTCGGCGTTTTCCTGGCAACGATCGGGGCCGAATTCGCGACCGTCTTCACCAACGCGATGATGCCGGGCCTCGCCCATCCGACCCGCATGGGGCGGCTATCCGGCTCCGGCTGGGCGATCGGCTATCTCGGCGGCATGATTGCCCTGGTGCTGCTGCTGGCGCTGCTCGTCGGCGACACCGAAACCGGCGAGACCTTCTTCGGCCTCACCCCGCTCTTCGGCCTCGACCCCGAGACCTATGAGGGCGTTCGCGCCACCGGTCCGCTGACGGCGTTTTGGTATCTGCTCTTCGTCCCGCCGCTCTTCCTCTTCGTCCGCGACACGACGAGGCTCATGCCCGTCCGCGCCGCGGTGAGGACCGGGCTCGCCAATCTCCGGCAGACGCTTCGCAACCTCCGACACTACCGCAACATCGTCCGCTATCTGATCGCCCGCATGATCTATGCCGACGGACTTGCCGGGCTGTTCGCCTTCGGCGGCGTTTACGCGACCTCGACCTTCGACTGGGACACGACGGAGTTCCTGCTGTTCGGGATGCTGGTGATCATCGCCGCGATCCCCGGCGCCTATATTGGCGGCCACATCGACGACCGCATCGGGCCGAAGCCGGTGATCGTCACCTCGCTCGTCGTCCTCATCCTCGCCTCGGTCACCGCGCTCTCGATCACCGAGGACCGGATCCTCTTCTTCATCGAATCGGAACCACCGACAGCGGATGACGGCATGTACGCCAGCCTCGGCGAGCGGCTCTATCTTCTGATGGGCGCTGTCATCGGCATCGTTGCCGGGCCGCTTCAGGCGGCCAGCCGGACATTGATCGTGCGGCTCGCGCCGAAGGACCAGATCACGCAGTTCCTCGGCATGTTCGCCCTTTCCGGCAAGCTCACCACGTTCACCGCCGCGCTGTCGGTGGCGGCGGTGACGAGCCTTGCCGACAGCCAGCGCATCGGTATCTCGACGCTGATCGTCTTTTTCGTCGTCGGTGGATTGTTGCTGCTGCGGGTCGAAGCCCGTGACGCACGCTAGGCGAGGAGCGGCGCCCCACGCACCCACGAGCTCTTCAACGGGTCGAAGCCCTCGAAGATGAGCCCGTCGGCCCGGGCGCGAACCCGGTCGAGATCGCGGTCCGAGCGGACCGTCCAGGCGAGCAGCGGGCCGCCCATCCGCCGCCACAGCCGAACGGCGGGAAGCCCCAGAGAGCTGACATGGTGGGCGATGAAATGCGGCCGGCTGATCCGCAGCATCAGAAGATGCCGCTGGATGAAGCGGTGCAGCGACGACAGCCCGTGGCCGTGATAGGCGCCGGAAAGCTGGCCGCGCGTGACGTCCGGTGCGTTCTCGCGGAACCACTGCATCGAGCGCGGAGAGAAGGACTGGACGGCGGCAAGCCCGTCAAAGGCACGGAGCGCCTCGGCGACGAGCGCTTCGAGCGCGCCGGGACGGCCGACGGTCTTCAGTTCGATGAGCACCGGCACACGGCCGTCGATGAATTCGAGGGTCTCGAAAAGCGACGGCGGCCGCTGGTCCGTTCCGGCGATCCGCAGCGCCTGCATTTCGTGCAGCGTGGTCGCGGCGACGGGCCGGTCGATTCCGGTCAGGCGGTTGAGATTTTCGTCGTGGTAGACGACCGCGTGGCCGTCCTCGGTGAGACGCACGTCGAACTCGATCGGCAGCAGCCGCTGGATTGCGGCATCGAAGGCGCCAAGCGAGTTTTCCGGGATTCCGACTGAAAGGTCATGAAGACCGCGATGTGCGATCGGTCGATCAACCAACCACCGCCGCTCATGCCGCGGCGTTAATGATTCCCTGCCCATGGCGGGCACAGTAGCGGCGTCGCCGACCCCGGTCCAGAGCTTCGCAGATTGTGTCAAGTTTGTGGAATTGGTGATAATCATGCCTCAGTGCCGGAAATGGCGCATATTTGTGTGGACCATTGCCAGACCGCGCTCGTCAGCGGCGGCAACGACCTCATCGTCGCGCATTGAGCCCCCCGGGTGAACAACTGCCGTTGCCCCTGCGTCGGCGGCAACAAGCATCGCGTCCGGGAACGGGAAGAAAGCGTCGGACGCTATCACCGCTCCCTTGGCAGCCGTGTGACCAAGACCCGCCTCCTCGCCGACCGCCTCGGCCTTGCGAACCGCGGTGATCGCTGAATCGAGGCGGCTCATCTGACCCGCGCCAATGCCGACCGTGGCGCCGTCCTTGGCGAGCACGATCGCATTCGATTTGACGTGCTTGCAGACGCGGAAAGCAAACACAAGATCGGCGAGTTCTGAATCGGTCGGGGCACGCTGCGAGACCGTCTTGAGTTCGGCCGCCGACACCCGGCCGGCATCGCGATCCTGGACGAGCAAACCACCGGCCACCGACTTAACCGTCGATCCGGCGGCGGCCGGATCGGGCAGCGAGCCGGCCAGCAGCAGCCGCAGATTCTTCTTCGACGCCATCAGTTCGAGCGCGTCCGGATCGGCGTCCGGCGCGATCACCACCTCGGTGAAGATCTTGACGATCTCCGCCGCCGTCTCGGCATCGAGCGTGCGGTTGAGCGCGACGATCCCGCCGAAGGCCGAAACCGGATCGGAGAGGAGCGCCTTGGCATAGGCCTCCGTCAGCGTCGCGGCGGTGCCGACCCCGCTTGGATTGGCGTGCTTGATGATCGCGACCGCGGCGGTTTCCGCGGGATCGAACTCGGCGACCAACTCATAGGCGGCATCGGTGTCGGCGATGTTGTTGTAGGAGAGCTCCTTGCCCTGGGTCTGGCGCGCGGTGGCAACGCCCGGCCGGGCATCGCCGCCGACGTAGAAGCCGGCGCTCTGATGCGGGTTCTCGCCGTAGCGAAGGCGTTCGCGCAGCATACCGGCGAAGGACCGCCATTTCGGCGTCGCTTCGCCGGTGACCCTGGCGAACCAGCTGCCGATGGCGCTGTCATAGGCGGCAGTCCGGGAGAAGGCCTTGGCGGCGAGACGGCGGCGCGTCTCGAGGACGGTCGACCCGCCGGCGGCCTGCAGTTCCTCAAGCAACGGCGCGTAGTCGTCCGGATCAACAACGACGGCAACGCCGGCATGGTTCTTGGCGGCGGCGCGGATCAGAGCCGGTCCGCCGATGTCGATATTCTCCACGATCGCCGCCTCGGACGCGCCGGAGGCAACGGTCTCCTCGAACGGATAGAGGCTGACGACCACGAGATCGATCGGGCCGATGCCCTGCTCGGCCAGCGCCTGCTCGTGCTCGGCGTCGCCGCGAACGGCAAGGATGCCGCCATGGATCGCCGGGTGAAGCGTCTTGACCCGGCCGTCCATCATCTCCGGGAAGCCGGTGAGCGAGGCGACCTCGATCGCCTCCAGCCCGGAATCGGTGAGCGCCTTTCGGCTGCCGCCGGTCGAGACCAACTCGATGCCGAGGGCAGCAAGGCCCTTGGCGAAATCGACCAGTCCCGTCTTGTCGGAGACCGAGATCAGCGCCCGCTTGACCGGGACCGAATCGCGTACTGGGAAATCTTTGGTGAGCTTGACCATGGGGCAGGCGAGGCGCGGGGGTGCCCGGGCCGATAGCACGTTTGGCCTAGCGGGCAAACGCCCCCGCACCGCTATCCGCTGGAACGTTTGCCGAGCCCCGTCCGCTGCAGCCACCACGCGGCCTGATCGCGCGACTGCGGCCGTCCATAGACGACCAGCTGCTCCGCCTGCAGATTCCCGTAAGTCTCCGAGAAATAGATGCTTTCCTCGATCTCGACGTCATGGTCGGCAGCGAACTGCCAGGTTTCCCCATCGGGAAGGGTCAGCTGCACCTGCCCGTCCTCGGAGAGCTTCTCCGCGGCAACGCTCGGATGGAGATGGAAGCGGATGGCGAAGCTATCCTTGCTGCCCCGACTCAACCGACCGCCGCGTACCTGGCGGAAATGGTCGATGCCGTCGAGACGATGGCCGGTGGCGGAGAAGCGGAGCCGGCGCTCGTGCACCAGCCCGAAGCGCTCGGCATAGCCGTCATGGCTGGCGACGACGATGGCCGATCCCTCATCGTCCTGGCTGCGTTCCATGGTGACCTCATGCGGCCCGTCGACGATGACCTCGCCGAACCGCCGCGCCAGCGCCGTCCCGACCATGAAGCGGCAGGAGGAGGAATCGTTGACCGTCGCGGTGCTGTGCGCCGCCGTCGTCCGTGACAGTCGCCGAAGGCGCGAGCCGATTTCGCCGCCGGCGCCGCAATTGACGATGACCCGCTGGCCGCCGCTCGACAGCTCGAAGGAAAGCCAGCCGGCATGCGCGCCGTCGGTGAGCGCGATCGGCGGCGCCTTGCCGGTATCGGTGATCACCACCGTCTCACGAGCGGCAAGGCGCTGATAACCGCTATGGGGGGCGCTCGACGGCGGCGCGCCGCGGGCATCGTCATAGGCAAGAACCGTCGCGATGAGATCGACCGGCGTATCGGAAGTCCCGTTGAAACGGGCGAAGGTGCCGTCGGTGTGCCGGAAGAACCGCACCATCGGCATCATTCGGTCGATGGCGTTCAGCATCGCCGGCGGCGATTCAAGACCTCTGGCGGAGTAGGCCTGGCGCAGCGGCAGAAGGTCGGCGAGAACCTCCAGGATCGCCGCGGGGCTCCGCGAGATATGCCCGCCATCGGGGAGAATCTGGCGCTCGAGCTCGACTTCGAGCCGGCGACCGGCCTGCTTGAGGAAGCGGTCCTGATCGGGGAGGGCAACGGCCGCAGCAGCCACAGCGATCGCCATCGTCAACCGCGGCAGACCGTGGGGCCCGTCGGGCGCGATGCGGCGGAGCAACCTGATCTGCGCCGTCAGCGAACGCATAAATCGGCGATAGAAGGCGTGGTCGCAGCCTTCCAGCACCAGCGGCGACTGCGAGAGCCAGGAGATCACGCGGCGCGCGACGATTTCCGGCTCCCAGGCGATCGGGTGATTCTGACCGCCTTGCCGTATCCAGTCGCGGACGAGGGCGCGCGCATTCTGCCGCGACACCTTCATCTCCGACGCGCGCAGATGGCGGAGCCAGCCGAAACCGTGAAGCTCGCGCGCCCAGGCCGGGCTCGGCGGATCGACGGCAAACACCGGTACCCCGGAGACATCGACCGGCACGCCGGCCAGCACGAAATGGCCGGCATAGAAATCGTGCGCCAGCGTAGCGTCGCTGGTCCGAAGGTCCGTCGGCGCGATCAGCAGGCGATCGGGCGTCGGACCGGCATAGCGCGGCCGATAGAGAATGCTGGAATGATACCGCAGGGCGGCGAGCCTCAGCCCTTCGCTGGCGGCGAAGGACCATTTGCGCCGCCTGACGGCGGTGGAGTCAGCGGCCATCCCGCCTCGAATCACTGTGCATCGCGGACGTGCAGAATCGCATTACGCGGAATGCGCGGCAATCTAGGCGCGGCGAAGGCCGAATCCAAATCCGTCACTTGCGCCGGAACCGCGCGGCGAAGAAGCCGTCGAGGCCGACGGCCGATTCGCTGGCGTGATGACAGGGCAGGGTCCGAATCCGGCCGTCGCGCAGCCATTCCCCGCGAAGCCCCGGCACCTCGTCCGGCACGATAGGCAGCGGCTCCAGCGACAGATCGCCGGGATCGTTCGCGATTGCCGGTCCCTCCTCGGGCTGCAGGGAACATGTGGCAAAGACGATCATTCCGCCCGGCCGCACCAGCGCCGCCGCCTGTTGGAGCATCCTTCGCTGGATGCCCGCGAGCTTCGCGACGTCGTCGGGGCCTTTCAGCAACTGGATGTCGGGATGGCGGCGGATGGTGCCGGTCGCCGAACACGGCGCGTCGATGAGAACGGCGTCGAAGGCCTCGGCCGATTCGTGGGCGGTGGCGTCGGCGACGACGGTCTCGGCGGTGAGGCCGAGCCGGCCGAGATTGGCACTCAGCCGCTTCATCCGGCCGCGCGAGGAATCAACGGCCGTGACCTTCGCCCCCGCCGCCGCGAGTTGGGCGGTCTTGCCGCCGGGGGCGGCGCAGAGATCTGCGACACGCTTGCCGGCAACATCGCCGAGCAGCCGTGCCGGCAGCGCGGCGGCGGCGTCCTGCACCCACCACGCACCGTCGGCGAAGCCGCGCATCTCCTCGATCCGTCCGCCGCCATGGAGGCGGATCGTCCCGGTCGGCAGGGCGGTCCCGCCGAGGCGCTCGGCCCAGGCCGCGGGTTCGCTCTTCACGCTGATGTCGAGATCCGGCTCGCCGAGATGCGCGGTGGCAATGGCTCGAGCCGTCTCCTCGCCATAGGCCGACACCCAGCTGTCCCACAGCCAGTCCGGCGTGTTGAGGCGCTCGGCGTCCTGGCCGCCGAGAATTTCGTCGCGGCGGCGGACGAGTGACCGCAGCACGCCATTGGCGAGCGGCTTGAAGTGCCGCGCCTGGCCATCCCGCTCGGCCGCCTCGAGCGCGAGGGAAACCGCAGCGTGATCGGCAACCTCCATGAAGAGGATCTGGGTGGTTGCGATCTCGAGCAGCCGCCGGAGCGAGCCGGCCCGTCGCGGCAGTGGCCTTTCGATCAGGAGCCCGAGGGCGTTGCGAATCTGCCCGTAGCGCCGTAGCGCGATCGAAACGATCGCCCGCGCCAGGGCGCGATCCTGGCCGGTGAGTGCTGAATAGGGCGTGTCGCCTGCTTCAAGCCGCGCATCGAGCGGCTGGCGGCGGTCGACGACGTCGGCAAGGAGCGAGGTCGCGGCGGTGCGCGCCGCCAGTCCTGGAACTGCCCCGCCTGATCGCTGACGCGCCGCGCCGGACTTCGCCGGACTCAACCCCAGGGACCGTTAGGCTCGGAGCTGCCGCCGACCCGCGGCGGCGTGTTCGAGCGCGCTGGCGCAGAGGACGCCCCCGGCATCGAGCGCTCGATCTCGAGCAGCCGCTCGATCCGGTTCTCGGTCGCCGGATGGGTTGAGAAGAGGATGTCCATGCGCTGGCCGTTGAGCGGATTGATGATGAACATATGCGCCGTCGCCGGGCTCCGTTCGGCATCAGGGTTCGGCGTCCGCGCGACCAGCCCGCTGATCTTGGCGAGCGCCGAAGCCAGCGCCCGCGGCTTGCCGGAGATCTCGGCGCCGGTGCGGTCGGCCGCATATTCCCGCGTCCGGCTGATCGCGAACTGCACCATCGCTGCGGCCAGCGGCGCCACCAGCGCGGCAACGAGAATGCCAACGAAGCCGAGCGGATTGTTGTTGCCGCGGCCGCCGAAGAAGAAGGCGAAGTTCGCCAGCATCGAGATCGCGCCGGCAATCGTTGCCGTCAGCGTCATGATGAGCGTGTCGCGGTTGCGGACATGCGCCAGCTCGTGCGCCATCACGCCCTCGATCTCCGCCGGCTCAAGCTGCGACAGGAGCCCGGTCGTCGCGGCGACGGCAGCATTTTCCGGGTTCCGCCCGGTGGCGAAGGCGTTCGGCTGCGGGTTCTCGATGACATAGACCTTCGGCATCGGCAGGTCGGCGCGCATCGAGAGCGCACGGACCATACGGTAGAGCTCCGGCGCGCTGCCCTCGTCGACCTCCCGCGCATGATGCATGCGCAGCACGATCTTGTCGGAGTTCCAGTAGCTGAAGAGGTTGAGGCCGGCCGCGAACAGGAAGGCGATGACCATGCCGCCCGTGCCGCCGATCAGATAGCCGACGCCCATGAAGAGTGCCGTCAGGAAGGCCAGCAGCATGCCGGTCTTGAAGATGTTCATGCCTCTCCTCGCGAGGGAAACCGCACGGAATGCCGTGCCGGACGTACGATCATAATGATGGGATTGCCGCGCCGGCGCTACAAGATCGCGCCGATCAGTCCCCGGCGATGTCGACGATGGCGTAGCCGCTCGCCGCGCGCGGGATACCGGCGGTCTCGTCGCTGTCGCCGTCGCTGATCACCAGCCCGATCGCGAAGAACGTCGCCACCGAAAGTACGAACCGCATGAAGCGAAACATGGCTTTCTTGCCCCGTTGAATGCGGGGACAAGCTGGCGCCCGCCGCTTGAGCCTTGCGTGAAGCTTCGGTTCATGCCGCGTTCATGAGCGGTGCGGCTTCAGCCGGCTTTCAGGTTCGGCTAGTGTCGCGCGCTCCATCCGGCGAGGAGCCCTCACTTTGCGCAAGACCATCGATGTGCTCACTTTGCTGATCGTGATCATCGGCGGCATCAATTGGGGTCTCGTCGGCATCTTTGAATTCGATCTGGTCACGACCATCTATGGCCCGGCAGAGGGCGACCCGGACCCCTCGACGGTGGCGCGGGTAACCTATGCCGTGATCGGCCTTGCAGCGGTCTGGCAGATGGTATCGCTGCTCGGTCGCCTCCTCGTCCGCGAGGACTAGGCGGCTACGGGATCCAGCCCGGCAGGGCGGCCGCCTGCTTCACCCAGTCGGCCATCTGCGCCTCGTCGAATTCGCCCTCATGGACATCGAGGTAGCGCACCTCGTCATGCTTTGAGGCGCCGGGCGGCATCGGCTCCAGCGACGTGCCCTTGAAGAAGGTCACCTTCACGTAGCGGGTGAAGACGTGAAAGCTGAGAAACCAGCCCTTGCCCTCGACGCCATAGAAGGGCGAGTTCCACCGGATGGCCTTCCGGACATCCGGTACGGTCCGCTCGATGACCGCGTCGAGTTGCCGGCCGATGGCCTGCTTCCACTCCGGCATGGCGGCGATATAGGCTTGGACCGGCGCATCGCCATCGCCTTTCGCAATCTGCGGATTGCCGCCCGAAAGCAGCACGACCTTCTCGCCTTTCGCTGGCTTGGCCATCTGGTGAACTCCTGCTCGCGGCCGTTCAGCCGACGGCCTTCGTCACAAGCTCCTTGATCCGGGCCTCGTTTGCAGGCGTCATTTCAAGCACCGCGAACGAGGTCGGCCACATCGTCCCTTCGTCGAGATCGGCGGCGGTGTTGAAGCCGAAGGTCGCGTAGCGCTCCTTGAACTTGGAGGCCGCGGTGAAGAAGCAGACGACCTTGCCGTCCTTGGCATAGGCCGGCATGCCGTACCACGTCTTCGGCGACAGTTCCGGGGCCGTCGCCTTGACGATCTCGTGGATGCGAGTCGCCAATTTTCGGTCCGGCTCCGGCATCTCCTTGATCTTGGCGAGGACGTCGGCTTCCCCGTCGGCCTTCTTCGACCCCCGGCGCTTGGCCGCCTTCAGTTCGGCCGCCCGCTCCTTCATGGCGGCGCGTTCCTCGGCGCTGAAGCCGTCCTCCGCCTTCGGCTTCGGCGCCGCCTTCCCGGCTGTCTTCGTGCTCGTCATGGGAGTTCCTCCAGCGGCCTGCTCGCTTCAGTCCATGCGGCTGAGCAGGTCCTCAAGCTTGGCAACGAATTGCGGCCAGCTGGCCTCCGCGCCAGCATAGAACTGATCGTGCGAGGCATCTGCCTTGAAGCCGGCCTGCTCCATCCTGAGCCGCGTGCCGTTCGACGTCGGCGTCAGCGTCCAGGTGACGACGCTCTCAAGCCCAAAAGCGTCCCAAGTATAGGCGAGCGAACGATTCGCCTCGACCTCGGTGACGGTACAATCGACCGCGCCCCAATCACCGCTCAGGGTGAACTGGTGACCGGTCTCCGGCTTGAAGTCGTTCTTCATCAGCCATTCCTCGATGAGATGCGGCTGCGTGAGCGCGCGCCAGATCTTCTCCGGCGGGTGGGCGATCTCCCGCTCGACGATGACGGAGCGGGTTTCGGTCGATGTGTCGGTCATTGGTCCATCCTGTTGAGAAGATCTTCGAGGGCGTCGAACCGGCGTTCCCAGTAATCGGCCATGCGGGTCGTCCAGTAGACGAGCGGAGCGAGTGCGCCGAGCTCGGCGCTGTAGTGCGTCCGGCGTCCCTGATGGCGGTCGCGCACCAGCCCGGCCTGCTTGAGGATGCCGAGATGCTTCGAGACGACCGGCTGCGAGACGCCGGCTCCGGCGGTCAGCGCCCCGACCGTGGTCTCGCCGTCGCGGCACAGGCGTTCGAACAGCGCCCGCCGCGTCGGATCGGCGAGTGCCTTGAAGAGATCGTCGTGAATGCCTGGCGTCACTATATTGATACCCATTCGGCTATGGATCATACCAATAGCCATCCGGCTATGAATGAGTCAAGGACACCGCTCGTGACTACTTCGCGCGATTGAGCCGATCGGCGACGAGCTGATCGACGACGCCGGGATCGGCGAGGGTCGAGGTGTCGCCGAGCGCGTGCGCTTCGTCCTCGGCGATCTTCCGAAGGATGCGGCGCATGATCTTGCCCGACCGCGTCTTGGGCAGGCCCGGCGCGAACTGCAAGAGGTCGGGCGCGGCGATCGCGCCGATCTCCTGCTTCACCCAGTTGCGGAGTTCGGTCCGTAGGTCCTCGCTCGTTTCCCGGCCGGCGATCAGCGTCACATAGGCGTAGATGCCCTGGCCCTTGATTGCATGCGGATAGCCGACTACGGCGGCCTCGGCGACGTGCATATGCGCAACCAGCGCCGACTCGATCTCGGCCGTGCCCATACGATGGCCGGAGACGTTGAGCACGTCGTCGACACGGCCGGTGATCCAGTAATCGCCATCCTCGTCGCGGCGGCAGCCGTCGCCGGTGAAATACATCCCCGGATAGGCCGAGAAATAGGTTTCGACGAAGCGCTGATGGTCGCCATAGACAGTGCGCATCTGCCCCGGCCAGGAATCGGTGATGACGAGATTGCCCTGCGCGGCGCCCTCGAGAGTGTGGCCCTCCGGATCGACGAGCGCCGGCTTGACGCCGAAGAACGGCTTGTTGGCCGATCCGGGCTTCAAGTCCGAGACGCCGGGCAGCGGCGTGATCATGTGGCCGCCGGTCTCGGTCTGCCACCACGTATCCATGATCGGACAGCGGCTGTCCCCGACGACGCGGTAGTACCATTCCCAGGCTTCCGGGTTGATCGGCTCGCCGACTGTGCCGAGGAGCTTGAGCGAAGCCCGCGACGTCTTCGTCACATGCTCGTCGCCGGCCCCCATCAGCGCGCGGATCGCCGTTGGCGCGGTGTAGAAGGTGTTGACCTTGTGCTTGTCGACAACGTCCCAGAAACGGCTCGGCGTCGGATAGTTCGGGACGCCCTCGAAGATCAGCGTCGTCGCGCCGTTCGCCAGCGGGCCGTAGACGATGTAGCTGTGGCCGGTGACCCAGCCGACATCGGCCGTGCACCAGTAGACGTCGCCATCATGGTAGTCGAAGACGTATTGATGGGTCATCGACGCCCACACGGCATAGCCGCCGGTGGTGTGGAGAACGCCCTTCGGCTTTCCCGTCGAGCCGGAGGTGTAGAGGATGAAGAGCGGATCCTCGGCGTTCAATTCCTCCGCCGGGCACTCGTCTGACACCTCCGCCGCAAGCTCGTGATACCAGGCGTCGCGGCCCGAGCGCATCGGCACGTCATGACCGGTACGGCGGACAACGATGGTCGAGACATCGTGCGCGCATTTCTCGATCGCTGCGTCGGTGTTCCGCTTCAACGGCACGATCTTGCCGCCGCGAACGCCTTCGTCGGCGGTGATGACGAAATGGGACTCGCAGTCATTGATGCGGCCGGCGAGTGATTCCGGCGAGAAGCCGCCGAACACCACCGAGTGGATGGCGCCGATGCGCGCAGGCGAGCATCGCATAGGCCGCCTCCGGGATCATCGGCAGATAGATCGTGACCCGGTCGCCCTTCCTGACGCCGCGTTCCTTGAGGACGTTCGAGAACCTCCCGACCTCCGAGGCGAGCTCGCGATAGGTGATCGATTTGTGCTCGGCGGGGTCGTCGCCTTCCCAGATGATCGCGACCTGATCGCCTCGGGTGCCGAGATGGCGGTCGATGCAGTTGGCGGCGAGGTTGAGCGAGCCGTCCTCGAACCATTTGATCGATACCTCCGGCGGTCCGAAGGTCGTGTTCTTCACCCTGGTGAAGGGCTTGATCCAGTCGATCCGGCTGCGCGCCTCCTCCGACCAGAACCCGTCCGGGTCCTCGACGGAGCGGCGATACATCTCTTCGTATTTCGCGCGGTCGATGAACGCCCGCTGCGCCCATTCCTCGCTGACCGGATAGACCGAGCCCGCCATCTGGAGCCTCCCAACGCAACTGGTGGCGCTTCGTGCGCGCCTTCGCCACCATTATGCGAATGCCGATCCGGGGCGTCCACCGTGGCTCGGCCTCAAGGCCTACTCCGGCTCGTCCCGGCCGAAGAGCCGGGACCCAATGACGTTGGCGGCGAAAGACGGTACCCCCCGCCAACGGCGCCGTTCCGGGCACGGGCGGCGAAATAGGAGCCGCTGGTAACCTACTCCGCCGGCGCCGGTTTCGCGTTGGGTTCGGCCCCGTCGCCGATGTGCTTGCGAAGGCGTTCGCCCTCGACGTCGACATTGGGAAGGATCGCGTTGAGCCAGCGCGGGATCCACCAGGCGGCGCGGCCGAGCATCGCCAGCACGGCCGGCACGATCGTGATCCTGACCACGAAGGCATCGACCGCTACGCCGACCGCCATCGCGAAGCCGATCGATTTGATGATCGCGTTGTCCGAGATGACGAAGCCCATGAACACCGAGATCATGATGATCGCGGCAGCCGTGACGATTCGGCCGGAGAAGCCGAGGCCGCCGATGATGGCCTCCTTCGGCTCGGCGCCGTGGACGTATTCCTCGCGCATGCGCGTGACGAGGAAGAACTCGTAGTCCATGGCAAGGCCGAACACGACGCCGATCATGAAGATCGGCAGGAAGGAGAGGATCGGCCCGACCTGGTCGACGGCGAAGAGCTCCGCCATCCAGCCCCACTGGAACACCGCGACGACGGCACCGAAAGTGGCGCCGATGGTGAGCAGAAAGCCGAGCGTCGCCTTCACCGGCACCGCCACCGAGCGGAACACCAGGAGAAGGAGGATCAGCGGGAGCCCGACCACGACGATCAGATACGGAGTCATCGCTTCGGCGAGCCGGTCCGACACGTCGATCATGAACGCCGTGAGGCCGGTCACCCCGATATCCGCTCCTGTGGCCTCGAGGATCCGGCCGGAATCGTCGCGAATGTCCTGGACGAGGTCGCTCGTCGCCGTCGAGGACGGCGCGGTGGTCGGCGTCGCCTGGAGAACCGCGAAGTTGGTCTCCGGGATCACGGCGATCGGCTGGACGTCGGCGATGCGGTCCATCGCCGAGAGTTCGGCCTGAACGCCCTGCACGGCCGCCTCGACATCGGTTCCCTCCTCGACGTCGAGCACGATTTGCAGCGGGCCGTTGAAGCCGGGCCCGAAATTCTCGGCGATGAGGTCGTAGGCCTGGCGCTGCGTTGAATCCTCGGCCGCCGCTTCGTCGCCCGGGATGCCGAGTTCCATGTCGAAGGCCGGAATGGCGAGCACGCCGAGCCCGACGATCGACACCAGCAGAACGGCGATCGGGTTGGACGTGACGAACCGGCCCCAGCGCGTGCCGAGTGTCCGGTCGGTCGGATGCGAGAACGGCTCGGCACCCTTGCGCACCTTGCGGCTCAGCACGCGCCTGCCGGCAAAGCCGAGGACCGCCGGGAGCAGCGACACAGCGATCAGGATCGCGAAGAGGACGGTCACGACGGCCGACAGCGCCATTTCTGTGAGGAACGGAATCCCGACCACCGAGAGCCCGGCAAGAGCGATGATGACGGTGAGGCCGGCGAACGCCACCGCATTGCCCGCGGTGCCGACGGCGGTTCCCGCCGCCTCTTCGAGCGATTTGCCCTTGGCGAATTCGAGCCGGTGCCGCGAGACGATGAAGAGCGAGTAGTCGATCGCAACCGCAAGGCCGAGCATCATCGCCAGGATCGACGATTCCGCCGACATGTCGATGAAGCCGGTCGCGGCGGTGATGAGGCTGATGCCGATGCCGATGCCGACGAACGCCATCAGCAGCGGCAGGCCGGCGGCGACGAGCGAACCGAAGGTGATGGTCAGGACCACTGCCGCCACCGCGACGCCGATAAGTTCGGTGAGGCCCTGCTCGACCGGCGGCTGCAGCGCATCGCCGCCGACCTCGACCTGAAGGCCGGCCTCGCGGGCCGGGTCGCCGGCCTCGACCAGGAACTCGCGAGTCTCCTCGACGAGGTCGAAGGCCTGGACCGAGAACAGCACCTGACCGATTGCGATCTGGCCGTTCGGCGAGACCAGCCCGACATCGAACGGGTTGCGGACCTCCGCCGGCGCCTGCCGGTCGTCGAGCTCGCCGCCCTCATGGTCGGGATAGATCTCCTCGATATTGCCCGGCCACGCGGCAATCTCGGCAAGCGCCTCCTCGATCGCCGCAACGTATTCGGGCTGATCGATGCGCTCTCCTTCGGGCGCGGCGAAGACGAAACGGGCTCGAGTGCCGCCTTCGGACAGCCCGCCGGCGCGCTCTTCCATGAGGTCGAGCGCCTCCTGGGACGGCGTCCCGGGAACGGAGAAGCTCGAGGTCGTCTGACCGGCAAGGGTCGTTCCGGCAATGCCGGCGCCGATCAGCATCACGACCCACAATCCCAGCATCAGCCAGCGATTGCGGAATGAGAACCGGCCGAGCCGGTAGAGAATCACAGCCACCTTGGATCTCCTGGATGAGAGCGCGACCGAATAGCGCCTTGAGCGCGCGTTTCGGTCTGAGGGGTTTGATTGATCAGTTCCGCCACGGTGTCGGCGGCGGCATTGTGGAAGTCGGCCATTTCGCGAAGCCGCACCGCGACGGCCTCCTGATCGGCCGGGAAGGTCTCCGCGGCGCCGGCGAAAATCGCCGACATCTTGCGGAGGGCCCGCACCTTGCCTTCGAGCATGCGGCGGAACGGATCGCCGGCGAGCTTGTAGTAGTCTTGGCGGTCGCCCGGCTTGGCTACCCTTTCCACGAGGCCGCTATCGGTCAGCATCCTCGCATTGGTGGATATGCTGGCGCGGCTGACCTTCAGCCGGTCGGCAAGATCGCGCAGGCTGAACGGACCGTCCTCGACGATAAGCAGCCCGAGCATCCGCCCGGCGATGCGGGGGAGGTTGTCATACTCGCAGATGAGACCCATCTGTTCCACGAAGCGGGCAGCCGGATCGGCCGACTCGTCGCTCGTGGTCTCTGCCATGGATTGGGATGTCGTCACGAAATCGCCCCTTCGATCGCGCGCCGACTACCCCAGTCAGTTCGTTCAGTCAAGTCTGAACGAACTGAATTATCCGCGGCCCTTGTCAAACAACCGCCGCGCCGGTCCGGCGATGAGAGCGGTCAGGAAGACGAGGTCGGCGAAAAGGGCGACAATCAGGCTGGACATCGCCAGAAGCCCGAACAGGGCGACGGTGGCGAGGCCGCTCGACTGGGTCATCGTCAGCCCGCCGACCAGCACGAAGGTCGTTCCGATCAGCACCGGACCAACCCGCCGAGCCGCCTCGATGACGCGCTCCCGGACGCTTTGCGCCGGCGTTCGCATGAAGACGTTGAGGTAGTGAATCGTGTCGTCGATCGCGACGCCGAAGGCGATCGTCAATGAGACGATGCTTGTCAGCTGCATGCCTGCGCCGGTCAGGTAGAGGATCGTCCCGACTGCAAAGATCGGCAACAGGTTGGGGATCGCTGCGACCACCGCCGCGCCGATCTTGCGCACCGCCAGCGCCAGCAGCATCAGGGCGACGACGACCGCGACGCCGAGACTGATGATGAGGTCTCCGATCGTACGGGTCGCCTCCCGGGCGCCGAGCACCGTGGCGCCCGTGACGATGGAGCCGGGCACCGCCGCGACGGCGGCTTCTTCCACCCGGTCGACGACCTCGACCGTTTCCGCCGTGGGCATCTCGACGACGTTGAGCGTCACCAGCGCACCGCCCTCGCCGACGAAGAGCCGCGTGATGTCCTCCGGCAACTGCGCCACCAGATCGGTCGTGTCCTCTCCGCCTTCGACGCCTGCCCATTCGGCAAGGCTCCACAGTGAGAGCGGCCGCGACGCGCCCAATCCGTCGACCGCCTGATGCACCTGCCGGATTCGCTCCAGATCGGCCTCGCTGATCGTCTCCTCCTCGAGCGGCACGATGATCTGGATCGGGAACGCGCCACCAAGCTCGTCGTCGATAAGGTTGAGCGCTGCGACCATGTCGCTGCCGGGCGGCAGCGTTTCGGAGAGCGAGTTCTCCGCCGGCACGAGGAAGAAGCCGAAAGCGGTTGCGCCGACGGCCGCCGCCGCCGCGATCGACAGCGTCCGCGCCCGCGCCGTCACCCATTGCGTCAGCGAGGCGCAGGGCCCTGACAGCCATTCGACCAGGCTGGTGCGCCGTTCCGCCTTCCAGAAGCGCCCGAAGATCTGGACCAGAATTCCGTGCCCGACGAGCACCACGATCGCCCCGACGATCGTGCCGACCGCCCCGACCCAGCCGAAATCCTGAACGATGCCGACATCGGAAATCGTCATCGACAGGAAGGCGACCGCCGTGGTGAGGGCCGTCAGCATGCAGGCCGGCCCGACCTCGATCAGCGCCAGCCGCTCCGCCTCGAGGATCGACGCGCCGGCGTCACGATGCTTCCGCCAGGCATAGGTGAGGTGCATGCCGTCGGCGTAACCGAGCACCATCACCAGCGCCGGCACGACATTGGAAAGGATCGTCACCGGGATTCCGAGCGCGCCGGTCCAGCCGAGGATCGTCATGCCGGCGATGGCGGCGGGCAGGGCGGTGACCGCCGCGCCGATGATCGAACGGAAGAGGAGCAGGCTGAGGAAGAAGCCGATGATGACGCCGGAGCCGTTGAGAACGAGCTGATCGCGCTCCAGCAGCTGAATGATCTCGGTGCGCATCGCGGCGAAGCCGGCGATCTCCCCGCTGAGATTCGTGCCCTCCAGCATCGCGCCGACGGTGGACCTCACCTCCTCGATCAGCGCCTCATGGCTCGCCTGCGGCGCCCGGGCCTCGGCGTGGTTGATTGTGTAGAGGAGAACGTCGCCGTCTGCGGAGATCAACCCTTCGCCGAGGATCGGATGGGCGCGGAGGCGGTCGATCAGCGCCGGGTCGAGGCCGTCTGCGGGATCCTCGATGAGCGGCCGCGTCGAGCCGTCCTCGTCGGGCGGCGTTCGCAGCGAGAACGGCGAGAAGACGTTGCCGACATTCGGCAGAAGCTGCAGTTCGAGCTGGAGGTCGCGAAGGACCGTCAGATTCCCCGGCGCGCCGACGTCGCCCTCGACCAGCACCAGCACCTGGTTCTCCGGATCGACGAAGTCCCGCGCCGCCTCGGCATAGGTCTCGTAGATCTCCGTCTCGCCGCGGAAGAGATCACGAAGGTCGCGGTCGATCTGGATGTTGGTGAGGCCGTAGATCGAGATCGCCGTCACCAGCACCGCGACGACGGCCGCCAGCCGCCGGTAACGCAGCGCGACGAGGGCGATCCGGTCGAGGCCGAAGGCAAGCGAGCGCTGCGGCGGGGCGGGGTTCGTTTCCACGGAATGTGGGGTATCGCCGCCTACCGGGCGACACAAGCATCGACGACTATCAGCGTCACATTGACTTGCAGGCGGATCAGCCTTTTCGTCGAGGCATGAATCGCCAGACCGTTCCCGCCCCCGGTGCCGATCAACCCGGCTCGACCGTCTCCGCCGCAGGGCTTGATGCCGGAATCGTCCCCTACACCAATTTCCAATGGTATCTGGCGGCCGCCCGGAACGCGGTGTTCTTCGCCGGCTATACGCCGCAGCGGATGACGGCGGAGAGCTTCCGCGCCCTCGCTGCTCGAATCATCGAGCTGGCGCCGCAGCTCAATCTACGCCACGACGACCGCCGCCAGGCGCATGTCGACGCCCGGCCCTTCGACATCACCGACATCGTCTCGTTCCGCGAGGTCGACGACTTCGCCGGGCTACCCGACGCGGCCGTCGCGACGTCCGACGACCTCTTCGACGACCCGCGTCTGCCGGACTTCCGGGCCGAGTGCTACGCGCTACGCGATGGCGAGACGGCGGAGGGCAACCGCAGTCTCATCGTCTTCCGCTCCTCGCATGCGCTCGTCGAGGGGGTCGACACGGCCAATGTGATGCGCGGCCGACCCTCTCAGCACGCGCCGCCGCCGGCGCGGCAGAAACGCAGGCTCGGCCATATGCTTTCACGAGGCTTCGGCGCCCTCGCGCTCCCCGTCGATTATCTCATCACCGCCTTGCACTGGCGCGACATGGGCGAGCGCGGCGTCCGTACGCTGGCGCTGAGCCGGCCGGACTTGAAGCGCGTCGCGGCCGAACTCGGCGTTCAGCAGCGTACCTTGATCTTCGCGCTCATCACCTATGGTATCGGCCATGCGCGCGGCCGGCTGTGGCGCCCGCATGTCATCGGCTACACCAACCTGACGGCGCGGCGTTTCGACGGCGACGACACCTTCGTGCGGCTAAGGATGCAGAACGCCACGATTCGCGGCCACCGCGATTTCAACGCCTATGTCCGGCGCCTCGATGAGAAGCTGACCCGCGACGGCCGAGAACGGCTCCGCATCCAGATGCACTACAATGCGATCTTCGGCATTCACCGCCGCATTGCCCGGCTGTTCCCCGGGCTCTATGGCCGCCGTTTCTTCGGCTTCGCGCCATACGACTATCTCTTGTCGCTGTTGCCGCCGCACACGCCGGGCGGCGAATTCGCCGAGTACAAGACCAACGCGATCTATTGCGGTGCCTTTCAGCGCGGCACCAATTGTGTGGTGATCGTTCCGCAGCAGGACCGCGTAACGCTGGGCTTCTATTGCCCGACGCGCGTTCTCGCCCGCATGTCGGGGATCGAGGAGGTCGCCGAGACGCTCGGCGTTTCGCGCTTGGCGCCGCCGGAAATCGCCGAGGACACCAGGGCACGCTCGGCGGCCGAGGCGTAGGTGCGATCCCACTCCTCGATGAACGGCCGCATCTTCCAGCGATAGATCGGCGGGAACAGCGCGATCACCGCCATCAGGAAATAACCGTGGGGCAGCTGCGGTGCGTCCGTCCGCGCCTCAAGCTCCCAATAGTTCTTGCCCGGCTTGACGTGATGGTCGGCATGGCGCGGCAGGTTGAACAGCAGCCAATTGGTCACCCGGCGGCTCGAGTTCCACGAATGCCGCGGCTCGACGCGCGTTCCCTCGGCGCGAACGAGGCCGTAGTGCTCGATGTAGTTGGTCAGCTCGAGATAGGCCTTCGACCACAGCGCCGTGAAGACGAAGAGGCCGACGCCGACCCAGCCGCCGGCGACGGCGAACAGCGCGACCCACACCAACGACATCGCCTGACCTGTGAGGAAGCGATTGTGCCAGCTCCACACCGGCTGGCCGCGGCGCTCCAGGAAGCGCCGCTCGATACGCCACGCATTGCGGTTGGCCTGCCACAGAATGCGCACGAAGAAGCGCCAGAAGCCCATGCCGCGCGGAGCGGTCGCCGGGTCCTTCGCGGTGCCGATATTGATGTGATGACCGTAGACATGCTCAAGCGCGAAGCCGGTGTCGAGCGAGAACGACAACAGCCAGCGACCGATGACGACGTCGCGCTTGCTGGTGCGGTGCACGAGTTCGTGCGCAACGTTGATCCCGGAGATCGCGTAGAACATCGCCATGGCGCCGACGAGCACGGCGATGCCGCCGTCATTGGTGCGCTCGCGGGCCTGGTTGACCACGTCGCCGAGGAAGGTCCAGTCGGAGAGATAGTAGGCGAAGAACAGGGTAGCGATCGCCAGCGATGGCAGCTGCGCATGGAGCAGGCCCTTGAGGAACGCCGGCCGCCGCTCTAGTCGTAGCGACCAGTCATCGCCGACCGCTTCGTCGACCGGAACCGCCAGCAGCCAGGTCAGAATTCCCGGAACGACGAGCCAGTACCCACCCAGCAGGAAGCAGCCTACAAACGACGCCGACAAGATTGGAAGTGTTAGAAAGTACAAGGAGTTATACCTGCTGTTCGGCCCGCCTCAATTTCATCATAAAGGGTTAAACCGCCCCCGCAAAGGCGTGATGTTAGGTTTTTGGACACGACGTCACGGCGCCCCCGACCTGCTCCGCATGCGCGGTGGAGGCACGGTTGCGTAGTCTCGGATTCGGCCTTGAGCGCCTCGGTCTTCTCGTCCTTCGCGCGCCCCGGCTGTTCGCTCTGGCGGCCCTTGCCCTGACGATCGCCGGCGCGTCGACGCTGCCGCAGACGAGCTTCGACGGCCGCCTTGTCGACATTCTGTCCGACAACCAGTCGTTCCAGGCCTATGCCGAGATCAAGGACGGCTTCCGAGACGCCTCGCACGATGCCTTCCTCATGATCCGCGGCGACGATCTCGTCTCGGCCGAGGGCATGGAGGCGCTGCGGTTCTTCCATCTCGATCTTGCCTTGGCCGAGGAAGTCCGCGCCGTCTACTCGGTCTTCTCGTTGGGGACGTTCGACGTCGATACCGGCAGTTTCCTTGAGGACCTGCCGGGGACGTTCACCAGCGACGCCGAGGCGGAAAGCGCGGTCGCCGATCTCGTCGCGTCGGAGCCCGCTGCGGCCGCTCTCATCGCTCCGGACCAGCAGACGGCGATCGTCGTCGCGACGCTCGACGCCCCGCGCGATGCCGATAACGACGTGATGGCCGCGCGCGTCGCCGAACTCGAGGCGACCATCGACGCCTATTTGCCGGATCGCTTCTCCGTGACCCTGACCGGGCTTCCCGCGATCCAGGCGACCGTCGCCGATTCGCTGGCGAGCGACCAGTGGCGGCTGGCCCTCTTCGGCTTTGTCATCGGCGCGGTGATCGGTTTCGTCATCTTCCGCTCGCTCATTGCCGCGCTCGCCTGCGCCACGCCGGCCGGCGTCGCCGTCCTGTGGCTCCTCGGCGTCATCAACGCGCTCGGCATCGAGATCAATTTCCTGTTCATCCTGCTGCCGTCGCTCGCGCTGATTCTCGCCCTTGTCGATTCGATCGTGTTCTTCTTCCATTGGCAGTCGGCCAATGCCGAGAACGGCGATCTCCGTGGCAATCTCCGCGCCTCGATCAAGCGCATCGGCCCGGCCTCGGCGATGACGTCGGTGACGACGGCCCTCGCCTTCGCCTCGTTTGCCTATGCCCAGAATCCGGCGCTTCACACCCTTGCATGGCTTGGCGTCGGCTCGGTCGCGATCGCGTTCCTGTCGTTCATCGTCGTCCTGCCGCTGCTCTGCCTCGTCATCGCCCGCTTCACCCGGACCACGGCGCGGGCCCGCCCCTCCTTCTCCGACTACGGCTCGCCGATCGGCCGGGTGGCCGACAAGGCGGCTCTGCCGCGCGCGGCGCTTGCAGCGGTGGTGACACTCGTGCTCGGCGTGATCCATTTCCAGGTCAGCGCCAGCTTCGAGATCGAGCGCTACCTGCCGCCCGGCGACGCCGTGCTGGAATCGGAAACCGCGCTCGGCGAGGTCTTCGGCGGCACCGTGCCGCTCTACGCCCTCGTCGACATGCCTGACGGCGCCTCGTTCAGCGATCCCGCCGCCCGCGAGCGGGTCGCCCAGGTAGCTGCAATCTTCGACGAGGTGCTGGGGCCGGGGGCGACCGCCTCACTCGCCGACGTCTGGGCGGCCGTTCCCGAGGAAGACATCGACGCGGTCGCTGACCTCATGGCCGGGGCCGAAGGCGGCGAGCTCGATCGTATCCTTTCCGATGACCGTCGATCGATGCTCGTCACGCGCCAGTTGCCTTCGGTGATACCCGGCGACGAGGTCGACCGCATGGTGAGCGAGCTCGATGCAGCCTTCGTAGCCGCCGGCCTCGGCAACGCCGTCGCGCTCACCGGCTTCCCGGTCCTTTCCTCGGTCGAGATTCCGGCGCTCGTCGAGGAACTCCGATTCGGGCTGATTATTGCCGTTGCGCTCGCGGTGCTGGCAATCGCCTTCGCGACGCGCTCGCTTGGCATCGCGCTCGCCTGCCTCATCCCGAACATCTTGCCGATCCTTGCCGTTGAGGCGGTGCTGTGGGCCCTCGGCTTTGATCACGACCTCACCAGCGTCGTGGCGCTCACGATTGCGTTCGGCATCGGCATCGACAACGCCATCCACGTCATCAACATGTACCGGGTCAATCGCGCGACGATGGAGCCGCGCGAAGCGCTTACCCGGGCGGTGCGGACGGTGGGGCCGGCCCTGATGGCCTCCACCGCGATCCTCGGCCTTTCCTACTTGGCGACGCAGATTTCGGCGATGCCCTCAATTGGCCTTCTTGGTCAGCTCATCATTGCCACGCTGGTCGCAGCGCTCATCGCCAATCTGGTGTTCCTGCCGTCCTTCATCGCCCTCCTCGATCGCGGCTTCCGCCGCCTTCGCCGCAACCTCGCCCCCGCCCGTTCCGGAGTTACTTGATGCGTTCCGCCCCCCGCTTCGCCGCCTTCCTGCTCGCCCTCGCCCTTCCCGCCGCAGCCCTCGCGCAATCGCCCGACGGCGAGGCCGGGCAGCCCGGCCTGACGCCGCTGGAAGAGCGCGCCGATATCGTCGCCCTGATGGCCGAGTATGCCGGCGAATGGGTCGGCCGCGGCACGTCGCGGATGAATTTCGACGACCCGATGGAGGCGGCCAGCTGCCGCATGACGGCCGTGTTCGACGTCGAGGCCGACACGCTGACGAATGAGGGCCGCTGCGCCAACACCCAGCGCGCCATCGACATCGACGGCGACCTCACCATCACCGAAGAGGGTGATCTCACCGGTGGCTTCTTCTCGCGTTTCGAGGTCGCCGAACTGCTCTCCTCGTCCGGTGAGGCCTATGAAGAGGGCTTCATCGTCGAGGCGCGTTATCTCGCCGAGATCCAGGGCGATACCCAGGAAGTCGATGCCCGCGTCTCCGTCGGCCGGCCGGACCAGACGGGAGGCGGCGACGTTGCCTTCTCGATGGTGATCGCGATCGAGAATCCCGAGACGGGCGAGTTCGTCTCATTCTCCGAGATTGTCTTCAACCGGCGCGACTAGGGCGTGACGGCCAGCCGCGCGGCGCGGGCTTGCATTCGCCGGAGGCTTCGGCGATATCGGGGTCTTCGGCGCCGCCGGCGCCATGGATGCGGGTGTAGCTCAGGGGTAGAGCACAACCTTGCCAAGGTTGGGGTCGTGGGTTCGAATCCCATCGCCCGCTCCAAGATCGCCGACATCGCGCGAACGGCCGAACGCGGCAGTTTGGGAGGCCGTCGAAAGCTCGGAACCGCGAGCGCGTCGGAGCGCTGAGAGGGCGTTTCGAGGGGACAGATAGCAG